>ERZ1673701.3255-NODE-3255-length-11280-cov-5.758486_pt1 | contig 11280 bp, 9 predicted proteins | sample MGYA00580231_ERZ1673701 | MGnify/ENA primary metagenome ERZ1673701 (study PRJEB41218, sample SAMN15661798) | gut metagenome | host: Homo sapiens | place: Canada: London | collected 2015-08-20/2019-03-30 | study: EMG produced TPA metagenomics assembly of...
AAACTATTAATTTACAAGATATTATGATGTGAAATTTTGAGATATAACTAAATTTTCCAGATTTAACCGAATCAAATAATAGTCCGCAAGTTATGCTATATGTCTTTAAATAATCTATTTCTTTTTTGCTGTTTCTTTAGTTCATTTACAAAATTACAAAAACTATTTGAATCAAGAAATAAATCGATAAGATATATCGCAGACTGTTATGTTCGCAAAATAACAACCATGATATGCCAATTCGTTTCACAGGATGCTTGTTTTTACAGAATTATGTGTGTCTTTATGAGGCGGTAGTTTACGTTGCAGGGCAAAGGTTGTGCAAGGCTTAGAACATATAAGATTTCTGGTAAAATACTCTTTGGATAGAGTACGACAGTACGATTTTTATCAGAACCGCTTGCAGCTTGGTCATGTTTGTTCGTTAAGAGTTCGGAACAACCTTAGCCCCTTCAACGAAAATGCCTGACTCCACTTTTCTCTGATTATCGCATAAATCGCTCTTTTACAACCTTCTTTCTGAGCTCTGCTTTTAGTCTCGTTTTTATTTCTTATCTTTGTTCGTTATATAATAAATAGATAAAAGTATGAGTATCGAATTAGGAAAATTCAACCAACTCGAAGTGGTAAAGGAAGTCGATTTCGGTTTGTATCTCGACGGAGGAGATGAAGGTGAAATCCTGCTGCCCACCCGTTATGTACCCGAAGACTGTAAGGTAGGGGATATGTTGAATGTATTTCTTTATCTGGATATTGACGAAAGACTGATTGCCACGACACTGACTCCGTTGGTGCAGGTAGGGCAGTTCGCCTGTCTCGAAGTCTCTTGGGTGAACCAGTTCGGGGCATTCCTCAACTGGGGATTGATGAAAGACTTATTTGTACCCTTCAGTGAGCAGAAGATGAAAATGCAGGTGGGAAGATCCTACGTGGTCCATGCTCATGTAGATGAGGAAAGTTATCGTATTGTAGCTTCGGCGAAGGTAGAACGCTACCTGTCGAAAGATATGCCCGATTATGCTCCGGGTGCGGAAGTGGATATCCTGATCTGGCAGAAGACGGACTTGGGTTTCAAAGCGATTATAGACAATAAGTATAGCGGGTTGCTGTATGAAAATGAAATATTCCGTGCGTTGGAGACCGGTATGCAGATGAAGGCGTTTGTGAAACAGGTACGCGAAGATGGTAAGGTGGACCTGATACTTCAGAAACCGGGATTTGAGAAAGTCGATGATTTCTCGAAGACACTGTTGGAGTATATTCGGGAACATGGCGGACGGATCAATCTGAACGATAAAAGTCCTGCGGAGGATATCTACGATACCTTTGGTGTCAGCAAGAAAACTTTTAAGAAAGGTGTAGGTGATTTGTATAAGAAACGATTGATTTCTTTGCATGAGAACGGCATCACTTTGGCAGAATCCTAAACAGAATAGGGAAATCCCTATGCAGGAATAGAGAGAATCATTGGGGTGGGGAGTTTTCTCACCCTATTTTTGTGATATCAGTTAAAGATAATAAATTTAAAAACAGATAAGCTATGCGTAAGATAATAATAAGTTTCTGTATTTTGCTCGTTGCCCTTTCTTTAAAAGCGCAGTCTGTCAGCGGAATCCGGATTGATGGCGGAGATACTCCGATTCTTGTTTATTTTGGCGGAAGGCAGATGTGTTATCCTACTACTACTTGTTTCGTTGCCAATCTGAAACCGGGAAATTATACCATTGAAGTGTACGCTTCCCGCCCGACTCGCCCGGGAGAACGTGTATGGAAAGGAGAACGGTTGTATAATGACCGCGTTTACTTTAACGGAAACGAAGTAAAAGATATTATTGTAGAGGAACGTGGAGATATCCGTCCGGGCAGACCCGGAAGACCGGGAACCGGTCAGGGTGGACACCGTCCGGACTATAACCGCTACGACAGAGTGATGAATGACCAACTTTTCAAGAAGTTCTTTGATAGTGTGAAGAATGAGCCTTTTGAAAAAGATCGTATGGGGTTGATTACAACTGCATTGGCGAACTCTGATTTTACATCGGAGCAGTGTCTTCAACTGGTGAAGTTCTACACCTTTGATAATGAACGGCTGAAGATTATGAAAATGATGTATCCTAATATTGTAGATAAAGAGGCTTTCTTTACAGTGATCGGTACTCTTACATTCTCCAGTAACAAGACCAAAATGAACGATTTCATCAAGGAATACGAAGGACGCTGATCATACATTAGTTCACTAAAAACGATACGGTTATGAAAAATATACATATAATCCTGTTTTTCACGTTGTGGGTAATACTCGGTAGTTGTTCTACTTATTACGTATCCAACAAGCAAGTGATGGAAGTTCAGCAGGGAATGTCACGGCAGAATGTAGAAAAAATCTTGGGCAAACCGGATTACAGACGTTTTGACGGAGATGGCGAGGAATGGGAGTACCACCGGATTTCTTCAGTGCTTTACGGCAACTCGATCAAGATTATTGTATATTTTGCAGATGGAAGAGTTACGAGTATGGATACCTTTAATGGTGATGAGATACTTCTTCCGCCGCCTCCGGTTGTGATGTCTCCTTCCGTTGTTGTAACCAATACGGATCCGGTTCGTCCGCCACGCTATGAAGAAAGTTCCCGTCACAGAACGCTTATGATGCATGATGAATTTGATCGTTTTCTTAGTGATTTCCGGATGGTGATCATGTCTGATGAGCAGATTAAATATATAGATGATGTTTTGTTGGATTGCAATTTTACTTCTGCCCAGTGCGGAAAGATCATTGATCAGATAAGTGGTTCGGATGCTCAGATGACTGTGATGAAACGTATGTATCCGCAAATAGTGGATAAAGAAAATTTTGCTCCGGTGGTCAATAAGCTCTTTTCGTCTTTTGACCGTGACAAGATGAAGGAATATATCCAGGCTTACCACGGTGACCAACGACCGGGAGACATAGGATATGTACGGCCCAGAGCTATGAGTTCAGCCGATTTTGACCGTTTCTTCAATGAATATAGAGGTAAATCTTTTGAGTCTGACCGTACCAGGATGCTGGATGAAGTTGTACCCCCTTCGGGATTCACTTGTGCCCAATGCCGTAAATTGGTGGATATGTGTACTTTTCAGACAGATAAAAAGAATATGATAAAGAAACTTTATCCGAAAATCGCAGATAAGAAGAACTTCTCCATACTGACAGATGTTTTCACTTTTGAGATGGACAAAAGAGAGATGAGGGAGTTTGCGGAATCTTACGATAGCGGACGTAACTAAAAAAGAATGAAACCATGAAAAGAATTCTATTTATATTATTAGTCGTGACTGCCAGTACCACTGTAATGGCGGGAATGAGTACCAGCAAGGTACGTAAGGAGACACGTTTTCTTACTGATAAGATGGCATACGAACTGGATCTGAATAATCCTCAATATAATGACGTGTATGAGATTAACTATGATTTCATTTATTCGCTTCGTAATATTATGGATTATGTAGTACGGGGTGATGAGTGGGCATTGGATGATTACTATGAAGCGCTGGATATTCGTAACGATGATCTTCGTTGGGTGTTGAGCGATGCGCAATACCGCAGATTCCTGGGAGCTGAGTATTTCTATCGTCCGATTTATGTCACCGGTGGAAGATGGAATTTCCGGATTTATATCAATTATCCGAATCGTAGTTTATTCTATTTTGGTGTACCTTATCATTATCGGACTTACTGTGGTGCACATTATCGTCCGCATATTCATCATGTGAGTTATTATCGGGGAAGATATAATAATTTTGTGCACTATCCTACGCCATATCGGGTAAGAGATCAGCGGGTATTCCATTCTTATCGTCGTTCAGACTTCGGTTCTGTACGTTTCCGTCCGAACACTTCCGTTCGTCCGCATAATGCACCTACCCGACCGGGGACTTCGGGACGTCCGGGCGCAACGTCACGACCTAATACTTCGGGACGTCCGGGAAATACTTCCCGTCCTCGTCCAGAAACGAACCATAGACCGTCCACTTCAGGCAGACCATCTACTCCGTCCAAAGATGATAAACCGAATAAGGAAGTAACTCCGGGCAGAGACCACAACAGAGGTGAAGGAGATCGTCATTCAGGAAGTCGTCCGGGAACGAGCACAAGTACTCCGAACTCTAATCGTCGTCCGGAAACGAATTCTGGGTCCTCGAATTCCAGTCGCCGTACGACAAGTAGTGGTACGAGTACAAACCGTGGCAGCAGCTCCGGTAGGAACAGCAATTCCGGCAGTAGTTCCAGTAGAGGGAACGTATCCGGCAGATCAACAGAAAGAAGCTCATCTTCAGAAAGTTCGAGAAGCAACAGCAACCGAGGTTCTTCTTCTCGTTCTTCAGAAAGAGGAAGCAGCTCAAGAAGATAAAACCTATTCCTTTATTAATAAATTATTGCTCCTCAGCGGTAGGAGAACTGGACTCCGGCGTTTCGCCGACTAGACTATTCAGGGCGTCGCCCGTAACTTGGATATCGGGGCGGATACTATCCGCCTCGATTTCACTTATTAATCCTTTCTTGGCGAGGCGTCCGGCAATCAATTTATAATAGCCTTCCATATTCTCTTTCAACCGTCCGTTTTCCGCAAAGGAACTGCGGAAGTGTTTAGGCTTCGGGATAATAGAAGCCAGAAAAATACTTTCTTCGGTCGTGAGTTGCGAAGGGCGTTTGTTGAAATAATAGGCAGAGGCTTCCTGAATACCATAAACCAGCGGTCCCCATTCGGCTATGTTCAGATAAACTTCATACATACGTTCTTTAGAAGTCAGCCTTTCTGTCTCTATCAGCCATACGATGAGCGCTTCTTCCAATTTGCGGGCAAAGTTCTTGTTCCGGTTGAGAAATACGTTTTTTACCAGCTGCATGGTAATTGTGCTGCCTCCTCTGGCGAAACGTTCGACTTGCAGGTCATAAATCAAAGCTTCACGCATTGCATCAGGCAAAAAGCCCTTGTGGTAGAAAAAAGCTCCGTCCTCACTTTGCATGACAGACATCCGCAGCAATGGAGAAATGCTGTCCAAAGGAGTAAAATGTTCCCATGAAGGTCCGACAGGAAATGTTCTGACCGGTAGTCCGTTTTCATAGGCGGTATAGACAAACTCTTCGCTCATTTTTGAAAGAGATGTTGCACCATATTCTATTATCCGAAAATCTTTTTCTTTCAATTCGGACTCAAACTTAAGGCTGTCTAGTCGGGCAAAATCAATATCTAACAGAAAATGATAAGCCAGCTCACCACTTGTTTTTATACCTTCCAGATTGCTGAATAAGCCTTTGGGCAAAGAACTGAATAGTTCGTCGGCCGGAAACCATGATTTATCTGTGGCAGCAGTGAAGTGCCATTGATTTTCATTCTTTTCTGCCCGCAGATAGGGATGAAATTGTATTTGGTTGAATAATACCGTCGTCGTACTGTCCAGTTCCAGCGTTTGCTTGCCGATATTCATCTGATACGTGAGTTGTCCGCGATCCAGATGGATCACTTCGGGAGAGAGTGCTTTGTGAAATACATCAAGTCCGCTTACTTTCGCCTTACCGTCAAGTTGCAGTTGGTTTTCGCCACGATTTTCTTTAGTCATACTATAATATAAGGTATCGAAAGTAACTTCTACTCCAAAACGGCGGTTGATATACGGTATTGAAACTTTCTTTTTCTCTGTGGCAAAAAGTTCTGCCTGCAGGGTATGTACCTTTCTGTTCAGTTCTCCTGCTGCTTCCCATTGTTGAGTCAGTGTATCTTCTTTTATTTTGATAGTGGACTGAAAGCGATTGTTTTCGATTGTAAAGGTGGGGATATTGACCGTTACAAAATTGCTGTCTTTCCGTTCGGTTATATTAAGTTGAGTCAGTTGGCCGTTTTCGGGGAGGAAACCATATATCAGGTTTAATATTCGATTGATGCGATGGGCGTAATTGGTTTCTATGACGGGCTCTGTGGTTGCTTCCGGGCGGTGTCCGGAGAATAGAAAATCATAATTGGCTATACTGTCCCGTTTGATAAAAGCGATTGCCAGTCCGTCCATACGGACATTGCGGATTTCAATATCCCCTTTCAGCAGTTTCCAGAAATTCAGCCTGACGTTGACGGATTGTAGTGTAAGAAGGGTATCCCGTTGGGCGGGAACGATGGAAAGCCCTTGCAGGGTAACTTCGTTACATCCCTTCATCTGTAGATTCTGATAATGAATTTGCAGTCCGTATGTTTGTTCGATATGAGTCGTGCGCTTGTTAGTTATGCTTTGCAGAAGCATATTGCGGCTCAAATAGATACTGATAAGGCAGATAAACAAGCCTCCTCCGATTGATAGAAGAAGAATACTTTTTTTGCTGTTCTTTTTCATCTTTTGCCTTTAATAAGTTATTGGCTGCAAAGGTAGATAATATTCTGTTCAACAAGATATAAGCAGTCTTTTTTATTAGTGTGTCCGCTTATGAGCGTACAACTGTTCATTTTCGTACATCTCATTTTTTATTCTTTGTGTTGATTATTAGCTGTTTATCGTTTTGGCATACCCCTTGCATTTATAGAGTCGAAGGCGGGCAACAAAAAAGATGAAAAAAAGTTCAGATAGTTGCAACCATTCCATATAGACGTTCCGTCTAATAAACAGAAGAACAAAAAAAGAAAGTTGAACTAATAAAAAATATACAATTATGAAAACTACAGTATTATTCAGAATGATGGTTTTAGTGGCAATGGTAGTTGCCGGTATCGCCAATACAGAGTTGAAAGCACAGGACAATAACTTCATTACTAATGAAGAGACAGTAGATGATCTTGTTGTTTCGAAGGTGATTTACAGACTGGATGGTTCTCTCTATCGTCACATGAAATATGATTTTACTTATGATGATCAAAAGAGAGTAGCAGCTAAAGAAGCTTTCAAGTGGGACTCATCCACTGAAAAATGGATTCCGTATTTCAAGATCGATTATACTTATTCTTCTAATGAAATCACATTGGTATATGCACGTTGGAATAATTCTCACAGAGCTTATGATGATTCTGTAGAAAAGAGTGTTTATGAACTGAATGATGCTAATATGCCGATCGCATATATGAACTACAAGTGGAATGACTATAAATGGATTGAAGAATCAGCCGGCAACTGGGCTATGAATATACAGATTCCGGTTACAGATGAAGCAGACTTGCTGCTTGCCGGAAGATAACAATACCGGGGATTGTGAAATTCTCTTTCTCTCTTAAGGTTTTAACAAACGAAAACGGTGGATTACCCAAACGAGGGAATCCGCCGTTTTTATTGTATCTGTCTGAAAGCGGTGCTGTTTACTAGGTTGTTCTATTTAATGAGCGGCAGATATTCTCCATATCCTTCTTCTTTCATTTTTTCTTTCGGGATAAAACGCAGCGAAGCACTATTAATACAATACCGCAATCCGCCTTTGTCCTTTGGTCCGTCTGTAAATACATGTCCTAAATGCGCATCTCCTGTCTTGCTGCGTACTTCTGTCCGTATCATTCCGTGAGTAGTATCTTTCTTCTCTGCGATCAGCTCTTTCTGAATCGGTTTGGAAAAACTGGGCCATCCACAACCGGAATCAAATTTGTCTGTGGAAACAAACAACGGTTCTCCGGTAGTGATATCTACATAAATGCCGGGGCGGTGTTCATTCCAGAACTCGTTATGGAAAGCCGGCTCTGTGGCATTTTTCTGAGTCACTGCATACTGTTCGGCGGATAATTTCTTACGGAGAGTGGCATCGTCCGGTTTTTGATAAGTTGCGGTCTTGGGAGCATTCGCTTTTCGTGCCATTTCAAATAAAGCCGGATTGATATGGCAATATCCGCCCGGATTCTTATCCAGATAATCCTGGTGATAGACTTCTGCCGGATAAAAGTTTGTCAACGGCTCCACTTCAACGGCAATCGGTTTGTTGTATTGAGTGGCTAATGCCTGGATCGCCTGATTGATGGTGGGGAGATCGGCTTTATTGATATAATATATACCGGTTCTGTACTGTGTACCCCGATCATTTCCCTGTCGGTTGAGGCTGGTCGGATCGATTGTCTGAAAATAGAGGTTGAGCAATAAACTCAGATTTACTTCTTCCGGATCATAAACAACCTTCACTGTTTCGGCAGCATTTGTCTTGCCCGAACATACCTGTTCATAACTGGGATTGGCAACGGTGCTGTTGGCATATCCCACCTGAGTACTTTCTACTCCTCTGATTTGTTTCAGGAAGTGTTCGGTTCCCCAGAAACATCCTCCTGCAAAATAAATTTCCGCTTGACTTTTCATTGGTTTGGCAATTCCTAAAAATACATTACTAATTATTAGAATCACTGCGATGATTAAATGTTTCATAACTGTTGGTTCTTTCTATAGTAACGGATGAACCGGTGGATATGTTTTAGAAATCTCTTACATAAATAACAAGTGCTTTTGGGGGAGTTTGAAAACATGAGTAAAGCCTTAAAAATAGAATACGTTTCCGATGTATTCTATTTTTAAGGCTTTTTGATAAATAGCCGGAAATCTGTTCTATTCTATGATTTCTCCTTTATAGAAATCCAGTATTTTAGTACGGAAAAGATAATCGTATTTAGCTTGCAGTTTATCCGACAGTGCTTTGGTCAGGTTTAGTTTCGCTTCATTGTATTCCACAAAAGTAGCTTTACCGTTATTGAATTTTTCGCTCATCAACCGAAAAGATTCTTCGTTGGCTTTCACTGCAACTTCGCTGGAGTTATATTTACTTTCTGCAGCTACTGCATTATACCAGGCTTGCTGGATTTCTTTATAAAGAACTTTCTTGGTGTTATCCAGTTGCAAAGCAAGGTTTGACTGTTGTAGGCGGGCAGTGCGTACCCGATTGCGAGTGCTAAAACGGTTGAAGATCGGAACACTCAGGTTGAAAGAAATAGATTTGCTCAGGTTATTTTTTAATTGACGGGCAAAACCGGATTCTGCTTCACCGTTGAGTGTATAGTAGCTGCTTCCTAGCCCTGCACTGAAAGAAAGTTGGGGGTAGAATTCACTTTGAGCGATACGAATGTTTTTTAAACTACCTTGTAAGCGATATTCTGCTGCCTTGATGCCGGGCTTATAGGCAATCGCCTGGACATAAATATCATCCGGAGCTGTTAGAGGTTCAAATTTCAGTTCTTCTTTTGGATTCTCAAGAACGAAACCTTCCGGTGTAGGCAGTTCTAATAACTGGCTGAGACTTAATAGTGACAATTTATATGTATTGTCTGCCTGTACGGCTGTCATCTCATCCTGTGCTACACGTGCCTGCGCTTCAGCTACCTCCGCCGGTGAAGCCTTGCCGACATCATGCAGTCCTTTGATACGTTTCAGCTGATCTTTGCTTAACTCAACCTGATTTTGTGCTACCTTGTTCAATTCCAGATTGAAAAGCACTTGCAGATAGGCAGAGGTAACATTGATTGCAATATCCTCTTTGGCTTTATTCAGGTCCTCGATAGCAGCCTGTAAATTGAGCTTGGCAAGGGAATATTGATTGGATAATTGTAAGCCTGTGAAGAGAGGTACATTAGTACTTAAGTTCACTCCCGTACTGGAACTGTTAGTATCACTATATGAATTATCTTTCGGAGAAGCTGTACGTCCCCAGCTCCACCCCTGGCTGACACCACCGTTTAAGTTCGGCAGACGTGCCCATTTAGCGGTGTTTACACTAATCTTATTTTGTTCGGCTTCATTGGCTGTCTGGCGGATGTCGATGTTATGCTCGATGGCATAGTCGATGCATTGCCGTAAAGTCCATGTCTGCGGAGTGGTATCCTGTGCTTGAACAGAACCGATGCCGGTTCCGCTCAACAGGATGATTGCTATCATTTTATTGATTACTTTCATTGGATGTCAGTTATTTATCTTTTTTCTCAGCACCGCGTAACTTGGTCTGAGCGGTTACACCTTTTTTTATCTCAATCTTGATACCGTCACTCATTCCGGTAGTCACCTGTGTACGTTCGAACTTCTGTTGTGGTACAGAGTCCGTCATGATATACACAAATGTAGAGTCACCGCTGAACTCAATCGTACTTTCGGGTACTGCCAGTACTTTGCTGGCACGCTGGAGCACAATCTCTGCATTGGCGGAATAGCCGGAACGAATCTGCACGGTATCCGGAACAGTGATGGCAGCCTTGATTTCAAATTGATTGGCTCCGTTGGTTTCTACTCCTTTCGGTGAAATATATTCGAGAATAGCATCAAAAGTCAGATTCTGTAAAGCTCCGATCGTCAGTTTAATCGGCATTCCTTCATGGATGCGTCCTACTTCGGTTTCGTCAATATTGCCCCTGAAAATCAGATCGTTCATGTTTGCCACCGTAGCAATGGTAGTACCGTCGTTGAATGTATTACTCATGATTACGGAGTTACCGGCTTTCACTGGTACGTCCAGAATTAGTCCGTCAATGGTAGAGCGGATCATGGTGCTACTGAATGAAGCACTGTTTTTAGTGATTCCTTCTTTTATAATCTCCAGATTATCTTTGGCAGTCTGATTCTCTTCCCGTGCCTGCTTTACCGCTACTTCTCCTTTTTCGTAATCTTCACGACTGATAAGCTGATCTTCATATAACTTCTTGATACGGGTAAAGTCTGTTTCGGCCTGCTTTGCATTGATCTCTGCCAAGCGGACGCGACTTTCTGCGGAGTTCAGTTGTCCGAGTTCGGGAATTACTTTGACTTTGGCGATTACTTCCCCCTTTTTTACGCTCTGTCCCGCTTCTTTGAATACCTCGTCTACAATACCGGAAATCTGAGGCTTGATTAAAATTTCATCTCTCGGCTCTACCTTTCCGGTGGCTACTGTAGTCTTTTCAAGGTCCGTGACTTCTGCTGCCAGTGTTTCATATACGATTACTTTAGGCTTGGATTTCTGATAAAGAAATACGAACGTTCCGACAAGGATTATGGCAATAATTACCAATAATGTGATTTTCAGATACTTTTTCATCTTGAATATATATGTTTAATTTTTAATTCTTCATTTAACTCTCAACTCTCCACTTCTACTCATCTCTGATCGCTTCAATCGGTTTGATAGCCATCGCACGGTAAGCAGGTGCCAGTCCTGCCAACATACCTAATGCGATCAGCAGGGCGCAGGTTCCGACTGCTAATCCGAAGCTGACTTGGAAATGGGCATCTCCTCCGTTGGAGTTCGCTCCCATCTCAACCAGTTGCAGCACCATGACGGCAAAAGAAATTCCGAACATACCGGCGATAGTTGTCAAAACCATGCTTTCAGAT
>ERZ1673701.3263-NODE-3263-length-11232-cov-8.965286_pt1 | contig 11232 bp, 8 predicted proteins | sample MGYA00580231_ERZ1673701 | MGnify/ENA primary metagenome ERZ1673701 (study PRJEB41218, sample SAMN15661798) | gut metagenome | host: Homo sapiens | place: Canada: London | collected 2015-08-20/2019-03-30 | study: EMG produced TPA metagenomics assembly of...
ACCAGTAATGCGACGATCCCTCTGTCTATCGACACTCTGTATAAAAAAATCGGTGTCTCCAAACAGATTTCGTCCTTTACGATTCCTCTGGGTGCCACCATTAACATGGACGGTACTTCCATTATGCAGGGCGTAGCAGTTGTTTTCATAGCACAGGCTTACGGTATTCCTCTGACCCCGGCTGCCATTGCTACTGTCATTGCCACCGCGACGATCGCCTCCATCGGTACTGCCGGTGTCCCCAGTGTCGGTCTGGTCACCCTGTCCATGGTACTGACTTCTGTAGGACTGCCTACCGAGGGCATTGCGCTGATCATGGGTATCGACCGTATTCTGGATATGCTGCGTACTGCTGTCAATATCACCGGTGATGCCGTATGTACCACTATCGTGGCTAAGCAGCAGGGTGCCTTTAATGAGAATACTTTCCGGGCAGATAACTGATCACCCGTTTACAACTTTTCAGACGGCTGCCACCGTATAAAAATAAGTGAAACATTCTGTCTTGTGCTCAAGTGCACCGTCAGAAGTTTCACTTTTTTATAGCTCGCAGCTATTCTATTTCAGTTTATTGAGTTTTGCCCGGTTGGCAATAACGATCAGCCGCATATCCTGTGTCAGAGGTTCTTCCGGATCGATATTGGTATTTACATTTTTTCCTTCGATGATCGCCACCACGTTAATGGAATATTTTTTCCGCAGATTCAGTTCAATCAGGTTCTTCCCGATCCACTGCTGTTTCACTTCCAGTTCCACCATAGACACATCCTGAGACAATTCGATAATGTCCATGAAACCGGAGCTTAACAGATTTTTGGCCAGGTGGATCCCTGACTCACTCTCGGGGAATACTACACGGTCTGCTCCTACTTTCGTAAGTATCTTGCAGTTTATCTCAGTGGCGCATTTGGCGATAACGGTCTTTACGCCCAGTTCTTTACACAGCATGGTTGCCATAACACTGGCTTCCAGATGATTTGCCATGGTCACAATGACCACATCAATATTCGCAATACCGATCTGTCTCAACGCTTCCGGATCTGTAACATCTGCACATTTACAGTATGGAATCTCTGAGATTACCGCATTGACAACTGCCTCTCTATTGTCTACCGCCACCACCTCTGCGCCGTTCTCTGCCAACTCCTTCGCCACACTTCTTCCATATCTTCCAAGTCCAAATACTGCATAGGTCTGATTGATTCCCATAGTCTCATCCTTCCTGTTGCTTCGATCTGCTTTATCCGACGCTGATCTCTTCTGTCGGGTTCTTCACAATATTTTTGTTCTTTTTCTGCGTGCTGAATGCCACTACCAGCGATATGGGGCCGACTCTTCCCAGATACATGGTCACGATAATAATCAGTTTTCCCCAAAGATTCAGCATGGAAGTCAGGTTCCTGCTTAATCCCACAGTAGCTGTGGCACTCACTGTTTCATACACAATATCTATCACATCCGCATCTGTCACCGCAGATAAAAAAATCGCGGACAGCGATGCAATGATAAAAAACATACCTACAACTGCTACCGATTTATTCACCGCCTGCTTCGGAATATTTCTCCCAAACAGCTCCGCATCCTCCTTACTACCTATGGTGGCAAACATGGATACCAGCAGCACTGCGATCGTAACTGTCTTCATTCCTCCTGCGGTTCCCACCGGAGAGCCGCCGATCAGCATCAAAAGCACCGAAATGATCGCAGAGGTATTGGTCAGATCCTCTTGTGGAATCGTGGCAAAACCTGCGGTTCGCGTAGTTACTGCCTGGAACAGGGATGCCCAGATCCGTTGCGGCACCGTGTAATCCTGCATTGTCAGAGGATTATTGTATTCAAAAATATAAAATGCCGCCGCTCCCACTACAATAAGTATTCCTGTCACCGTGAGTGCTATTTTACTGTGAAGCGTCAGCAGTCGGAAACATTTCAGCTTCTGGCTCCGGATATTTTTCAAAACCCGCAGTACATCCCACCAGACGATATAACCTAAACCACCCAATATGATCAGTAGCATCGTGACCAGATTGACCATTGGCTGGAATACATAGCCGCACAGACTGTCTTCCGCCATAATATCCATTCCTGCATTGCAGAAGGCAGATACGGCATTAAAAATCGAAATCCATATGCCTCTGAGTCCGTATTCCGGCACAAAGACTGTCATATACAAAAGAGCGCCGCATCCCTCCACCACCAGAGTACCTATGAGGACCTTGCGGAGAAATCTCACGATTCCGGAGATATTATTCAGATTAAACACATCCTGCAGCATCCACCGGTTACCCAGTCCCAGTCGTCTGTGCAGTCCCATCATCACACCGTACATGACCGTAATGACTCCCAGACCTCCCAACTGGATCAGAAACAGGATCACGATCTGTCCCCAGACGCTCCAGGTGGAATATGTGGGAACCGTCACCAGACCGGTCACACAGATGGATGTGGTGGCTGTAAATAAAGCATCTATATAAGGAACCGCTTCTCCGGTGGCTGAGCTGATGGGTAATGCCAGCAGGAAGCTTCCCACTAATATGGCACACAGAAAACTAAGCATGATCTTCTGTGTCGTAGACAACTGTATTATTTTTTTACTGTTCATAACACACTCCATTCCACCGGCGCTTTATCGATTATAACACACTTTTAGATAAAAAACTCCTATTGGAGACAGTTTGTTGCTGTATCCATCATAGGAGTTTTCTTTTGATCTTATTTTCTTCCCTTATACCTTAAAGCGATATCCAACACCCCAGATGGTCTCGATATATTGAGGCTTTGCAGTATCCTTTTCAATCTTTTCACGGATCTTCTTGATGTGCACGGTAACGGTGGCAATATCACCGATAGAATCCATATCCCAGATCTCACGGAACAATTCTTCCTTGGTAAATACATGGTTCGGATGCTCCGCCAGAAACGTCAGCAGATCAAACTCTTTGGTCGTAAACGTCTTCTCCACCCCGTCCACATAGACACGTCTGGCAGTCTTATCAATACGGATACCACGGATCTCCACGATATCATTCTGCTGCTTCTGGTTGGTTCCCACCAGTCTCTCATAACGGGCCATGTGCGCCTTCACGCGGGCTACCAGTTCACTGGGGCTGAAAGGTTTGGTCATATAGTCATCCGCACCCAACCCTAAGCCGCGGATCTTATCAATGTCGTCCTTCTTCGCAGATACCATGAGAATAGGAATATTTTTCTCCTCCCGGATCTTCTTACATACTTCGAAGCCGTCCATGCCGGGCAGCATCAGGTCCAGAATGATCAGATCATAATCGCCTGCCAGAGCGGTCTTCAGTCCCTCATCTCCGGTATTGCAGATATCTACCTTGAAATCACTGAGCTCCAGATAATCCTTCTCAAGATCTGCAATTGCTACTTCATCTTCAATAATTAAAATCTTGCTCATTATTTATCCTCCATTTACAGAAAGTCCTTGCATCATCAGTTATCATGCTATTTCTGTTTCATTCCTTATTGATTCCTTATTGATTCCTTATTCATTACTTGGTTCCACCCGGCTGCAGTTCAATGTATTTTCTCAGGACAAAATGCATACAGGTGCCTTCTCCTTCTTTGGCTGTTGCCCATACATAACCGCCGTGATCCTCGATGATCTTCTTCACAATAGAAAGTCCGATGCCGCTGCCGCCCTGGGCGGAATTGCGGGAAGCATCCGTGCGGTAGAACCGCTCGAAGATCTTCTGCAGATCCTTCTGCGCGATTCCCTTGCCGTTGTCCTCGATCTCTACCCGGATAGCATCCACTTCGTCGAGAATACGGATATCAATGTGCCCATTCGGCTTGTCCATATATTTTACGCTGTTACTGATAATATTATTGATGACCTTCTTCATCTGTTCCGGATCCGCGATGACAACTGTGTCAGGAGATACCAGATTCGAATAGTTCAGCTTGATACCCCGCTGCTCCAGATCCAGTCCGACTTCTTCCACACAGTCGCCGAAATAATCCGCCACGTTGATCCGATGGAAATTGTACGGGATCCGGTTATTATCAATTCCGGAATAAGTGGTCAGCTCGTTGATCAGACGATCCATATCAATGGCTTTATTGTAGATGGTCTTGATGTATTTATCCATCTTCTCCGGCGTATCTGCCACACCGTCCATGATTCCTTCCACATAACCCTTAATGGCTGTGATAGGGGTCTTCAGATCATGGGAAATATTGCTGACCAGCTCTTTGTTCTGCTTCTCATGCTGGGTGTTCTCTTCCGTGGATTCCTTCAGCCGTAAACGCATGTCCTCATAATTGCGGTAGAGATCACCGATCTCACCCTTGGCATCTGTCTCCAGAACATAATCAAAGTTGCCTTCCTTGATCTTGCGCATTGCCACATTCAGCTCATTGATGGGCTCAAATACGCCCTTGTGGATCCACTGGGTCAGCATCAGGCTGGTGAAGATCAGGATCACTATGATAGCCACAAACATATCGATCAGCAGATGTCTCGAGATCAGCGAATTGACCTTCGTTACAATGAAGACGCTGCCCGGTGTTCCATCCCGGAAAGTGAAATCAATCTGTTTTACATACTTCTCCAGTTCATTGTAGAAATATCCACTGTCATCCGACAGATTCTCGTCACCATAGGCAGGCAGTTTTTCAAAAATCTGCTGTGCGGCTTCTTCATTGCCGGCATAATACAGCTTATCACCTTTTCTTACAATAATATAAGTAGACTTCCGCGATACCTCCTCATTGATATGATCCAGATATTCTTTATCTTCCAGCCTGCTGCTGTCTTCCTTCACCTGGTCCAGCAGCACATAATACGCCTGATCCGTAGTATTGGTGAATTCCCTGAAATTCTCCGACATCATGGAATAATCAATATCCGTCAGACTGAGACCCTGAGAAAAATTCATCAGGTAAATAGCAATCATCACGAACGCCATGATCGTCAGCAACAACGGAAGTAATATAATACTTATAAATGTTACACGAAGTCTGGTTTTAAATTTCATATTACTCTTGCCTTTCAGCAACCTGCAAACTTTCCGTGACTTTAGTGCTGTATATTTCTGTACACTGTGTAACACAAGTTTGCGCATGTTAATTTATACTTTACTTTCGCTCATTATAGCATGATTCCCACCTCCTGTGTATAAAGGAAGCAAGAATATCATTAAAAAAATATAAACAAAATTTTTTCATTTTTCTGTTGACATTATTCTCGCATCATGTATAATAAGCTTATAAGAAACAGTAATCATTACTATTATCGAGAAAGGAGATTATCATGGCACTGAAACGAAGCAGACAACGGGAAATGATCAAATCCTTTCTCATGGGACGCAAGGATCATCCTACCGCTGATGTGATCTATTCTAATCTGAAGCAGCAGGATCCGAACTTAAGTCTCGGTACCGTTTATCGTAATCTGACACTTTTGTCAGACATGGGAGAGATCTTACGACTCCGGGTTGGTGACGGTGTTGACCATTTTGATGCTGATACTTCCGAACATTATCATTTCGTATGTACGGAATGCGGAAGCGTTATTGATCTGGACATGGATAGTATTGATTCCATCATGGAGGCCGCTGGAGAGAGATTTGACGGCCGGATCCAGGGACATGTCACTTATTTCTACGGCTCTTGTCCCGCCTGTACCAGGGTTGCTACGGAGTCCTAGTTTTCTGAATGAAAACAGACTTCGTTCCATAATATATTTGTGCTGATAAAGCACACGCAAAAAGAGAAAACTAAAAACAAAACATTTCATTAGAGAAAAGGAGAAAAAATTATGGCAAAGTATGTATGTCAGGTATGTGGTTATGTTTATGAAGGTGATGCGGCTCCCGCAGAGTGCCCCATCTGTCACGCTCCCGCTTCCAAGTTCACCAAGCAGGAGGAAGGCAAGACCTGGGCTGCTGAGCATGTAGTAGGTGTAGCAAAGGGTGCTCCCGAGGATATCATTGCTGATCTGCGTGCGAACTTCCAGGGTGAATGCTCTGAGGTTGGTATGTATCTGGCAATGGCAAGAGTTGCTCACAGAGAAGGTTATCCCGAGATCGGTCTGTACTGGGAGAAGGCTGCTTACGAAGAAGCTGAGCACGCTGCAAAATTCGCTGAGCTGTTAGGTGAAGTCGTAACCGATTCCACCAAGAAGAATCTGGAGATGAGAGTAGATGCCGAGAACGGCGCTACCGCAGGTAAGTTTGATCTGGCTAAGAGAGCGAAGGCTCTGAACCTGGATGCAATCCATGATACCGTTCATGAGATGGCTCGTGATGAGGCTCGACATGGCAAGGCATTTGAGGGTCTGTTAAAGAGATACTTTGGCTAAGCTACAAGCCATGTAAGGATAAAATAAAAAGTCACTGGAAGTACATAAATGTCCTCCCAGTGACTTTTTATTTTGGACTTATACGGCGACAGCCGTCCATGAGCAAGTCACGCAGTGACTGCGAATGGGTTGCATGGCGCCAGCCTCAGGAGCGCGACAGCCCTTATACGGTTCCGGAGATCACCAGCGTGCTGACGCCGGGGTTGATCCCCCACGCTCCCGTAACGGGATCCTGGGTGTAAGTTGCTGCGGGTACAGTAATACCTCCTGCAGTTCCGGTAAATAATCCGGTAGTCGTATCATACGTATAGTTTGTTCCCTCTGCCCATGCAGTTCCATTAAAATTCACAATCAGATTCTCCAATACGGGATTAAAGGTATCTGTGATCACGACACCGGTAGCTGCATCTGCTGCCGTATTCCCCAGATTCTGTATCAGGAACGTATACGTCAATGTTCCATTCTCTGTCACGGGTACGGGACTGACGGACTTTGTGATCGTAAGAAGCGGTCCGCTTACCGCATTTACTGTCTCGTTCACAGTAACAGGAGTGACCCCTGCCCCGGCAATCGTCGCCGTATTCGTAATGGAAGCCTCTGCTGCCAGCGGTGCATAAGAGTTCACCTCAGCCTCATAGGTAAGTGTCACATTACCTCCCGCAGGCACGGTAATTCCCGTGATTGTCAGAGGAGGGCCTGCCGTTACAGCCGGTGTTGCCTGTAAAATTCCGTTTGCATAGTATTTTACGGTCCCCGGAATATACGTCAGAGGTGTCAGTTCTCTGGTATTAAACAAATACTCTCCCAGATTGTCCGTTACTGTAATTCCGTTAAATGCTGTAGTGCCTGAGTTCACAATGCTGATCACATACGTCACATTTTCATTCTGCCCGTAGGTATCCCGCACTGCTGTCTTGGTTGCAGACAATACCTCCGTGATCTCACCCACTGCTATATTGGAGTTTGTAATCTCATTTCCATAGCGAAGCTGTGCCTGATTTGTAAATCTAGCCATATATTTTTGTATCCTTTCATTGTATTTGGATTTACTATAATATATGACTGTTTTTAAGAAAGTTGACGGATTCTGTCACTGCATTTCTTGACTTTCCTCTTCCACCTCCGTATGATGGAATCACAAGCATTCCCTTGCGCTGCCCCGGAAAACAATGAGGATTCAACATGAAGAAAAAAGTATTTAACATCATCCAGATCGGCGACAAAAGTAACCGTCTGAGCCGGCTCTTTGATATTTTTATTGCTATCGTTATCTGTGCAAATATTCTGGTGACTTTTCTGCAAACCTTTGATGAGCTTGCTTTTTTATTTCCGGTATTTCATGTGGTCGAGGTTCTCACTATTCTGATCTTCTGTGTAGAATATATCCTGCGGATCTGGACTGCGGACTATCTATATCCTGATAAAAACGAGTTCCGCTCTCGGCTGCGGTTTCTGATCTCCTTCGACGGCATTATCGACCTGTTGACAATTTTACCCTTTTTCTTCCTGTCCGGTATGGTCATCTTCCGGATGCTGCGAGTAGCGAGGATCTTCCATCTGTTCCGCCTGAATGCCCGGTATGATTCCTTCAATGTCATCACTACGGTATTGTATGAAAAACGCAATCAGATCATTTCCTCCGTGTTCATCGTACTGATCCTGATGCTCGCCAGCAGTCTGTGCATGTACAGCGTGGAGCATGATTCCCAGCCGGAAGTATTCCGCAATGCTTTCAGCGGCATCTGGTGGAGCATGTCAACGCTGCTCACCGTGGGCTACGGTGACATCTATCCCATCACCACGCTTGGCCGGATCATGGCGATCTGTATTGCCTATCTCGGTGTCGGTGCCGTGGCTATCCCCACCGGTATCATCAGCGCCGGCTTCGTGGAACAGTACCAGCGCAAAAGCAGTCTCTCTAATATTAAAGAAGCAGATATTCATGAAATCGCCGAGATATTCGTAGATAAACGTTTCGCCGGCAAATCCGTGGAGGAAATGGAAGAGGCAGAACAGGTCACGATCTTCCTCATTCTGCGGGAAGATCTGTCCATTCTGCCTCAAAAAGATACGATATTAAGGTTAAATGACATCATTGTCATTCGTGGGGAGCATTCCTAATCTGCTTCCGTCGCTGCAGTTTCCGTTTCCACAGCTTCCGTGGTTTCTGTTTCAGCAGTCTCCGCCGCTTCGGTACTTTCTGTTTCTTCGGTAGTCTCCTCCACCAGATCGTCCAGTGTATAGTTGAATCCGGTCACCACGTTGGTGGTCACGACATACACTTTCATTTCAGAGGGAAATGCGATGTAATACTGGCTGGTCATGGAATTCAGATTACCGACATTAATGATCACGCTGCGATCTGCAGTCTCGTACTGAATGGTACGCTCCGGATCCGCCAGTCCGTACTGTGACATATCCGTCACATTTTCAATCACCTGATCTGCCTTTAACGGTGCCACCTTCAGGATCATAGCCTTGATACGCTCCTGGTTCAGATTAAGGGAATGATCGTCCGTATAGTACCATGTTTCATCCTTTTTTTCAAAGGCATAGGTCTCTCCCTCATATACATAACTGAAGCTGGTAATATCATCGGAGTTCACATCCAGCACCGTCTCCTGTGTATCCTCAGTGGTAGAAGTCACAGACGATGCATTTTTATTATACTGTCGGATGCCCAGGAATGCTGCCGCCAGAACCACCAGTGCCAGCAGCATTCCGATCATCTGTCTTTGTTTCTTTTTCATATCTATATCTCACGCCTTTCAATTATTTCTTCCGTCTGCGGAACCAGATTACGAATCCGGCGATCACACAGCCGACAGGCAGTATCACGGTAACCAGCAGCCCCAGCAGCAGAATCTGTGCGGAATCCACTATCAGATTAGAGACCTCATAGCTTTTTACCGGAATAGATACCGAGGTCTCATGATCTGCCATTCCACTGAATGTATTGGTGAACAGGGTCAGGTTCGCACCGCTGACGACAGAATTTGCATCATCCGTGAACAGCTGCTCGCAACCGTACACGACCAGTGTTGCATCCCCATCATCCAAAGTCTTTACTGCCTCAACACCTAATGCGAAGGGACCATTCACATCATTTTCACCCTGTGAAAAATCCTGTGTATTGTTGACATCCTGTTTTGCAAAAGAGCTGTCGGAGGTGCTCAGGAATACATCATAGGTAATATCACCGGTGGCTGTCTCGTCGGTACTTACTTCCTCCGGGACGATGATGCCCTGAGAATACGGCAGGAACAGATATTTTCCGTAGGTGCCTGAGGTATAGCTGTCAGAGCTCTGTGTCGGCAGGATATAATACGGACTTCTGTAGTAGCCGTTGGAATCATTCTCCACTACCAGTCCTTTGGCAATGCTCAGATTCATGTAGCTTAAGATAGCATCTATATTGGGTGTCTCCTCATCGGTATAACCGGTCACCAGGATGACTTTTCCACCGTTGTTCAGATACTCGATCACCTTATCCTTATCATCGGATGAAAAATCGCTGGTGGCACCGTTAATGAACAGACAGGCCGCATCGTCGGGGATAGCATCCAGATCCATCAGATTCACGGTCTCATAATCCACATTTTCCTTGTTCAGTGCGGATGTAAAAGTGTTACTTAAACTCAGTTCGTTATGTCCTGTTGTCATATATACCTTGGGCATATCATCATTTAACACATAATCCAACGCACTGGTGATCTGTCCTTCGCCATCATAACCGGTGGTCGTGGTGTTATAACTGTAGGTCGAATAGTCAAAATCATAGGAAGACTCATAGACATCATTGTAATCAATGACCTTGCTGCGCTTGTCACTGACAACGATCAGGCTGTTCGTGCTGATGTTGCCGGTGGTGTACTGGGTATAGAACATCGGGTTAACGGTAGGATCCACATATTCCACGGTGATATGATCCGACAGATCATCATATCTCTGTAAAGTCTGCCCCAATGTGGTATCCTGATTGTCCTGATTTACCAACACATAGATTGTCACATCATCCTGCATATTTTTCACATAGTCAACGGTCTGATCTGTCAGGGAATAGAGCTTCTGGCTGGTCATGTCGATTGCTGTCCAGCTAGAAGGCATCTCGCCCATGATAATATTAACGACTACTACCAATGCTATCGCTACAGCGATCATACCGGTACTGTAGGCACTAAAGCTTAAGTTCTTCACGGACATGCTGTAACGGCGTTTCTGAATGGACTGTACCGTCAGGAACAGAACCAGAGCCGTAACGGATACATAATATACGATAGAAGATACATCCAGTGTGCCGTTTAACAGGTTGGAAAACGGTGTATAAAGGTCAAAGCAGCGCAGCAGCTTTGTCAACAAATTGCCGGTACTGGAAATAATGGAGCAGATGGAATCCATCATATATCCCAGGAACAATACTAAAAAAGTAAGTACTGCTGCGATGACCTGGCTCTCTGTCACGGAAGACAGGAACAGACCGATGGCAATGGCGGTCATCCCGAAGAGGAAATATGCCAGGATCGACAGATAAGCCTCTCCCATGGGAACACTGCCGTACTGCGCCATGATCAGCGGGTAAAAGCAGATGATCGCTACGGGAATGGCAAATATGGTCAACAGCGCCAGAAATTTTCCCATAACGATGCCGCCTACGGACACCGGTGCCGTCAGGATCAGCTGATCCGTCTTGCTCCGCTTTTCCTCCGCCAGAATACGCATGGTCAGGATCGGCACGGTCAGCATGAATAAAAAGGTAACGCTGGATACCACATACGCAAAATAAGGATACCCGTTCATCAGGTTATAAACACTGAAATACAGTCCCAGGAAAAACAGGGTGACTGCAATAAATAAAAATCCGATAAAGGAACGGAAATAGGATTTCAATTCTCTCTTATAAATGGCTA
>ERZ1673701.3272-NODE-3272-length-11204-cov-9.628218_pt1 | contig 11204 bp, 10 predicted proteins | sample MGYA00580231_ERZ1673701 | MGnify/ENA primary metagenome ERZ1673701 (study PRJEB41218, sample SAMN15661798) | gut metagenome | host: Homo sapiens | place: Canada: London | collected 2015-08-20/2019-03-30 | study: EMG produced TPA metagenomics assembly of...
TGTTTTAAACCAAAAACACGCTCCGCAGTTCATTTTGAACCGCGGGGCGTGTTTTTGCTAAAGGCTTCCCCCGAGGGGCTGCGCCCGCAGGCGCGTGTCGGAGCGCAACCGCCGTAGGCGGCTCTTAGCGCGGAGACTGAAGCTGTCCGCGCAGCGGACTGATGAGGGCAGACCTCGCGGCCATTGCCCATTTACTGCCAATCTCGCAAACTCTGCCCTCATCCGGCCCTCCGGGCCACCTTCCCCCTCGGGGGAAGGCCTTTTACGCTCTCCCCATCGCCAGCACCGCCACCGTTATGTCATCCTGCTTGGCCCCGGCGCGGCGGGCGGCAGCGTCAGCCACAGTCTCGGCGGCCTGCTTCGGCGTATGGCCCAATTTGGCGCAGAGCTGCAATTGCTGCATCAGCCAGTCGCTCCCGTCGGTCAGCGCACCATCGCTGACCAGCACAACCCAGTCCCCGGCGTCCAGCGCAAACGTCGTGCTCCGTCCCACCAGGCTGTCCAGCACCCCCATGGGCAGGCTTGCACCGTCCAGCATCCGCGGCACGCCGCCGCGCACCAGAAAGCTCGGTGCGGCGCCCGCTTTGAACAGCCCGGCCCGCCCGGTGTACAGGTCCACCGTCAGCAGATCCAGCGTCGCCCCGGCCTCCTGCTCGGCTCCCTTCAGGCCGAGCGCCACGTTCACCAGCCGGGCAGCGCTCTCCGCTGCGAACCCGGCGCGCAGCAGCTGTGCCGTCAGCTTGGCCGCCATCTGACCGTCCACGGCGGCGGCGCGGCCCGTGCCCATGCCGTCGCACAAAAGCATCTGCGCCCGCCCGCTCGTGTCGCAGAACTGGTCCAGCGCGTCGCCGCTGACGCTCTGTCCGCCGGCTGCGTGCGCCGCCGCGCCAAATTCAACGGTAAACAGCGGTTTTTCGCCAAAGCACAGCATTGTGACCGTGCGGCAGTGGGTGATTTCGGGCGTATCCATGTCGCGGCGGCAGATGCGGGTCATCTCGTCGGTCAGGCCCGCGACCTCGTCGGGGGTGAACCGCGTGCGGCAGATCGTCACATTCGCGGTCAGCCGCCCGGCCAAATCAGCGGTCACACTGCATTCCAGCGCGTCCAGCCCCAGCTCGGCAAACAGCTGCGCCACGCGGGCCTCGCGCCGCGGGTCGGGCAGACCGGCCTGGCCCAGCTTGCCCGCCAGCTGGGCCAGCGCCCCGGCCAGTGCGCTGTACTGCTCGGTCAGAGCGGCGCGCAGCGTCACAGCCCGGGCACGGGTCTGGCGGCGGCTGCGCCACAGCCGGTAGCCGTGGTTGGCCGCTGTACAGAGGTCTGCCGGGTGGATGCACCCCGCCAGCTGCCCCGGCAGGTCCTCGACCTCCACGCGGCCCTTGCTCTCGAGCGTCGGCTTCAAATGGTACAGCCCGTCCATGGCCGTGGCGTAGCCGCGCACCCAGCACCGGCTGCGGCGGGTGCAGCTCTGGCAGGTCGTGCGGGCGACCTGCTCCACCACAAAGTCAAAGGTCTCGCCCTTGGGCGGCAGCTGCCGCTGGCAGACCGCGTTGACCGTGTCGGCAATGTCGCTCAGCGTGTCTGCCACGGCGGAGAGCTTGCGCGCCGCCCCGCCCAGGCCCTGCGTCTGCACGGGCGGCGCGGGCGGCGGGAAAATTTTGTGCAGCACGCTCCCCGGCACAGCCAGCGCAGCCACAACGCCCACCCCGGCACTGACCGCCAGCGGCAGCACACTGACAGCGTCGGGCGCGGCCAGTGCCCCCGCGGTGCAGCCCGCCGCAAACACCCCGGCGCAGCGGCCCCGCTCCCCCGGGCAGAGACAGGATGCCGCCAGACTGCCCAGCGCCACAGCCAGCGCGGCGTAGGCCAGTGTCGGCCCCGACGCCGTGATGGCCGCCGCCAGCGCAATGCTCAGCACGGCGGTCTGCTCCAGCGTGCCGCCGATGGCCGCGCACAGCCCGGCCCCCGCGGCCAGCGCCAGGCCCGGAGCCAAGGGCCCGACGGCACAGCGCTGCAGGCATGCCGTAGCCACAGCCAGCCACAGGCAGACGCCGCGCGGCTCCCGCGCCGGAAAATGCGCGAACGCCCAGCCAAAAACCGCGGCCAGCAGCGCTGTACACCCCACCGTGACGGTCTGCCCCGGGTTGAAAAGTCCCCCCGCCAGCACGATTTGCAGCACCTGCGCCGCCGTCAGCGTCAGGCAGCCCGCCAGCGCCCCGGCCCCGGGGCGGCCATCGATGAGCCGCCGCACCGCCGCGGCAGCCACGGCAGCCACGGCCAGCTTGACGCCCAGCAGCATCGGCTGGAATGCCAGCCCCGCCGCCAGCGTACCCAGCGCCGCGGCCAGGCAGTAGGACGGCGGGCAGCCGATGACCAGCGCCAGCCCAAACGGCGCAGCCCCGCCGTAGACCTGCCCGGCCCCCAGCGCCGCGCCGCCCAGCACTGCCGCGCCCTGCCACAGCAGCGCCGCACTTCGCGCCCCGGGCAGCAGCCTTTCCATTGTGTCGTGCATACGTTCCCCGTTCAGTACAGCCATCGTGCAAGCCCTCCGTAAATGTACAGTATATGTCTCGGACGCTTTGCACTATACCACCCCCGCACGCTGTTTTTTGCCGCAGAGCGTGGAAAACCGAAAAGAGCGTATAAACAAACAAAAAAGAGCACCGCCACCCATAAAAAGGGGCGATGCTCGCAAAAAGCTTCCCCCGAGGGGGAAGCCTCCCTTAGTGTCTCCAGCTCCACCACAAAAACTTGGTGTTCGTCACGAAATAGCGTTTGAAAAGCCGCTTCGGGTCCTGCATCAGGCGGTACAGCCATTCCAGATTACAGCGCTGCATCCAGGCCGGGGCGCGGCGGATGTTGCCGGCCTCGTAGTCAAAGGCCGCACCCACGCCCAGCATCAGCGCCTGCACGCGGTTTTCATGGGCGGCCATCCAGCGTTCCTGCTTCGGCGCGCCCAGGCCCACCCAGACAAAATCCGGCTTTGCCGCGTTGATCTTCTCCACGATCTCCGCATCCTCGTCCGCCGTCAGCGAGCGGAACGGCGGAGAGTACATCCCCGCGATGACCGCGCCGGGGTACTTTTCCGTAATTTTTTCGCGCAGGATGTCCAGCGTCTCCTGCGTGGAACCGTAGAAATAGTGCCGGTAGTGCTTTGTCCCGCTCTCCTTCAAAAGCTCACGCATCAGGTCGGGGCCTGTCACGCGGGCGACGTCGGCAAAGCCCTTCTTGCGGCTGTATCTGGACAGCGGCCCGCCGTCCGGCAGGGCCATGACCGCGCCGTTCTGCACCCGCAGATAGGTCGGGTCGTCGTGGGCCGTCACGGTGGTGTGGACGTTCGCCACGCAGATATATTTCCCGCGCCATGCCTCGCAGTTGTCCTCCACCAGGCGCAGCGTTTTGTCCATGTCGGTGACGGCGATGTTCACGCCCATAATATTGCAGGTCTGCATGCCGCTTCTCCTCACTTTCCTGTTTGGCTTTTATTGTATCACACTGCCGGGCGGCTTTCAACCGGGCGGGGAGAAACGCACATTTTTTGCCGTTTCGTTGGGTCCTTCGCACATTACTTTATAACGCTGGTACACATTTGTATGGTGCGCGTCAGTTTTTTCCGTTTTGACACTTTTTTCTTTGTTCAATTTTCTAAATCCCGAAAAATTCATATCATTTTACGGATATGTGCTGGAATTTTTCCCGGCATTGTGCTATAATTTGAGAACCATATTAAAAGGGGAATGTATGAATTTCCTGCAGTATGGTATATGGGCAACCCACCCATATATCTTTAGAAGAAAGGAGGATACCACCAATGAACAACTTCAAAAAGTTCGTTGCCGTTCTGCTGGGCGTTGTGATGGCTTGCGTCTTCGCTACCTCCGCTTTCGCTGCTGATTTCAACAAGCCCAATAACGCAAAGCGCGCGAGAGAGGAAATCCTGTCTTTCGCTGCCAGCTACGGCGTCACCACCATCGACAACACGGTCAACAAGCTGACCGCTGATCAGTTGAACGTCATCTATGCCAACATGGATTCCCTGAAGGCTGTTGCCGCTAACGCCGCCAACACCATCAAGGGCACCACTGACGCTAACGTCGCCCTCAAGGCTGCCAACGACGCTGTGGCCTCCATGAACAGCATGCTGAGTGCTGCCGGTATCGTCATCTCCAACCCGACGCTCGATACCAGCGACTCTTCCCAGTTCGTTGTCAGTGTTAACGTCACCGTCAACGGTACGACTGACTTTTGTGCTATCGCCCGGCCTCTGTCTACCACCACCACTGACAACAACACCTCTGCCAGCGACGCTGTCAGCAACGCCGCCCAGAACAGTGCCGCCGCTTCCAGCGTCAAGACCGTTTCTTCCGCTGCGAACCCCATCACCGCTTCTTCCGGCGCTGTCATCAAGGCCACCGGCGATAACACCGCCGTTGTCTTTGCTGTCGCTGCTCTGGCTGTTGTCGGTATGCTCGGCATGGCCGTCCGCAAGGAGCGTGCACTGTAAATCCAGCTGCATAAGTCCGGTTTTTGACCGGCAGCGGGCAGAACCTTTGGCTCTGCCCGTTTTTCGTTGCTTACACGGAATTGGTCAATTTATTCCTGTTTTAGACCTTCCTTTTATATAGAAAATAGTTTATAATGTAGGATGCCGTAATTATCAATCATATCAGGGGGGGAAGCATATCACCATGCAGGCAAGCAAGAACCACTCTTTTCTGCGCCGCAGTCCACTGGCTTATGTAGTGGTCCCGCTGGCCTTTGTTCTGGTCAGCACCGCGCTGGTCTTTATCGTGGGCCGCACCGTGCTGGCCCCGTACCAGGCCCTGCTGGGCTGGTTTTTCAGTACATCGGAGGTCGCGCAGCCCAGGGATCTGCTGGACAATGCCGCCACCGTCATCAACGGCGGTACGGTGGATGAGCCGGACGCCCAGCCGGACAGGCTGCCGCTGAGCTCCGTCACCTACCCGTCCGAGGGGGACCGCTACGCGACGATCACGATCACCGGCACCAACGTCGATGCCCCGGTCTACTACGGCGACACGAACAAAATTTTGAACGCCGGCGTCGGCACCTACAAGGACGACTCCCGCGTCGGCATTCCCGGCGAGGGCAAGACCATCCTGCTGGCCGGGCACAACAACACCTTCTTCAATGACCTGCAGCACACCGAGGCCGGCGCGACGGTCACGATCACGACCCACTACGGCGTCTACACCTATGAGGTCACCGGCACCGAGATCCTCGACTATCAGGACGAGACCGCCTACGACTTCACCCGCACCGACGAGAATCTGATCCTGTACACCTGCTATCCCTTCGATGCGCTCGGCTTCACGCCGAACCGTTTCTTCGTCTATGCCAAATACCTGTCCGGCCCCGTGCTGGACGCCAACAGCTAAGGGGGTGTATGTATGGCACAAAAACAAGCTCCGCACCCCCGCCGCAAGGGCAGCATTGTGTGGGCCACGGTTTTAAGCTGGCTGTCCAGTCTACTGCTGGCACTGCTGGCGCTCTGCCTTGTCCTGATGACAACGATCTGCAGCGCCTCCTACATGAAGGAGCAGGTCAACCGCAGTGATTTCAGTGAGGCCGCCTACAGCTATCTGTATGACAACTTCATCAGCTACGGCGCATCGTCCGGCTTCTCCGCCGACGTGATGACTGCCGCCCTCTCCCGCGACCAAATCACGGCGGATATGGCGGATTCCATCACCCGTCTGTACCAGGGCGACACCGCTATTGACACCCGCAACGCGATTTTGAATACGACGTACGACAACCTGATCAACGATTTGAACAGCCGCGGCGTCGAGATCACATCCGACGTGGAATCCGCCGTCGTCGTCGTCGCCGACGCCTGCCGTCTGGACTACGCCAACTATGTCACGGTACCCCTGGCTAGCCAGCTGTACACTTTTATTGAAAAGTGCAGCCGCGTTGTGCCGGTGGCCGTCGCCATCATGGCGGTGCTCTGCGCAGTCAGCCTCTTTGTGATGCTGCGCTTAGCCGACAGCTCCCGCTACGGCGTGCGCTGCCTGACGTTCGCTTTCACCGCGGCTGCGGCGCTCTGTGCGCTGACCACCACCATTATTTTCCCTGCGATCCATATGGAGGCGCTGAGCATCAATCCCGCTTCGGTCAAGCAGCTGATTGTCACCTATGTGCAGAATCTCTTTGGCCGCTTCGGCCTGTTTGCTATCATCTACGGCGCAGTCGCCGTGATCCTTCTGGCCCTGACCGCCACTGCCAGAAGCCGCATGAAACGCCGCCAGAACATTTAACAGGAGGACCCACACATGGAAAACGAAGGTTACGAAACGATTGACCTCTTGGAGGTCCTGAACGCCGTCCGGCAGCACCTGCTGGCCGTCATTCTCGCCACCGTGATCCTGGCCGCTGCCGGGTTCGGTATCTCCAAGTTCCTTATTACCCCGCAATATGAGGCTTCCGCCCTGATGATCGTCAACACCCGTCAGGACATCACCTCCAACGTCACCAGCGACCAGATCAACTCCGCCACCAAGCTGGTTTCCACCTACAGCATCATCATCAAGAGCGACACCGTGCTGCAGCAGGTCATTGACAACCTGGGTCTGTCCCTGACCTATCAGCAGCTGGCAAGCCGCGTCACAGTCAGCGCCGTGGATGACACTCAGGTCATGAAGGTCACAGTCAAGAGCGACAACCCCGAGTGGGCGCGTCAGGTCTGCGAGCAGATCACCGTCGTTTCCCCTGACGTCATTCTCGAGTCCGTCGAAGCCGGTTCCGTCAAGGTCATCTCCAGCGCCGCCGTCAATCCGACGCCTGTCTCCCCCAACGTAGGCCGCAATACCATGCTGGGCGGCGTGCTGGGCTTGGTCATCAGCGTCGGCATCATCCTGCTGGCCGTCCTGCTGGACAACAAGATCCATACCGAGGACGACGTGGCCAAGTATCTTGACCTCGCCGTTGTGGGCGTCATTCCGGAATATCAGGGAGGTAAAAAGAAATGAGCAAGGCAAGCAAAAACACCAGCCATCGCAAGCTGTTTACCGTCAGCAGCGACGCCCCGTTCCAGTTTGTGGAAGCCTACAAATCTCTGCGTACCAACCTGGAATTTCTTTCCTCTGCCGGCAACTGCAAGACCATCCTGATCACCTCCTCCGTTCCCGAAGAAGGCAAGACCAACGTGGCCGTCAACCTGGCCATGACGATTGCGGCCTCCGGCAAGCGCGTTGTCCTTGTGGACTGTGACCTGCGCAAGGCGACGATCTCCCGCTATCTGCGCATTCCGCGCAACCATGCCGGTCTGACGAACGTCATCACCTCCAAGGATGAAGGCGCGCTGGCCGCGGCGCTTGTCCGCGTCAAGGATTCCGGCATCACGGTCCTGGCCGCCGGTACGATCCCGCCGAACCCCACCGAGCTGCTCTCCGCCCCCATGACCGAGAAGATCTTTGCTTCCCTGCAGAAGGCATTTGATTATGTCATCATCGACACCCCGCCTGTCAGCGTTGTCACCGACGCTGCGGTCCTCTGCGGCATTGCAGACGGCGTGCTGCTGGTCGTGCGCCCCGGCGTCACCACCATTCAGAGCGCCCAGCTCAGCAAAAAGAACCTGGAGGCCGTCAACGCCCACATCCTGGGTGTTGTCATGAACGGCTACAATGGCACGCAGAGCGGCCGCCGCGACGGCTACTCCTACGCTTACTCCTACAGCTATTACGACGAAGATAAAAAGGGAAACGATGCATGAGTAATGCCCTTGTAGAGCTGCACTGTCACATCCTGCCCGGCATTGATGACGGTGCCAAAGATCTGGATATGTCAATGTCGCTCATTCGCAAGGAATTACAGGATGGTGCGGCGGGCATTGTGTTCACGCCGCACTTCCATTATGAGCGCATTTCCGTGGAGCAGTTTACCGCGCGGCGCAAGGCAGCGTTCCTGCAGGTGTCCGCGGCCTGCAAAGCCGAGGGCCTGCGGCTGGCCGGTAAGATGGGCGCCGAGGTGTTTTACTCCACCGCGCTGCCCAGCCTTGACCTGCGCCAGCTGGCCTTCGCTGGGAGCAACTATATTTTGATCGAGTTCCCCACCACGATGCACCCGCCGGGCATTGACGAGACACTCTACGCCATCCGTGCGCAGGGGTACACGCCGATTCTGGCCCACGTGGAGCGCTATCCCTTTGTGACCGAGGACCCGACGCTGCTCTACAACTGGGTCTGCGACGGGTGTTTGGCGCAGATCAACGCCACCGGCCTGATCCGGGACGGACACACCGCCAAGTGGCTGCACAAGCTGATCGAGTGGAACCTTGTGCACATTCTGTGCAGCGACTGCCACCACCCGGTCAAGCGCCCGCCCAACCTGGCCGAGGGCTTTGCCCATCTGCCTGACAAGGTCGCCCGCCGCATGCAGCGCAACGCCATCGACATCTATCTTGGCGACGACCTGCGTCCCCCCGAGCCGACGAAGCCGGTCTACCGCTTCGGGCATTGGGTGTAAAACAGAATATAGCGTAGGGGAGGGCTAAAGCCCTCCCCTACGCTATTTTTATTGCCCGTTTTCCACCGTCTGTCCTGTAGGGGCCGGACATGCCTGGCCCCTACCGCGTACTATTCGCCGCGTCACGCCTCTGCCACCGCCACCAGATACTTGTAGATCTGCGGCTTGTACTCCTCATACAGGCCCAGATGCTCATACAGCTCCTTATAATATGCAAACAGGGTCGCACGGGTCGCCACGATGTTCACCGGGTTCAGCGCCGTGTGCACCGCGCTGCCGGGCGTGTTGAAATAGTTGTAGATCGGCGTCGACAGCGCGTAGAACTTCTCCGCATAACGGATATAGCTCAAATTGAAATACAGGTCCTCCGACCAGTCCATGTCCTCGGCGCATATAATGTCATCGTGCGCGCGGACAATGTCGGCGCGGTAGAGTTTATTCCACATCACACCGTAGTAAAAGCTGGCCGGTTCCTGCATCAGGCCCGCGGCGAATTCCTCCTTCGTCATCGGGCCCTCCATCAGGAAGCCGTAGGTCTGCACCTTGGTGGGCCGCTCGGGGCGGGGGTCATCCTCGGCACGGGGGCGGGGCGGCGTAATGCGGTTGTAGTGCGCAATGACCAAATCGGCGCCGCTCTCCTCGGCCCGCTGCACCAGCAGCTCCGTGGCGTAGGGCTGGATCGTGTCGTCGGCATCGACGAACTGCAGATACTTGCCCCTGGCCTCCCGCAGGCCCATGTTGCGGGTCGCGGCCACGCCGCTGTTGGCCTTGTCGATGAGCACGATGCGCGGATCGACGTTGGCATACATCTTGCAGACCTCCAGGCTGACGTCCTGGCTGCCGTCGTTCAGCAGCAGAATTTCAAGGTTCCGGTAGGTCTGGCGGCGGATACTCTCCACACAGCGGGCGATATGATCCTGGGCGTTATAAATCGGCACGATAATACTGACAAGCGGCTGCTCCGGCATGGCGGGCGACCTCCTTTTTGTAGTAGTATATCCACAATACCACACTTTTGCCCGGTTGGCAATGGAAAAAGTGCGCGAGGTGTGGTATGATGCTTATAAGGGCTTCCCCATCGGGGGAAGCTGTCCGCAAAGCGGACTGATGAGGGCCGGCCTTCCGCCGCAGCCTGTTCATGGGCTGCCCCCGCAGACCTGCCCCTCATCCGGCCTTCGGCCACCTTCCCCCATCGGGGGAAGGCATCACTATGAAACGAGGTCACCACCATGAAGCCTTCCATCATCCGCCTGCGTGCGCTGGAAAAGCAGCTGTACGCCTACCTGTATGCCATGACCGTCATCGACTTTGACGCCGAGACCGTCGCGCCCGAGGGCAGCGCCGATGGCCGCGCCGAGGCCACCGAGGTTTTGAGCCGCGCCAGCTTTGACCTGCTGGTCAACGACGGCACCGCCGCCCTTTTGAAGGAAGCCGCTGCCGACGCCGAGACCGAGCAGGAGCGCGCCGAGGTCCGCAATTTGCAGCGCCAGTACGACGAGATCGCCCGGATCCCCGCCGACGAGTACGCCGCCTTCACCAAGCTGTGCAGCCAGAGCGTGCCCGCCTGGACCAAGGCCAAGCGCACGAACGATTTCAGCCTGTTCGCGCCGTATCTGGAAAAGCTCATCGCCGCCCGCCGCGCCCAGGCCCGGTATTTTGCGCCGGACCGCGACCCCTATGAGGTCCTGCTGGACCGCTACGAGAAGGGCCTTACCATTGCCCAGTGCGATGAATTTTTCGCGACGCTGCGCGAAACCATCGTTCCGCTGCTGGCGGACATCCAGACCCGCGGCAAGGCCGTGCGCACCGACTTCCTCGACCAGGAGTGGCCCATCGACGCCCAGCGCCGGGTCAGCAAAAAGATCATGGAGCTGTGGGGTCTTGACCCGGCCCACTGCTATCTGGCCGAGAGCGAGCACCCCTTCACCACCGAGTTCTGGCGCGGCGATGTGCGCATCACGACCCACTACATGCCCCGGGACATCTTCTCGAACCTCTACAGCGTCGCCCACGAGGGCGGCCACGCGCTGTATGAGCTGAACATCAACCCCGACTACGACTACACCGTTGTCACCCACGGCGCGACGATGGGCATTCACGAGAGCCAGTCCCGCCTGTTTGAGAACCTGGTGGGCCGTTCCCGCGCCTTTGTCCACTACCTGTACCCGACGCTGAAGGAACTGTTCCCCGCGCAGCTGGCCGACGTCTCCGCCGAGGAGATTTGGCGCGCCGTCAACCGCGCCGAACCGGGCCTGATCCGCACCGAGGCCGACGAGCTGACCTACTCCCTGCATATCATGGTGCGCTATGAGCTGGAAAAGGCCCTGATGCAGGGCACACTGGCCGTGGCCGACCTGCCCGCCGCCTGGAACGCCAAGTATAAAGAGTATCTCGGCGTCGATGTGCCCGACGATGCCCACGGCTGTTTGCAGGACATCCACTGGTCCATGGGCGACATCGGCTATTTCCCGAGCTATGCCCTCGGCAGTGCCTACGGCGCACAGGCCCTCGACGACCTGCGCAAAACAAACGATTTTGACGCCCAGTGGGCCAACGGCGACGTGGAGCCGCTGAAGGCCGCCTTAAAGGAGCGCGTCTGGCAGTGGGGCAGCATGAAGGAACCCGCCTGGCTCGTCGAGAGCCTCTGCGGCGGCAAGTTCGACCCGCACCACTTCACCGATTATTTAAAGAAGAAATACACCGAGCTGTACGAGCTGTAA
>ERZ1673701.3287-NODE-3287-length-11166-cov-5.621636_pt1 | contig 11166 bp, 8 predicted proteins | sample MGYA00580231_ERZ1673701 | MGnify/ENA primary metagenome ERZ1673701 (study PRJEB41218, sample SAMN15661798) | gut metagenome | host: Homo sapiens | place: Canada: London | collected 2015-08-20/2019-03-30 | study: EMG produced TPA metagenomics assembly of...
AAGCGGCCGGACGCGCCGCACGGCTGGCCTTGAAGGCGGGCGTGCAGCCCGCCGACCTCGACGTGGAGGCACTGCGCGCCGAATTGCGTGCGACGGGCGCCTATTTGGGATAGAATTACCCGATTAATTCATCCGACATTTTCGCTGAGCCGAATAAGCAGAGCCGCGCTTGCGCGAGCCATGCCATGGCGAGAAAAATGAAGAATAAATTCAAGATAAAACATCAACCGATACCGAAAATGAAACAGATTGAAGAACCGGCCCGGCGGATTCCGGTGCGTGCGGAGGTGGATGTCCTGGTCGTGGGCGCAGGCCCTGCGGGACTTATGGCAGCCCAGGCGGCTGCTTTGGAGAAAGGCACCAAAGTAATGCTCGTCGAGAGCCGCGGTTTCTTGGGCGGCAACATGACCATCGGTCTGCCGCTGCTCGGATTCCTCGGGCGCAAAGGCAACGTCGTCATCAAGGGTCTGCCGTTGCAGTTCGTCGAGCGTCTGCAAGAGAAGGGGCTGGCTACGCACCACCGTGCATGTCCGCTCCACGTCAGCCTTACGATGATCGACCCCGAGGGAACGAAACATCTGGCATTCCAGATTATCAAGGAGTGCGGCATCGACCTGCTGATGTACGCCTTCGCAACCGACGTCATCATGGAGGGCAACACCGTCAAAGGCGTAATCATCGACTCCAAAAAGGGGCGCGAAGCGATTCTCGCCAAGCGCGTCATCGACTGTACGGGCGACGGCGACATCGCCTACCGTGCAGGCGCACCGATGAACTACGGCAACGAAAAGGGCATCCCGCAGCCTCCGACGCTCATGTTTTCGATGCGCGGAGTCGATTCGCGCAAACTGCGCGACGCCGTGGCCGACCATCCGGACGTATACGACATCGACTTCATCCCCAACGAGTTCTTCCGCGCGGACGACAACTGTACGTTCGTCGGCTTCCGCAACCAAATCAAGAAGGCCCGCGAAGCAGGTTACAAACTCCCTGTCGAGCGTACCATCTTCATGACGGGCATGGCTCCCGACGAGTGGTGGGTGAACATGTCGCGCGTCAACGGCATCGACGCAACCGACCCTGCACAGTACACGCAGGGCGAGATCATCTGCGCCGAGCAGAACGAGGAGATCGTACGCTATCTGAAAGCATACATCCCCGGTTTCGAGAACGCATACGTGGACCGCGTCGCTCCGTTCATGGGCATCCGCGAAACCCGTCGCATCGTCGGGGAATACATTCTGACCGAGGACGACATCTTCAACTGCGCCAGGTTCGACGACGTCATCGCCGTCGCAAGTTATCCGGTGGACCTTCACCATCCGGTGGGCGGCGACTGCTCGCTCTATTGGTGTCCGGACTGCTACGACATCCCGTACCGCTGTCTGATACCGCAGAAGATCGACGGCCTCATCGTCGCCGGACGCAACGTGTCGATGACGCATCTCGCATTGGCTTCCGCCCGCGTCATGGCTCCTGCAATGGCTCTCGGCGAGGCTGCGGGCAAGGCTGCGGCACTCTCTGTCAAGGAGAATGTCGAACTGCGCGACCTCGACGTCCGAAAACTGCAAGAGTCGCTCAAAGCGGAGGGCGTATATTTCAGAGAGTAGCGTATGTTCCGCAGGATTCTGATAATTACCGGTGTGCTGCTGTCGCTCGCCGGTACCGCCGAAGCCGGCGAAAAGGCTGAATCCGACGACGGTATCCACCGCGTGATGACGTGCAACATCCGCATCACGGGGCTCGAAGCCGACGCTCCCTACCCCGAACGGGTCTGGGAGAACCGCCGCGATCTGTGCGTCGAGACGATCCTTTCGCGGTGTCCCGACATCATCTGCTTGCAGGAGGCGATCTACGACTCCTACGCCTATCTGAAAGAGATGTTGCGCGGCTACGTGCCCTACGGATTCGCAGGGCCGGAGATGGATCCCTATACCGAAGGGTATCATTTCATCGGCAAGAACGTGATCTTCTTCCGCCGCGACCGCTATGAGTTCGTCTCGGCAGGGTGCTACTGGCTGTCGGAGACGCCGCTCATTGGCGGCAGCTGTTCGTGGAACACCACGCGGGCGCGCCACTGCAACTGGGTGCGGCTGCGCGACAAACGTTCGGGCCGCGAGCTGCGCGTATTGGACGTGCACCTCGACCACAAGAGCGACGAGGCGCGCCGCGAGCAGATCCGCATGGTGATGGACGAGTGCGCGCAGTACGCCCCCGATTTCCCGCAGATTCTCTGCGGCGATTTCAACGCGGGTATCGACAGCGCGCCGATCGGCTACATCCGCACGGTCGACGGCTGGCGCGAGATGTACGAGAGCGTCCACGGGCCGGGCGAGACGGGCTTCACCGCCCATGCCTTCAAGGGCGAGGAGTACAAGCCCAAGAAGTCGCACCGCATCGATTTCATCTTCTATCGCGGCGACGTGGAGGTGTGCGATGCGGAGATCGTGCGCGACCGCAAGGGGGCGATGTACCCCAGCGACCACTATTTCCTCTTCTCGGAGTTCACGCTTCGCTGAGCGTCGCGAAGGGATTGAAAAACGGGCCGGTCTTCGAAGACCGGCCCATTTCCGTTTCGGGGAGCTGAGTTCAATCGAATTCGGGCAGATCGAAAGCGACGAGCCTGTTGTCGGGGTATACGACGCCGTAAAGTCGTTTTTGATCGGTTGAAAGTGCCATGGAGTAGATTCGTTGGTTGAGATTCAATCGTGCGACTTTATATCCTTTGCGGTCGTAGACGAAGACGATATCGGCGGCAAAAGTCTCCGTATGACTGATATTTGCCTTTGCGATCGGAACATCCAGGAACAGAATATAGATGTAATTTCCGCCCATAGCGACGCGATGCGTGATACCGATTGTGCGGGTTTGATTATAACGAACTTGTTTTCCCTCTACGGTGTAATAAGATTCGTAGAATGTGTCGCGCCATAACTCTTGCGGCGATCCGTCGATCATCCGGTAGTATGCGATTCGGGGAATGTCGTTCGGTACATAACAGAAATCGTTCCCGTCGACGGCCAGTGAACCGTTGAGGCAGCGTCGCCGTTCCGAGGCGGAAATCTCTTCGTCGATGAGCGGATCTCCGAACGTACCCTGCGGGGTCATCTTTGTATCGTAAAGCGAAAAGAACGCTCCTTTGCCTCCGTAACTGACTGCGACGATTCGATCGTTGCCTACCAATGCGAAATGAGCAGGTTCCCAATCGATACCGTCATGTCGTACCGGCTTGAATTTCATGCGGTCGATCTCTTCGACGCGAATGGAATCGTGCATTTTCACAATCTCCATCATAGCCACTTCTCGGCAATTGAGGTTCCGGATCAGAAACCGGGTACCGGCTGCTGCTGTAGGTTCGGGATGAACGAATTCGAGCGGCCCGCGTCCGATGCGTCCGAACGCTCCGATCTCTTGGGGTTTGTCGTCGATCGAATAAATTCGACCGATTCGCCCTCCCGATCCCTCTGCCGCGATGGAGATCAAAAGTGAGTCGACCGTCAGCAAATATGGAAATCGTCCGTATAACTCTGTCTCGTAGGATCGACACGTAATATCGTATTCTTTGAAATGGTTTTGATGCTTATTTGGGTTATCTCTGCACCCAATTAAGAGGAATATGGAGAATAATGCGATATATCTACTTTTTTTCAACATAGGAGTATACCGGTTTGGATCGGGGACTATGGGATTCGACGTCATTACAGCCGGTTCGTTTTGGCCGATTTGTTTTTGTCGGCAGGGCCGTCCAGAGTGTGAACAGCCGGAAATAGTTCCGTTTGTGAATGGAGCGGGATACGACACGGAATCATATCATTCCAAAGATTTCTATTTTTTGAAAGGCATCACACGAGATACGGTGTATGATTTGGGGGATGAAAAAGAGTGCCTAAACGTATTATTAGTATAGGCACTCTGATTCCGGTTTTTCAATTTCTGCTATCGGGAAAATCCGCCGCGAAACTACCCTCCGGTGTAACGACTATTCCGAAACAAGTTATTGCGGGCCAAATAATACACCCATGTTCATTTCTGATGTATCCATCGTCTTCACCGGTAGATAGTGCTTCAATGTTTGCACATAATAGTTCGGACATCGGATGGATTTTCTTTAATGAATAAACAGTTGTAACCGTTGTAATAATTACAATCATGCAAATTGAAAAATCTTTTTCATAATATTAGAGTTTAGGGTTGTTTGCAAAGATATAAATTAAGATTGTAATTAGTAATAGCTTTTAATAATTAAATCTAAATAATGGATGTCTTTACGAATTGATTGAATAAACTTATAATAAATAGGCGGCTTTTGCCGCCTATTTATTACTTTTAAATTTTAATTTCAGAAGATGCCCGTGAGCATCGCCTTTACGACGTTGCGATCGGGATTCGTGCCGCCGTATTGTTCATAGGTGTAGTTGAGCTGGCAGCGCAGATGCTTGAAGGGCTGCCAGGTGACGCCCGCCGTGTAGTTGGTCTGCCGCGCTGCGGAGCGTCCCGCCACTTCGTCGAACTGCTCGAACCGCGCGGCCGGCAGCCACTTGGGGGTCACCCAGCAGGCGGCCATCGCGTAGTAGCCGCGGCTGTCGAACGGTGCGGCCACGTCGGGCGAGACGATGCCGGTACGGCCGGCGATATACTCGCCGCGGGCGATCCAGCGTCCGTCGTCGTAGCATACGCCGCCGCCGTAGCGCGTGCGTCGGGCGTAATCGGTGCCTACTTCGCCCCAGTAGTAGTATCCCGCGAAAGAGAGCGCGCGCAGGGGTTGAACCATCAGCCGCGCCACGACGTCCTTGCTCTTGTTCTTGTCCTTGATGTTGATCCCTTCGCCGTTGAATACGCCGACGTTGTAGTTGAGGATGCTGTATCCGTCGCGGTCGATCAATCCGCCGTAGAGCTGTGCGCCCAGGTCGCGTCCCGTGGCGTTGACACCGCAGACGTCGGTGAACCCCATCAGGCGGCAGACTGCCATCGAATATTCGATGAATTCGTATTTGAGCGGCACGTAGTGCGTGTTCTCGATCGAGAACGGAACCTTGAATTGTCCGACCTGCACGTTGAGGGCTTCCAGCGGTTTGTAGCGCAGGTAGATGTCGACGATCTTGGGCGATGCGAATTCGAGTTGCAGCCGGTAGTCGATCTTGGGCGAAATGTCGCCCTGGAAGTCCACGCGGGCGCGTTTGACGAAGAAGGTCGATGCGTCGTCGCTCCATTCGTAACCCAGTTGCAGATAGCCGGAGATGCGCGGGAGGCGCGACAGGATCCGGTCGGCGGCCGCCGACCGGCCTTTGAGCGTTTCGACCTCCGCCGAGAGGCGTTCGACGGTAGCAGCGAGCGAGTCGCGCTGCTGCGCGGCGCCCCGTGTCGCCGGAAAGAGGCCGGCGGCGACCGCCAGCGCAAGGAGGAGTCTCTTCATGGATCGTAAGGATTGTTTTGCAGCCGCAAAGTTCGAAAGATATTCCCGGATTTCCCTACGTGAAAATACCTAAAAACACGAAAGCCGCCGGTGTGTCGGTCCGGCGGCTTTTGCGAAGATCTGCGAGGGTCGGTTTTATCGCGGCAGAGGGAACGAGAGGGTGCGGGCGTCGAGATAGCTGCCCGGATAGATGCTTCCCACGCCCCAGATGCGGCGGCCGTACTCCCAGTTGAAGGCCTGTCCGTTGGAGACGGCGAGCCAACCGCTGGTCAGCCGCCGCACGAAGTCGCGTTCGATCGGCGTGACCTGCTGCTGGCGGGGCATACTCCAACGCTCCATTTCGGGTTTGTGCAGCGGAACGGGTTCGAGAATATGTCCGTCGACGACGACCGTTCCGGGTATCCATTTGTCGACGCGCAGCGAATCGGGAATCCGTTCCAGCAACTCCTGCAACTCTCCCTCGACCGCCTGTTCGACACGTTGCTCCGTCGTTTCGCGGGCCCGCTGCTGCTCCTGCCGTTCGATCTCCGCCTCCGTCACGGGAGGCTCCTGCGCTCCTGCGACACCTGCGGCGAGCAGGAAGAGGATCGATAGGAAAAGATTCGTTTTCAACAGTCGTTTTTTCGCCATGGCATAGCTCGCGCAAGCGCGGCTCTGCCCATTTGGCTTAACGAAAACGTTCTTGTTCATCATAGCTATATTCCGGTTTGCGGTTCGTCAAAATACCTCCTGCAAAATCCTTACCGACTGCACGGCGTGAATCGCGTCGAGGTGGTAGCCGTAGTAGACCAGCAGGGCGTCGAGATAGGCCACGCGCTGGCGGCGGTTGAGTCCGATCTCGGCGATGTAGCGTACGTCGCACTCCAACAGGTCGTGCAGGATGCGGGCGTCGTCGGCCGAAAGCACCTCGCCGTGCGGCGGCCGCAGCGGCGTGAACGAACCCTCGCGGATGTCGAACCACGCCCCCGGCAGGTAGGCGTTGCCCGGCGAAAAGCCCAGAAACCGGCTCAGGTTCGTCAGGAACCAGAGGTGGAAATTGGCCACCCCCTCATCCAGCGCGTCGAGTGCCGCCACCGAACCCCAGACGAAGTCGAAGAGCCGCTGGTTGGGTTCGCACTCCTTGACCAGCCGGTAGAGCACCTCGGCCATGAAGAGCGCGATGGTCGACTTGCGGACGTCGAACGGCAGCGATTGCAGCACGATCCCGCTGCGGACCTCGCGGAAGCGGTGCATCTGCATGCGCGACGACTCCAACCCCTCGAACTCCACGGCGAACATCGGTTGGAACAGCGCCAGCTTCGACCCGTGGCCGCGTGCCGACCGGACGCCCTGCACCATGTAGCTCTGCCTCCCGCCGCTGTCGGTGAGCAGGTAGACGACCATTCCCGAATCGCCGTATTTGAGCGTGTGCAACACGATGCCGCGCGCCTTGTAGGATTTCATACTCATGACCGTCCGGCCCCGACAGGGATTCTGTTCGCTTTCGGTATCTATTGATCTAACGTATCCGCTCCGAAATAATTGTCGTTTTCAGCTATGAATTTGTCAATTTTTCACGGCGTCCACGCGTGCCCAGCCGTTGCGCAGCGCATGTCCCGTAACGGAGAAGCCCGCAGCGCGCGCCGCTTCGGAGAGCGGAGCGACGTCGGCTTCCAGAATCCCGCTCATGAGCAGCCAGCCGCCTGCGTCGAGCGCTGCGGCATAGGCCGGCAGCTGCGCCAGCAGGATATTGCGGTTGATGTTGGCCGCGATGAAATCGTACCGCCGTCCGGCGATCGCCCCGATGTCGCCCAGCAGGGGCGTGACCCGTGTTTCGACGCCGTTGGCGCGGATGTTTTCGACGCAGTTCTCATAGGCCCATTCGTCGATGTCGACCGCATCGACCGCTTCGGCACCGCGCAGGGCGGCCACGATGGCCAATACGCCCGTGCCGCTGCCCATATCGAGGCCCCGCAATCCCGTCACGTCGCGGTCAAGCAATCCGGAAGCCATCAGGCAGGTCGTGGCGTGGTGGCCCGTGCCGAACGACATTTTGGGCATGATGACCACCTCCGCCTCCGTGGCGGCGGGAGCGTGGAACGGGGCACGGATCGTGAGCCGACCGTCGACTTCGACGGGCGTGAAGTTGCTTTCCCACAGTGCGTTCCAATTTTGCGGTTCGATGCTCAGAAAGGTGGCGCGTCCGACGCCGTAATGCGCCAGCAGCGCATCCACTTCGCCTTTGCAGTCGGCCAGCCGCTCCTGGGGGATGTAGGCTTTGAGCCGTGCGCCCTCCTGCTCGAAACTCTCGAAAGGGAAATCGGCCAGTTCGGCCGTCAGAATCTCCGCCTGTTCGGCGTCGGCCGCATCCAGCGTCAGTTCGATGTAATCCATAATATTATGTAAAATTATTGCTATCTTTGTACACCGGCTTCGGCAGCGGGCAAACGGGGTTTGCCGCTGCGTTCGGCTTCGGGGTTTCCATCAGACAAAGTTAGGGATAATATGGCAGAAAACAGCAGACGGTGGGCGGAAATCTCCCGCAGGTACCGTACCTACATCAAGCTCGAAAAGCGGCTGTCGGCCAATACGGTCGAATCCTACATGCGCGATCTGGAACAGTTCGTCCATTTCGTGCTGCGGATGTGGGACGTGCCGCCGCGCAAGGTCGAGTCGCAGATGATCGAGCGTTACATGGCGTGGCTCTACGACCGCGGCTGCGAGAAGAGTTCGCAGGCGCGTGCGCTGAGCGGTCTGAAAAGTTTTTTCAACTATCTGCTGCTCACCGATGCGATCGAGAGTTCGCCCTTGGAGTTCATCGAGATGCCCAAGTTCAGCCGCCGGCTGCCCGACGTGCTGTCGACCGCCGAGATCGACCGGATTCTCGCCGCAATCGACCGCACGACGCCCAAGGGCGTGCGCGACGACGCGATGCTCGAACTGCTCTATTCGTGCGGACTGCGTGTCTCGGAGTTGATCTCGCTGAGGCTGTGCGATCTCTTCTTCGGCGAAGGATACATCCGAGTGATCGGCAAGGGCGACAAGCAGCGGTTGGTTCCGGTGAGCGACACGGCCCGCGAAAAGATTTACGTCTATCTCGATTGCCGCAAAGGCGGCAGTTCGAGCGAGGAGACGCTCTTCCTGAACAATCGCGGCGGACGGCTTTCACGCGTGATGATCTTCACGATCATCAAGCAGGCCGTACTGCGCGCGGGTATCGACAAGCAGGTCAGCCCCCACACCTTCCGCCACTCGTTCGCCACGCATCTGCTCGAAGGCGGCGCTTCGATCCGGCAGGTGCAGGAGATGCTGGGGCACGAAAACATCATCACGACCGAAATCTACACGCACCTCGACAACGAGCACCTGCGCGAAACCGTCGAACGGCACCTGCCGATCTGATCCGGTTGCAACGGAGCGCTCCGTCGCACGAGTTGCGGCGGGACGATCGTCGCTGTCGGGATTCGCCGGTGCGCGTGCGCTTTCTGCCGCCGTCCGGCGATGGCCCGAATCGATTTCCGGGGAGGAGCTGCGGATCGGTATTTTATCTCTTGCGGCTCTTTCCGTGCGGGGGCGCACTGCGTCGGACGTCGCGTTTCCCTGTGTCGGAGTCGCGGCCGACGCCTTTCGGGGCTGTCGTCCGCCGTCTCTGCGGCGGTCGTGCGCCGGACTCCGCCGTCCGGAAGAAATACCCCTTCTGACGGCGTTTCTCCTCCTGCGAGCGTGCCACGTAGACCTTTTCGCCCGTATAGGGATTCTCGCCCGTGTAGAACATCACCGACGAGAGCGTCATCGGCGTGGGGGTCAGGTCCTGCACCTGTTCGAGCGTGAAATGCAGCCGGCCCAGCACCTTGCCGGCCAGCGCCTGCATGTCGCGTTCGGTGCAGCCCGGGTGCGACGAGATGAAGTAGGGGATCAGCTGGTAGTTGAGCCCGTTGCTGCGGCAGATCGAGCGGAAGTCGTCGTTGAGCCGCTCGAAAAGGGCGAAGGGCGGTTTGCGCATCAGCGCGAGCACCCGCTCCTCGGTGTGCTCGGGAGCGACTTTGAGCCGTCCCGACGTGTGATGGCGGACGACCGTCTCCAAGTAGTCGCTTCCGTCGAAGAGGTCGTAGCGGATGCCGCTGCCGATGAAGGCCTTCTTGATCCCCTTTACGGCGCGGATCTTGGCGTAAAGGTCGAGCAGCGGCCGGTGGTCGTTGTCCAGGTTGGGGCAGATGCGCGGGTGCAGACAGGAGGGGCGCCGGCAGCGGGCGCAGAGCGTGCGGTCGCGGCCGCCCATGCGGTACATGTTGGCCGAGGGGGCGCCGATGTCGGAGAGGTAGCCCCGGAAATCGGGCATCGCCGCGATACGGCGCACCTCGTCGAGAATCGACCGCTCCGACCGCGAGTGGATGAACTTGCCCTGATGCGCCGAAATGGTGCAGAAGGCGCAGCCGCCGAAGCAGCCGCGGTGGATGTTGACCGAATGCTTGATCATCTCCCACGCCGGGATGTCGCCCTTGCCGCGGTAGCGCGGATGCGGCGCCCGTTCGTAGGGAAGGTCGAACGACCGGTCGAGTTCTTCGGTCGAGAGCGTCGCGTTGGCGGGGTTGACCACCACGTAACGGTCGCCCGTGGGTTCGACCAGTACGCTGTGCGGCTCCATGAGGTTGCTCTCCGTCTCGATGCGGCGGAAATTTTCGGCGAAGGCGTGCGGGTCGGCCGTGCACTCCTCGTAGGAGTGCAGCAGCAGCCGGTCTTCGAGCCGGTCGACGTAGGTGCGGTCGGCGAGGAACGCCACCTGCCGGAGTTTGCGCAGCAGCTTGGCGTTGTAGCCGTTGCGCATCGCCGCGGCTACCTGCTGCACGACGCGCTCGCCCATGCCGTAGATCAGCAGGTCGGCACCGCTGTCGACGAGGATCGAGGGTTTGAGCGCATCCTGCCAGTAGTCGTAGTGGGTGAGCCGCCGCAGCGACGCTTCGATGCCGCCCACCACCACCGGCGTGCGGGGATAGAGCCGTTTGAGGATGCGGGTGTAGGTCTCGACAGCGTAGTCGGGGCGGAAGCCCGCCGCACCGCCCGGGGTGTAGGCGTCGTTGCTGCGCAGACGTTTGTTGGCCGTATAGTGGTTGACCATCGAGTCCATGGCCCCGGCCGTCACGGCGAAGAAGAGGCGCGGCGTGCCGAACTTGCGGAAATCGCGCAGGTCGTCGCGCCAGTTGGGCTGCGGAACCACCGCTACGCGGTAACCTTCTGCTTCGAGCAGGCGGCCGATGACCGCCGCGCCGAAAGCCGGATGGTCGATGTAGGCGTCGCCCGTGAAGAGAACGACGTCCACCGAATCCCAGCCCCGCTGGCGGGCCTCCTTGACTGTGGTCGGCAGAAAAGCCATAGAGATCGGTTGTTTTCGTTTTACGGTTTTCGATCCGCGTCCGTTGCGGAGTGTCGTGCGCGGACTTTTCTATTTTCGTTTCGACATTCCTTATTCCTTCTATCCCTTCCCTTTACCCTCGCGTCGTCCGCTTTCTGCGGCGGCACCCCGACATCCCGCGAGCGGGTGCGGTCGGCTGACGGCGGCTCGGGTGCGATCTTTTCCTATTGTCGCCGGCCGCGCATTCCGTTTACGAAAATCCCCGCCCCGTCGGGGCAGGGAGGTTCGGCTGCGGATGTGTGCCGCCGTTACAGTTCGCTCTCTTTGAGGCGCTCGGCGTTCTCGGCCACGATCAGGTGGTCGATGCAGTCCTGGATGTCGCCGTCCATGAAGGCCGCGAGATTGTAGATCGTATAGTTGATGC
>ERZ1673701.3288-NODE-3288-length-11164-cov-5.639932_pt1 | contig 11164 bp, 10 predicted proteins | sample MGYA00580231_ERZ1673701 | MGnify/ENA primary metagenome ERZ1673701 (study PRJEB41218, sample SAMN15661798) | gut metagenome | host: Homo sapiens | place: Canada: London | collected 2015-08-20/2019-03-30 | study: EMG produced TPA metagenomics assembly of...
AGAAGAAGACTGATCTGGGCAAGACACCCTTTAACGGGCAATATCTCGGAACCAGGAAGATCGATAAGGATGTCACGTTCGACAATCCGAAGGTCATCATCCCGTACGGCAACATCGTCGACAGCGAGACTATGACCGATAAGGACGGTAAGACGAAAACCAATCAATACGGTCAGGTGCTCAATTCGGTTACCTTCTCGGTGCCTAAGGGCGTCGCGGTCGATGGCTACGGTCTCGGCGGCTTTACCGCCAAGGTGGTCGTAGTAGACAAATATCTCGACCGCGCCGCGGATGAGGGTTCTCTCCAAATTATGCTCAATGGAAGGTATGACTTGAAGCTGTCCCGTGAAGATGGCGGTAAGAATACCTATGTGACCATCGGACGAGACAAGATCGGGGAGTTTGCCAAAGCGCTCCGTGAGAAGTCGAACACCGCGCACGAGGACAATGAGAATAATAAGAATAATGAGAAAAAGGAAGAATCTCTTGATGAGATGATGGGCGGCAAGAACGAAGAGGCCTCCCTCATGGCGGCAGGTGCCGCTACAAGGGAGGCTACAGATAGAGAAACTGCCGACAGGTAGTGCGTTTTATCTAACGGTTCAGGGATGGATAGACTTTTTCAAGTTTGGCGATGAGCCCCTTCACGGCTTCAATCGCAGCCGCCGGCGTTGCGTAGACCGACCAGATACCGGAGAGGAACACGGCTCGCTCGGTCGCGAGGTCGAAGGCGGCCTGCTCCTGCTCCGTCTCCATCTCGATGCCGTCGGGGCCTGAAATGGAGAACGCCACGGCAACCTCCTGATTGGCGGGACCCGTGCAAGTCGGCATGATGCGTACGACCAGCGTACGCATCGTCTCGCGGTCGAGCGATGCGCTGGCGAGATAGTCCTCGTCTGACAGGTTGGGACCCAGTACGCCGTCCAGTTCGTCCTCGATAAGCGTGACCGCCTTGTCCCTTTGCAGCTTCTGGTCAAGAATCCCATCGGCATACTTTTTGGCGGCATCCATCGAGTCGAACCGCTGGGCGAACAGCTCGCAGGCGGTGTCGCCCTCGAGGATTCCCAGTTCGAATGAGCCGTCTTCCGCCTGCTGGATGCGGGCGACCAGGGAGCAATCGTCGGCTGTGCGGTAGGGCACAATCCCGTCATCAATCCAATTGCCATCGTTCATGTCCGATTCCTTTCGCTTCAGCCCCAGCAGCCAGTCCGCTGAGACATCCAATTCCTTACAGATCTTGTACAGGACGACCGTTCCCGGCAGGCGCTTTCCCTTCACGTAGTGCGAGACGCTCGCCTGCGTCGCCTCAATCCTTCTGCCCAGCTCGCGCTGAGAGATGCCTTTGGCCGTCAAGGCGCGTTTCAAGCGCCTGTGCAGCCGGTTGGGTTCAATTTCGACCATTAGCTACTCCAAAGAACCTCCTGAGCCTCGCCCAGAAGCGCCGTCATGGCATCCTCCTCCGACTTGTACCCATCGACGAACTGTTTCATCGGACCGGCGTTCCAGTAGCCCGATTGCGTCGATGAGCGGATATACGGACGCCACACAACGGAACCATCTTCCCGATTTTCCCTCTCGATGAAACCGGTGGTTACCCGCTCGGCTTTACCCGTGAACTTGAAAACCATGTGCCCATAGATGGTTCTAGTCGGTTCAACTAGGACCACTCGGGAACAACGCGGCGTATTCTTTTGAATCATCATGTATCTCCTTTATATCTTTAAGGGCCGTTTGGCCTGCTCGAGGTAGGCAACGAGACTCCAAGGCTCTTTCATTGCCGCCGTTTGACAGCGCTCCTGACATTCCGCCCATTCCTCGTTATTCATGAGTGCGATACCGACCTGCTCGCCTCGTTTCGTGAGAAACATCAGGTAGCCATCGGTTACCACTTTGCGGGGAACCTCGCAGATGCGGGCTTTCCTCTTGTTGTTCGTCCCGTACATCAGCTGAGACGACAACACCGACCACTCCCCTGCCCCATGTCGGCGCATGCCCTTTGGTCCGTCATAGAGCCTATCCTCGGCGAGGAATACGACGCGGTCGCCTAACGCTACTCCGAAGCCCTCGCCATCCTTCCGCTCTTCCCAGCCCTCTCCTAGGCGCACGGTCAGCTTGTCTGCGAATAGCCAGAGGTGGGAATCCACGGGACACCATCTGTGCTGCTGTTCGTTGTAAACCTTTACGAACGACATCATGATCCGGTCGATGGGGGCATCCGGGTCATCGGTGGCGAAGCGGACATCGGTGGCGATGCCGCTCAAGATATGGGCCTTCACCTTAATCGCCCCGTCGGAAAAATAGCTCGTGCCGTTGTCTATCGCATCGCGCGTGCTTTCCGATTTAATCCGCAGGTTCTGAAGCGCGATGTTGCGCAGCGCCCACTGATACGCGAGAGCCTCGCGCGGTTTGAGAATCGGACGGTCGAGAAATGCAAAGCCCTCGTCGATGGTCTGTGATTGGGCATCCGATTCAAGGCAGCGCCCGACAATCTTGTTCGATGCGCACTTGGCCTTTTTCCTACTCATCGCTGGTCTCCTTTCTGGGTCCCACCTCGTAAAATTTCGTGCTCGTGGGGACGAAGAGCATGTCGATCTCGCCTGTGGGGCCGCTGCGGTTTTTCGCGACCGACAGGATGACCTGCCTTGAACCCGATTTCTCGTCTTGAATCTCGTCCGGGTCGCGCGACAGGAATAGAACCGTATCCGCGTCCTGCTCGATGGATCCCGACTCGCGAAGATCCGACAGGCGTGGCAGGCCTGGGTGGGATTCGGCCTGGCGGCTCAACTGTGCCAGCGTGACAACGGGAACGCCCAGTTCCTTAGCGAACACTTTCATGCGGCGGCTTATCTCGCCGACCTCGACTGCACGGTTTTGGAATCTGGCACCATCGGATGCGGACGAGATGAGCTGGAGATAGTCGATTACAATCAGCCCGCGCTCGGCTCCTCGCATCATGCGGGCAGCGGTTGCACGGATATCCCCTATTGTCACACTCGCCTTGTCCTCGATCTCGATGCCGTTGCCGGGGATGTCGCAGCAGGCCGCCGCAATCGCGTCCCATGAAGCCTTGGGAATGGTTCCCATGCGGAAATGGGAAATCGAGACGCCTGATTCAGCGCAGATGATTCTCTGAGCAAGTTCCTTGCCTGACATCTCGAGCGAGAAAATGCCGACCTTCACGCCCTGGCGGGCGGCATTCAGCGCGAGGGTGAGGGCAAAAGAGGTCTTGCCGACGGCAGGCCTCGCGCCGACTACGATGAGCTGCCCTGCTCGCAGTCCTGCCAGCATCTCGTCCAGGGTTGCAAAGCCCGTGTTCACGACGGTGGAGTCCAAGGGGACGCTATCGAGGTCTCTGACCTCGTCCACAGCTGCGGTGAGAAACGATGAGATGTGCCGATAGGGGCGCATATCGCGGCGTTCGGCCACCCGTGCGATCGAGCCCTCGACCTTCGAGACGAATGCCTTCATATCGGTCGGGGTTCCGTAGGCCTCGGCCTCGATCTCGTTCATCGCCGTCACGAGCGCCCTGCGCCTCGAGATATCGATCAGCTCGTCGTAGGCGGTCTGCCAGGACAGCAGGGGCATGTCAGATTCGAACATTCGCTCGACGGCCTGCTCTCCGCCCGCGGTATCCAACTCACGGTTGGATCTCAGGTAGTCGAGCAGGGATACGTCGTCAATCGGGTAGTTCGCCTCGTGCATGGCGCGGATGGCGCGGAACAGCGCACGATGGTCAGATTTGACGAAATCATCCTCGAGCAGCATCGGGAGAACGTCCTCGCGAACGTCCTTCGAACGCATGCAGGCTGTCAGGACAATCGTCTCCTGCTGCGGGGCAATGATGGAGCTTGCCGTTTGGGCTTTAGTTTCTTCGGTTTCAGTCGGCATGACGCGCACCATTTTGGAAACGGGATGCACGCGAACCGTTTAGATTCTGGGGCATGTTGTTCATCTTCCTGCTCTACAAGGCGCTTGGGGTACGCCTTGGTCGATATTAAGTATAACAGAAAGATAACGCGCCGTTAATCCAAAAAAGGAATAACGGCGCACCGAAAGGAGGTCATGGCTATTGTAATACAAAAAAGGCGCTTTCGGTGAAAGCGCCTGGGGATTTTGATTTTGGAATTGCGATTTGAAAAAGGAGATCACCTCCCAGTTGGCGTTCAAAACCAACCGGGAGGATATACTCCGCGAGTGATTCATCCTACGGGACGAATCCTCTTACCCAAACAGAGTACCATTCATTGGGGTGCTAGATCCCCGTCCGTTCGGTGGTTCCCATAATAGGCGGGATTCCACATATGCGTAATGGGAATCTAGGATTCATAAAGTGGCGACAATTGGCAGAGCTTGAAGGATTTCGACGCTATTCCTCAAAACTGAAAAATATTCGGTTTTGAGGAATAGCGATGTTTGGGGGCGGCGCATGAGCGCCGGAGGAGGAGAAGGAAAAGGAGGATGAGAATAATAAGAATAAGAAGGAGGAGAACATGAGGGTGATGGATGGGAAAGGCTCTGCCCTGCCCTGCTGGGTACGTTCGGTAGCGTGGCTCTCAAGGCGGACAAAAGAAAGCCCGCGCGGGGTCTTTCACGCCAGCTTTGATGTCGCCGTCTCGGTAATAGCCGTGGGCGCTGTCGAGAATCTTCGAGCAGACCTAATCCGTCAGCCTGTCCTCGAGACCGTATCCGACCTCAAGCCTATCCTGGTGGGTGCTTTTCACGAACGTGTAGAGTACGCCGTTGTCCTTTTTGGAGTCACCCGCGCCGATGCGCTGAGCCTGCTCAATCGAATAGTCCTCGATAGTCTGACCTAACGGCAGGTTGTCGATAGTCACTACGTATAGCTGTGCACCATCTGCTTGGCTCTCCAACGTCTCGTTTAGTTGCGTCAGGGTATCGGCAACGGAGTAGTCAAGGACATCGGCTCCATCATAGACATAGGGTGAATCGGGCGTGAAAGACGGCTGGCTCGCAGACCTTGCCGCAATAGATGACCACGCCGCAGCGGCGAGGATAATCGCCACGAAAGCAATCAGAAATGCTTCCCAATGCCTGCGGAAAAAAGAGGACCTGCGATTCGGAAATTCATCGCCCTCCGAGTACGTCCAGACTTTGATCTCCACTTCCCTACCTCGCATCCTTCAGCAGAGTCAGGGTGTCGGTGGAATCAATGGTTTGCAGGTTCAATTTAGCTGCGTACCAAGGCGCCGATTCGGTCGAGACGATGTAATAGTCGAAATCGCCTAACGCGAGGTAGGACAGCTTTGCTTTCTTGGATTGCATGCCGTCCACGTAGTCACGGTATGGGGAGACGACTCCCGCCGTACCCTTATCGTCCCAGAGCTCAGGTCGCAGGTCGAAAGGAACTTTCAACCCTTTCCATTCCAGGTAGTTGTAGATGACGGGATCATCGGCATAAATAACGGGGTCGTAGATGCCGCTTTTGACAATCTCCCTCACAAGGGAACCTGCCGAGCGTTCGGAGGCCTGCCAGCAGGACTGTCCTCCATTCGCGACACAGACGCAGCAGTTCGCAACAAGCGGGCCGATTGCGGCAAGGAGGGCAATCAAGGCAGCAGTTTTTGCCGCGTGATGCGATTTAGATACGGAAGGGTCTTCGGTTCCCGTCAGCAGGCTCGCGAAGGCGAGGGCGGATGCAACCGAGAAGATCCAGACGTTTCGCCAATGGAGCATCGTCGCGACCAAGGCGGCGATGAGGATGGCCAGCAGCGGGACATCGATCCGCTTGCGCCCGATGGCGGCGGCAAGTGCTGTGGGAATGAAGCCGACCGCGAAGAAGACAACGCAGAAGCCGTTCGTCGCCTCGAAGGCGGGCTTCATCTCCGATATCACATTTGCGTAAGATGCAGCACCCATCGAGTCGATCACGTAGCGGACACCGTCGACGCCGTACGGGTTCACGAAGGCGGCGAGAAGCATCGCAGGCAGGGCGATGGTTAACGGGAAGATCTCGGCCAGCATCTCATCGGGGGTGGTGGTTTTGAAATCGGATAGGTCGCGGGGAAGAAGGAAGCAGCCGGCGAGGAAGACATCTAGGAGCCACATGGCCGACTGCATGTTCACATGCAGCACCGTGATCGCGGGCAGGGCGATGAGATAGCGCCAGTCACCGGTACGCTGCCAGCGGGTGCAGGCGCCGACGGTCAGCGCCATGCATGCCATCGACCATGCGGTAGGACGGACGGATATATAGATTCCCGTCCCGAAAAAGGCTAGGCCGATGCAGAACAGCAGGCGGGGCAAAGTCAGGCGTTTATCGCCGAATCCTTGGATTGCAAAGGCCAGCGCGAGGGCAACGATGGCGGCGAGGAGGACCTGATAGAGTATCGTGCCGGCATATCCTGCCAGGGTATACGAACCGTAGAGCAGCACATCATGGAGCCACTGCTGGACGACAATCGGCCTGTAGGACGCCAGTGACCAAGGGTTGGTGTACGGGATGCCGTTCTCGACGATTTGCTTTCCCGTTGCGAGCAGGAACCAGCCATCGGAGTCATACGATCCGTTTCCCTGCATGAGAAAGCCTGCAGTGGACATGACGCAGGCAAGCAGAATGAGGAACAGGCGGTCGCGCTTCCCGTCTTGCACGAAAGGCAGCAGGAAGACACGCAGAACGGGGATGCGGAACGGCAGGGCGAGCTGGGTGTCACGTTCAGTCGGCATTCTGCTCCTCCTCGAGTGGCATTCTGACAATCTGCACGCCCGAGCCGCGCCGACAGCGGATAGACGAGCCATCCTCGAAGCGGACTATCGGGGCGCGGCCGGTCGCGGTCGATTCGATTTCGATTGAGTTGACGTAGAGCTTCGCCCCATCGGGGAGGCGCAGCTTCATGTCTGGGACAATCACGATTCCATCGTCGGTCTGGGGCAGCTCAATCAACCCGCGGTCAACGGCTTCCAGAAGCGTCGAGGCGGTCTTTGCGTTCGCCTTCGCCTCGGAGTCCTCGTAGTAGTACTGGCTGCGAAGCTCTCCGTAAGCCGCGAGAAAATCATCGACTGCTTCCTCGAGCTCCGTCGTGTCAATCTGCCTGCGAAGCCGAGAGATTGCCTCGCTTACCTTGACCGCCGCCTTCATCGAGACCACCTCGACCAAGCGCTCATCTGGTTTTCCGTCTGGGTGTCGTTACACTTCCGCAAACCTGTCATCTCCTGTCAGAACGTGCGGAGAGACGGTCCGAGTCATACCGAGTCAGTCAAGCGTAATCAAATTGGAATAGATAGCCGTGCCTCGCACGGTCGGGCGGTATATTCGTCTCTCCTGTTTCATGGCGCTTGGGGTTACGCCAACACACACAAAATATCATGAATCCGACGGTCGTGGCAAATGTCAGACATCGAACAGAGAGTCCTCATCGTCATCGAATCCGTCATCGTCTTCGTCCACGGCGAAATGCTTTCCGAGGGATGGGTTGGCGGGAGAATCGGAAGGGTCGGGATTTTCCGGCTCGGGAGAATAGTTGGACTCTCCCCCATCATCCGATTCGATGAGTTCCGCGCCGACCGCCTCCACGCTGTTTATCGACTCCTCCAGCTGTATTTCCTTGTATGCATCGATTGGGTAGCCGATAAGGTCACAAAGCTCCTCTTCGGTCATCTGAGGGTGAGCCTTCTTCATATACTTGTAAACAGACACTGCTTGGCGATTCATTGAGCTAACGTTGCTGTCCGTATAGGAGAGAACTCGTTGAGCCTCGAACCTGGCGCCGTTGATAAGCCAATCACCAGAACCCTGCCGCCAAAGGACATCCACTGTTCCGTTTGCACGCTGTACGATGATGCGGGAAATCTGTTTGATGCCTTCGCGGGAGCAGAGGAGCACGGAGGTCCCCAAGCGCCTCGATGCAGAGGTGAGGCTGACGGGGTCCCCTTTCGAATCCGTGAGACCTGGAATATCGACGCGCTGGCCCTGGGGTGTTGCGTCATACCAATAGAAATCAAGTCTTAGGCCAACTTTGTCTACGAGGTCGAGCCGTAAGTCGAGCTCGGTCATGACGTTTCGGGCTGTCTTATCGCCCGCACTCATGGCATTGGTGGCGGTGAAGGCACTCGTGTCGAATTCCTTCATACGGCCGTTCTTGTACTCGATAGCAATTATCATGCCCACTCCTTAGTGATGTTTGGTTTTCTGAATCTCGGTCGCATCTTCCTGATGCTGAGAAATGCCGGTATTGGAAGAAGTGCCTGTCGGATTGTTTGCAGCGAGACCGCCATGGCCCTTCTCATCGCGAATGTCCGCCATTGCCTCGAGAATCTCGTCCTCGGTCATCTTCTTGCGTCGGCCATCGCCTGCTGAGGAAGTCTTTGGGTATTCTATGCCAAGTGAGTTAGCCAACGAGGAAGGGTACTCAACGTTAGAAACATGGCTCATTTGCTTGCGCGGGGCGGAATCATTCTTCGCGATAGCCGATTTCAAGCGGTTCATGAGTTCCGTACCTTCTCGCGTACACGGCATAGCAGCCTTGGCGATCGCAAGTGCCGCGGAGCGCTCATCTTCGGTCATCCAGCGTTCGCGGCCCGGCAGGTTGTGTGCTCGTTGACGACGATCACCGTATTTCTCGGCCATCGTCTGCTCTATCGATTCCGCAGTATATTGCCTACCGAGCGTTAAGCCCTTGACCTTCCTGGAGATGGGGTCGCTCGGATGATGGTAGACGAGGTCACCGTCTCGGTTGTAGTTGATTTGAACACCAAGTTCGTTCAACTTTGTTGCGAAGTCAACAGGGTCCTTGGATATTCGCATCGCGACGTCCACACGATCGCGAATGTCGTCCTTCCATGTCCAGCCTTCACGAGTCTCAATCTGTCTCTCCGCCATGGTATCGGAGTCACCAAATCCGCGCGGAACGACCAAACGCATCATACGTCCGTCATCGGTTGTCATAGTGGTGTACGAAAGTCCGGCGATCTCGTTGGATCTGGTCGGGTCGGCTTTGCCGACCTTCAGACGCAGACTGGAAGATTCGCTACCCGTATATGTCTCGGGAATCATCTTCTCAACTGAATAGGTCTCTTCCATTTTCTCTTGCATGGCATCGCCGTAGTCCTTGATTTGAGCGCCTCTCGCTTCATTAGCGAGAACCCTGTCGAGTGCCGCCATTGCACGATCGAGTCTCTTACCGCGGGAGACTTGCAGACCCTTGGCATCCATCTCGGCCTGGGTGTAGGACTTGCCATCGGTAGCGAATGCGTGCCACCCGCGCTCGAGTGACATTGTCTGTAAGTCAGCTCGCATTGCTTGGACAACTTTGGTCGTGAGCAAACCGGAGATGCGGCGCTTGGTCTCGAGTTCGGTATTGTTGATGACTATGTGGGCGTGGAGGATGCCCTGCTTGCCTTGGACCCCGCGAGCTTTATTGTCATCGTGATAGGCAATCGCTACCTCGAAGCGACCGATTCCCTCCCCTTCCGGGCCGCGCGAATCGAACCATTTGGATGCCCACTCATTCACGAAATCGCGGAAGTCGTCGAGTTCTACGCCGTTATCCTTTTCGTCGAGCGAGATGATCATGTGCTCGTAAGTACGAACCTTGGTGTCCTTTTTGACCGGCACGTTGTTTCCGAAAATCTCGCGGGTTCGGTCCATCACTTTCGCCCAGTCGCGGCCTTTCCAGTCGCGATCGGTGAGGTTCAGGAAATCCTTGTCCAGGGCGCGGTCGTTCTTGAATAGATAGTAGCGAATCCATTTGACTGAGCTATGACCGGAGAGGGGCTTCATATAGGTCATGAGTTGCCCCCGTCCTCAAATTGGTCGAGTCGGAGTGTGGCGTGTTTTTTGCCGCGAACTCGTCGGCGGCGCTCGGGTTCGGTTTTATTGACAGGGGCCTCGGTTTGAACCAAGCCGATGGCAGTCAGGTTGACGGACGGTTTAGCGGACAGGGCCTCGACATCGGATGCGAGAGTCTTGAGGCGCTCATAGATCGCCTTGTTCTGCTTTGAGAGGCGCTCATAGAGCTCAACAATCTCCGTTCGCTCATCCTGCGAGAGGGCGCGATGGTTGCCGTACTTCTTGATGATGCGATTCAGGGCACGGACTGCCTGGTTGTAGTTGACGCCGATGGCGCGGACCTCGTTGGAGATTGATTCGAGCATGCTGTCGGTAATGGCTTGGATTGCCAAACTATTCGTTTGGCTGTCGGGCTGTATGAGGGCGAGGTCTGGGCCGAGCGGACGGGTGAGCGATTCGGAGCCCGGTGTGGCATGGCGGATGGATGTAAGGTCGAGCGTGACAGGGAGCGCGATGAGCGTGCGGAGGTAGTCGCTGCGACTCGCGTTGAGGGCATCAGCTCGGGAGTCGAGGGCGGTCAGGTCTGCGGTCGGGAGGCGGACCGTGATGCGGCGGGTGGCGGGTTGTGAGGCGTTTGGAGGCGGCAAAATGTCGGACAGGCAGGCTGTAGGCATTTCGTGTGACTGGCTGGGCTGCGCTTGGGTCGACATGGAGGTTGGCGTTTGGGGCTGCAAAATGTCAGACATTTGGGATGCGTCGGGGCTATTGCCTGACAAATTGGGTGTGGCGGTCTGGGATTCATTTTCATCTGTCGAAATGTCTGACATTTCGTATCTCCTTAACTACGGCCGATGGTGAGCTTCGCGAGCAGGCCGTCCGTCAAGCGGATCAAAATGTCTGACAGCCTGTCTGACATTTCGCTTGACGGGAGCGAGCGGAGCGACGCGATTACAGGCCGCTAGCGGCCCCAGCTGCGGCTTTGCCGCAGGTTCAATGTCTGACATTCCTAATGTCTGACGTTGAACGAAGCTGGCGTGCAAAATGGCCTTATGGGTAGTTTGGGGCACGTAATTTGGCTGGGCTGGGTGTTGCCGCAACGGCATTCACAATTGGCAAGGCCGTTTTGCACCTGCCGCCTGTCCGCAGGACAGGCGGCCGCGCCGCAGGGTGATTCGGCTCTGCTCGGGGTGATTTTTGCCGTGCGACCGATTTTTCCGATACCTGTGACGTAGTTTTGGGAAGTCGGGAAATGTCTGACAGGTCGCTATCGGTCGATGGGTTAATGTCCGACAATTCCCCATCTGTGGAACGCAAATGTCTGACAGACTATAGTGATCCTAATGAATGTCCGACAAAGCAACAGGTGATAAATTGTGTTTTTGAAGGGGATTAACGCAATGATTCAAGGCACGCCTTAGG
>ERZ1673701.3299-NODE-3299-length-11132-cov-115.828462_pt1 | contig 11132 bp, 13 predicted proteins | sample MGYA00580231_ERZ1673701 | MGnify/ENA primary metagenome ERZ1673701 (study PRJEB41218, sample SAMN15661798) | gut metagenome | host: Homo sapiens | place: Canada: London | collected 2015-08-20/2019-03-30 | study: EMG produced TPA metagenomics assembly of...
ACACCAAGAGTTAAGAAAAGTTAAAACGAAATAATTTGTGCGCTTATGCTTGTATGTTAGAAAAATGTTGTATCTTTGCAGTGTTCAATTAAACGATTTGAAAATATGAAAGAGTTACTACAACATTTCAGAGAGCAACCGAAAGAAGCAATTAAAGAAGTTGCAATGTGTGTTATGATTTTCGCCGTATGTGGTGCGATGTTGTTTTTATCTGCAATCTTGCAGGGTTGCACCGTTTCAAAGGGTACAACGGTACAGGGCAAGGCTACGATAGTAACAACCGATACAACGGTAGTCAAACACAACGGTATGTTGAAATTTAAGAAGTCTATGTTTAACAATTAAAAGTTTACTACAATGGAAGAAAAAAGAAACGCATTTGACGAATTTAGTTTTGCCGCTTTGTCGGCTTTGGGTAGCCTTATGGCGTGTAACGAAGTTTGCCGCAACCAACGTGCGGTTATGAAAATAAACCGCTTTCGTGCGTGGCTTATGGACTTGAAGCCGCAAGACAACCCGAACTGAACTTGCCGTTTGACGGCGAACCGCAAGGACAGACAGCAGAATAATTAACAATAAGTTTAACAATTAAAAGAATTACTACAATGAAAAGTTTTGCAAGTAAATTTAACAAGACAAATTTCGGTATTGACACAACCGATTTTCAGTACACCAAGTTAGCCGATATTTTCAACGCTGAAAATGAGGGCGGCAAAGATGTGATACACAAAATTAACGGGCTTTATGTCCACAAATCACAATTAGGCGACAGCTCCGTAATTATTGATGAGGAAAACAAACGGCTGGTGAACCTACCAGGCCACACCGCCGAAACGGTGCGTGAAATACTTGCCGATGATGAGGCGGTACAAACTATCAAAGACGGCAAAGTCGGGTACACGATTTACGAGTACGAGAGCCACGGCAAGAAGTGTTATTCTATTTCGTTTGTGGACTTGTAAGAGTTTGGAAAGGTATGTTTAACTTTGTAGGGGTTGCAATGTTTGTAACCCCTATTTAATATAACAGCGTATGGCAAAGTTAGGTTTCAAGATTAAATTTACAAAGTCGGTATTTGGCGCAACCCAACGGGCGAAAATCAAAAAAGAGATATTGCAAGCAGTGGAAAGCAGCCCCAAATATCGAAAAGAGATTGCAAGGGTTTTTCAAATGGCAAACCGCCGAATACAGAATATAGAGCAAAGCGGACAACTTTCGCCAGCCGTGCAAGCGTTAAACAAAGGCGATATAAAAGGGTTTACCAAGTTTTCAATGAAAGGTGATTGGAACACCCTAAAAATTGAGTACGGCAAGGCGATTTCGTTTTTACGCCAGCCAACCAGTACGGCGCAAGGTGCAAGGCAGTACGGGCAACACCTGCAACGTATGTACGATTTAACGACCGATGAGTACAACCTTATGGCAAGGAACTTGCAAGGCATGTTAAACAGCGTTTCCGATAGTGATTTCGTGGAACGGTATTTGATGCGGTACAAAGATTTCACGGGCGAAATGGAGCAAAGCGCAAGCGATATAAGCACACAAATTGAGAGTGAGGCGCAAAGCATATCACGGGCGATTGATGCGGAAATAGAGCGGCAAGCAAATGAGGTTGCGGACGCAATGGAGGATATGCAAAACGATATAGAGCGCATTTTGCGCAACTTTGGCAAATTTGGCTTATGAAAAAAATACCTTTTGAGTTACAAGAAAGAATAAACAGCCCGACCGAAATAAACGAAATACTGAAAGCCGCCGTAAACGAAAAGAACATTATCGGAAACAGCAAGGGCGAAAGGTTTTACAACGTGCCGTGCGCCTTTGATATTGAAACAACAAGTTTTTACCGTGATACGGACGGACGGGCGTACATATACGAGCAAGTGCGGCGTATGCAGGACGGGAACGGGCGAAAGGCGAAATTAGAGAAAGCCGCAATAATGTACGTTTGGCAGTTTGGAATAAACGGTTACACGATAATGGGGCGCACGTGGGGCGAATTTGTTACGATGATGCAGACCGTAAGCGAGGTTTTGCAACTGAATGACAAATTACGCCTTATTGTGTATGTGCATAACCTTTCATACGAATTTCAGTTTTTGCGCAAGTGGTTTGAGTGGCAACGGGTTTTCAGTATTGATTTGCGCAAACCGATTTATGCGATAACAACGGGCAACATTGAGTTTAGATGCAGTTACTTGCTTTCGGGTTATTCGCTTGCAAAGTTGGGCGAACAACTTATGAAATACAAGTGCGCAAAAGCCGTTGGCGATTTGGACTACCGGCAAATAAGGCACAGCGAAACGCCGTTGACTGATGTGGAAATACATTATTGCATAAACGATATTAAAGTAGTGATGTGCTACATACAAGAACGTATCGAGGAAAGCAAGGGGATAACGCACATACCGATAACAAAGACGGGGTTTGTGCGCAAGTATTGCCGTGCGCATTGTTTGCGTGAAAAAAGCGATGCAGGCAAGACCGTGCCGAATTGGGATTATGTAAACTTGATGCAGGAACTACAAATTACGGGTATGAATGAATTTAATATGTTACAACGTGCGTTTGCAGGCGGTTTTACACACGCCAACGCCGAATATACAGACGAAATAATGTATGACGTGGATAGTTACGACTTTACAAGCAGTTACCCGTATGTGATGATAGCGGAAAAATACCCGATGTCGCAAGGCGTTGCAATCACGGTTAAGAGTATGGCGCAATTTGAGTTTTTAATATCAAAGTATTGTTGCGTGTTCGATATTGAGTTTACCAACATATTTGCCAGCGAAACGCAAGACAACCCGATTTCGGCAAGCAAATGTTTTGTGAAAGAAACCCCGTGCGAGAATAACGGGCGTATTGTGGCGGCTTCAAAAATTGCGCTGACAATTACGGACGTGGATTTTAATATAATCAAGAACTTTTACACGTGGGAAAGTATGCGAGTGGGTGAAATGTATTGTTACAAGAAAGAGTATTTGCCGACACCGTTTGTAAAATCTATCCTGCATTTGTACGAGAGCAAGACGAAATTAAAAGGCGTTGAGGGCAAAGAAGTGGAGTACCTAAACAGCAAGGAAATGTTAAACAGTTGTTACGGTATGAGTGTTACCAACCCTTTGCGTGATGAGTTTACATATAACGGCGAATGGGATATTAACTTAATGACAGCCGAACAAAAACAAGAACTATTATACAAGTACAACACCAGCAAAAACCGTTTCTTGTTTTACCCGTGGGGCATTTTCGTAACCGCATACGCACGGCGCAACCTTTTCACGGGCATACACGAAGCGAAAGACGATTACATATACAGCGACACCGACAGCATTAAAATAATGAACGGCAAGGCGCACGAAGCATATTTCAAGGCTTATAATATGCAGGTGCAAATGAAATTGCGTGCAGCCTGCAAGTACCACGGTTTGCCGTTTTCGCTTTGCGAGCCGCAAACGATAAAAGGCATAACAAAGACTTTGGGCGTTTGGGATTTTGAAGATACATATACACGGTTTAAGACGCTGGGAGCTAAACGGTATATGGTGCAAGAACCGAACGCACTCAAAGCAGGCGGACGGGCATACGATTTTAGTTTAACCGTTTCGGGCGTAAACAAAAAAGCCGCTATTCCGTACCTTATTGAAAAGTACGGGGCAAACGGTATCTTTGACGCTTTCACTAATTATTTGGATATTCCACCGCAAGCAACGGGCAAGAACATACACACGTACATAGATTACGAGATACAAGGCGAAATAACCGACTACAAAGGCAGCACGGCGCATTACAACGAACGCACGGGCGTACATTTAGAGCCAACGGGGTACAGCCTTTCCCTTTCGGTTATGTACATAAATTATTTGCGAGGTGTTAAATTTAAGGACTAAAAATAAACGATTATGACAACAAGAAAGACAAAGACAGACAAGCCGAAATTTTACGACTTGAAAGCGATTTTAAGCAAGAACGCCGATTATAATGTTATATTTGGCGAACGGTCAAACGGCAAGACTTACGCCGCCTTAAAATATGGTTTGGAAAACTATATCAAGACGGGTAAGCAAATGGCATATATACGCCGTTGGCGTGAGGATTTACGGGGAAAACGTGCCGAAAGTCTGTTTGCAAATCACGTTGCAAACGGACTTATTGAGGAACTGACAGAGGGCAAATTTAACGAAGTGTTCTATATGTCGAACAAATGGTTTTTATCTTACTACGATGCGGAGAAAAACAATCGGACACCCGACCCGACCCCGTTTTGTTACGGGTTTTGCCTTTCAGAGCAAGAACACGAAAAAAGCAGCAGTTACCCGAATGTTACAACGATAGTCTTTGATGAGTTTCTGACACGGCGGTATTATTTGCCCGATGAGTTTATGCTGTTTATGAACCTTTTGAGTACGATAATACGCCAGCGGAACGATGTTAAGGTTTTTATGCTGGGGAACACGGTAAACAAGTTTTGCCCGTACTTTACGGAAATGGGTTTGAAGCAAGTGCCGTTTATGGAGCAGGGAACGATAGATATATACAGATTTGGCGAACACGGCGCAATAGTGGCGGTTGAGTATTGCAGCACGATAGTACAACACAAAGCCAGCAACAAGTATTTTTGTTTCGATAATCAAAATTTACAGATGATTACGGGCGGTAAGTGGGAACTTGCAGTATATCCGCATTTGCCGTGCAAGTACAAGCCGCAAGATGTGTTGTTTGTGTATTATATCAAGTTTAACGATGTTGTTTTGCAAGGTAACATTATTCAAGTAGGCAACGAATGTTTCACGTACATACACGCAAAGACAACCCCGATAAAAGATGAGGAAAACAGCCTTATTTATTCGCTGGAAATGAACGGCAAACCGAACTACAAACGCAAGTTGTTAAGTACGGCAAGTTACGTGGAACAACAAGTCGCTCGGTTTTTCGCAATAGACAAAGTTTTCTACCAAGACAACGAAGTCGGCGAAATAGTACGCAATTATTTAATTACAAGCGCAAAGACAAACATTGTTTCGCTTAAATGAAAATAACGGCGGTTTGGTGAGAATTTCGTGCCGAACCGCACGTTTTACGAAATAAATAAATACATTTGCAATAGGAACTAAAAATTTATTGATATGGACGAAAATAGTATTATTCAAATCATTTCAAGTTTGGGTTTTCCGATTGTGATGTGTGGCGCATTGTTTTGGTATATGGTGAAACAAAGGCAGGGGCACCAAGAAGAAACGGAACACCTAAAAGATACGATTGCGGAAAATACGAAAGTGTTAGCCGAATTAACAACGCTTATTAAAGTTTTGACCGATGAACAGGAAAGATAACATTTACAAGTTGTACCAGCAACAAGTAAGGGACAAAGACACCGCCGTAACCGAATTTATTGCGAACACGTTGGCGAAAACTCAAAGTATGTTTGAGTATGAGGGTTTGCCCGACAGCATACCGCAAAAGGAATTGGAAAGGCTTTTGCAGACCACGGGCAACGCCTTTGTTACCGGCGTGGACGGGGTTTTGTATGCGCTTTCGGGCGGCAAAGGCGGCGAACCCGATGTTTACGGACGGGCAACGCTTTACACCGTGGCGAACCCTGCATTAAAGTTAAACAAAACCTACGATATACAGAAAGACGGGGTTTTGATTGAGAATGACAGCAACGGCGAAAGCCTTTTGCCTCTTATTGGGCGGTATGCCGTTTTGCATACTGACGGGCTTATTTCGTTGAACACGGCAAGCATTTTGACACGCATTACAATGCTTATAAGTGCCGGCGATGACAAGACGAAACAAAGTGCCGATGAGTTTTTACGCAAGATACAAGACGGCGAATTTTCAATTATCGGGGAGAACGCTTTCTTCAAAGGCGTAAATATGCAGACCGCACCGACCACAAACAGCGTGTATATTACGCAACTTATTGAACTGATACAATACTACAAAGCCATTATGTACAACGAATTGGGGTTAAACGCAAATTATAATATGAAGCGTGAAAGGCTCAATTTGGGCGAGGTAAGTATGAATGTAGATGTGCTTTTGCCGTATGTGGATAATATGCTAAAAGAAAGACAAAATGCAGTTGAGAAAATTAATGCGATGTTCGATACCGAAATTTCGGTTAAACTTGCTTCAAGTTGGGGTTTGGAAAGAGATAATTACAACGCTTTGGCGGCTGATTTGGAAACGGCAAAGGAAAACCCCGACCCGACAGAAGAACCCGACCCGACAGAGGAAACAACCGAAACAACGGGAACGGACGGAAACGGAACGGAAACAGACGGGAACGATACCGAAACAGAGGAAACAGAAGAAACGAAAGAAACGGAAACGGAAACGGACGGTAACGATACCGAAACAGAGGAAACAGAAGAAACAGAAGAAAACGAAGAAAACAAAGACGAAAATGAAATACAGCGAACTATTTACAACGGGTAACGGGATATTCGCAACGGTTTTCAAGACCGAATACCCGACAGAGTACGCCGCAATTTTCGGCGATACCGACCCGACCAAGTTAGACGCTTACGCCTTACTGATGTGCGGCGGCAAGACCGTTGTAAGCAGCATAACCAGCGACAACGCAAGCGATGTTGTTTCGGCGGTGATTGCGGTAAACGTGCAAGGCTGGGAACGTGAAGCGGCGGCTATGTTAGCCGGTTACGATGTACTGACACCCGTAACGGGAAGCGTGGAACGGACGGAAACCGTAACTTTGCAGGAAAGCACCGACAACACCGAAACGGGCGCAAACAAGGCGTTTAATGACACCGATTTTTCAGACAGCGACCGAAAGACCGCCAACGATGAGAGAAACCGTACAGAGGAACGCCAAACAACCGAAACCAGCAAAGGAACGGGCGCAAGCAAATCAATTTCGACCGAAATTGCAAAAGAATTGCAGTTAAGGCGTGATAATTGGAGAAAAAACATTATCTTCGCACTTGTAAGAGATTTAACAACGAGTATTTACGAATAACTAATTTTAATTTTAGCAATATGGAAGTAAATCAGATTTACCAGATTATTAACGACGTATCGGGTGAAGTGTTGGGCAAGACTGACATTGTAAAAGATGATTTGAAGGGCATTGTTGATTTGGGCAAAGAATTGTTTAACCAAAGTGCCGTGGATAATTACGTTAAATCACTTGTAAACCATATCGGCAAAGTGATTTTCGTAAACCGACCTTATGCGGGCAAAGTGCCGTCCGTACTTATGGATTCGTGGGAGTTTGGCAGCGTGCTGGAAAAAATAAGTGCCGATGTTCCCGAAGCCGAGGAAAACGACACTTGGAACTTGAAGAACGGACAGAGGTACGACCAAGATGTATTCCACAAACCGACCGTTACCGCAAAGTTTTTCAACTCAAAGGTTACGTTTGAAGTGCCCGTATCAATCACCGAAAGGCAGGTTAAGGAAAGTTTCAGCAACGCCGCACAACTTAACGGCTTTATTTCGATGATTTATGCAGCCGTTGAAAAGTCAATGACTATCAAAGCCGATGCGCTGATTATGCGCACAATTAACAATATGATTGCGGAAACGGTTTTGGCTGATGCGAAAGCGTTTGGAGCAGCGGAGACAGGTGATGTGACAAACCTTGCAAGCGCAAGCACTGCAAGATGTGTAAACCTTTTGAAGTTGTACAAAGACAAGACAGGCGCAGACACGGAATTAACCGCTGCAAAGGCGATAACCGACCCCGATTTTATCCGCTTTGCGTCTTACATTATGGGTACGTATGCCGACCGTCTGCAAAGCATTTCGACCGTGTTCAATGTTGGCGGCAAGGAAAGATTTACGCCGAAAGATATGTTGCACGTTGTACTTTTGTCCGACTTTGCAAAGGCAGCGCAAACCTATCTTTATTCCGACACGTTCAACCGTGGCGATGTGCTTTTGCCGCAAGCCGAAACCGTACCTTTTTGGCAGGGCAGCGGACAGAACTACGAGTTTGCCAGCACGGGAAAGATTAATATCACGGGAAGCGGCGGCAAAGTCGTTGAAATTTCGGGCGTGTTGGGCGTAATGTTCGACCGTGATGCGTTGGGCGTTTGCAATCTTGACAGACGGGTGACAACCAACTACAATGCGAAAGCCGAGTTTTTCAACAACTATTACAAATTTGACGCTGGATATTTCAACGATACAAACGAAAACTTTGTAGTATTCTTTATTGAGTAACTCAATAGGTATTAGATTGTTTAACTTTGGGCGGTGTGGGTGCATGTGAAAGCGCACCGCACCGCCTTTTTCTTTGCAGATATGACAACGATAAACTTTTATTCATACAACGGACACCCGAACACGGTAAACAAGCAGTTGGGCGACTTTACGGCGATTGAGGGCGATTTGCGGCAAACTTTCGATGTGTTGCGCCCGACCGTCACACTACGAAAGCAACCCCGACCGACTTTCAATTATTGTTACATACCCGATTTAGGACGTTATTATTTCGTGGATAGGGTAAGTTTTGAGGGAAACAACGCCTACGAACTTGCATTGCGTATTGACGTGCTTAAAACCTACGAAAGCGAAATTTTGGCGGCAACGGGGCGTGTATCTGAAAGCGACAACCCCGACCCGTATATTTCAAACCGTGATACGGTTTACAAGCGCACCCCGAATTTCGAGAAAGTGCCGTTTGCAAATACGGGCTTACTCAATGAAACGGGCGGCATTATTATGGTAACATTAAAAGGAACTGAAAATTAAAAGGATATGTCAGTAACAAACAAAGTACCACATAGCACGGATAACAGCAAGTGGCAAGGTGATAGCGGTGACGGCGATTTTTGGTATTTGAAGCTAAAAGCCGAAAAGGGTTACAAGTTTGACGGAGATATTACAGCCAAGTACACGGACACCGGCGGACAGCCGCAAACGCTTGTTTTGACACCCCGAAACGCTTATAATTTGGAAGTGTGGGCGTATGTGTATAACACGGACGCAAACACGGCTTTCGAGGTTACGGGCAACACCCGTTTAGATAATGAGTTAGATGTGACAAACGAAATACCCAACACAACCGCAACGGGCGAAAAGTTGGGAACGTGGCAAGCGAGGGTAACGGTAAACGCAAATGAGGGTTTTAAGATAACCGGCGCACAAGTCGGTTACACGGACGATTACGGCGACCACAGAACCGCCGAAATGACGATAACCGAGGACGGGAAAACTGCAACGTGGGAAAGTGATGCAATCGAAGTAGATGCCGGCGTAACGCTTACGGGTACAACCGACAGCGAGGGAACGCCCGAAATGACCGTGGTAAACAACATAACCAACACGCTAAAAGAAGAACATACGTATGACGGCGATGTAGCCGCGATAACCGTTGAAAGCAATCATTCGCCAAGATACCGTTTTATAGACCCGAAAGCAAGTTACAAAAGCACGGACGGGCAACAAAAAACGGTAGATATGCAAGTCGAGGTTTTGAGTGATTACAGCCTTGCAAAAGTAACGATAACCGATTTAGACCCAACCGAACCCGTAACGCTTACGGGCGAGTTTGTAGATGTGGCGCACATTACGGCAAACCTTACAAATTGTTATGCCGACCCGCCGTTACCCGATTGGCTGCAATTTGGTGAAACGCTAAACATAAATATCAAGGCGAACCCGAACACCGAATTTCACCCCGATGATGAAACGGAAAAACCTACATTAACGTGGCAGGACGAAAACGGGGACTATCAATATATGGACTTGACCGTTTCAGAGGATAAACAAACGGCAACGGGTACAAAGGTTTTGGACGCTTATTTAAGCAACTTCGCCGTAAATGCTGATACGTTTCCCGTGGCGGTAGTCGGCGAGCAGTACGGCGCAATAAACGTGTATTTGGTAACACTTGATGAGTTGGCAGAGTTTAGCGGCAAACGATTTTTCAAGGAAACGGGAACAGACCCCAGCACGGGCGCACCCATATACGAAAACATTGATTTGGGCGCATACGTGAACAAAATACGCCGTGTTTACACCAACATAGGGGCAGGCAGCACCGATGTAATACGATGCGGCAAATACAACACGGGCGTATCTTGCCACCAGCCTGCGCAAGACAAAATAACACTTGATTTCGGCACGGCGGTAGTACCGGCGCACAATGAGGACAACACCGACTACGAAAGCGAAATACAAATCTTTTTGCCGTTTGCAGGCTTTGTTACACTCAATACCGATTATGCAGGTAAAACGATAGGTTTGCAGTATGTTATAAACGTGGTAACGGGCAACGGGGTTGCGCTTTTGTCCTGCAATGGCGTTGTATTTCAAGTTGAGGAAACCGAACCAAGCAGCGAAATAATATACCTTTCACCAAGTACCCAAGTTAAAACCGTGGGCGGCGATGATTGGAACGAAATGTTATATTACGGCTTAGAACCTTACATTTACTGCAAGTGGTACGAAAGCGCAAGCAACGGGCGAAACAATGACAGACAAACGGGCATTTTAGGCGATTTCAGAGGGTTTAACGTGTTCGATGATGTTACACCCATACACACCGCCGAAATGCTGACAGAGGAACAAGAAATGATATACACGGCTTTGTCTGACGGCGTATATATTGAGTAACTGCAAGGCAGGATAAAAAGAAAGGCGGCAACTTGATTGTTACCGCCTTTTTCTTTTCGCTTGCTGATTGTTATTTGTCCTGCAATGTTTCAACGCCCCGTTAAACCGATGTACAAGTTTGTGGGTAACATTCGCAGAAAGGTTTTGAAACGCCCGATAAGTTTTTTCAGTTGCGATAAAGTCGTATGCTTGATTTTTGCAGGCGACTTCTTTTGCAAACTTGTTGAGTGTATCACGGTTAAACACGATTTGATTTTCCAGCATATCGGCAAGCGTTTGCATACTTTCGGCAACGCTTTCAAGGCTTGTGCGAATTTCGGGCGCATTTACCGCCAAAAACTCAATGTGTTTCTTACTGTGCAATACCAAGTTTTGCATTGCGTTTAACACTTTCTGATTTTCAAAAATTAAATCTGTTGTTTTCATTTTTATAAAGTATTTAATTGTTTAACACGCTGCAAATGTACGCATTTTATTTTACCTGCAAGCGGTTTGTGTGTTATTTTGTGTTAAATTATTCTTTTAACTTTGTTTAACAA
>ERZ1673701.3321-NODE-3321-length-11069-cov-5.704285_pt1 | contig 11069 bp, 9 predicted proteins | sample MGYA00580231_ERZ1673701 | MGnify/ENA primary metagenome ERZ1673701 (study PRJEB41218, sample SAMN15661798) | gut metagenome | host: Homo sapiens | place: Canada: London | collected 2015-08-20/2019-03-30 | study: EMG produced TPA metagenomics assembly of...
CGAATACCTTGGACAGGATGCTCTTGATCATCACCTTGCCGGAGGCGAACGTGAAGTCCTTGTCCACGATCAGGGCCTCATACTGGAAAAAGGCGCGCTCGTGGCGGGCGTCGGTGGTCTCGTTGCGGTATACCCGGCCCGGGTACACGAAGCGATAGGGGGGCTTGTGGGTCTGCATATAGCGGACGGAGCCGCCGGTCAGATGGGGCCGCAGGCACAGCTTTTCCCAGCACTGGCCCTTGTCGTGGCCATCCAGCCAATAGGTGTCCATGCTCTCCCGGGCGGGGTGGTTGGGGGGGAAGTTCAGGTTGTCGAAGCCGTACAGCTCGCTGGTGATGTCGGACTCCTCGAAGATCTCGAAGCCCATGGACCGGAACGCGTCGTTCAGGTCGTAGCACATCTGGGTGATGGGGTGCAGGCCGCCGGACAGGGGGGCCGTACCGGGCACGGTGATGTCGAAGTCCGGGTCCACCTCGGAGGCCTTCAGCTTCAGCTCCTCCCGCTTGGCCTCCAGCAGCTCCGTCAGCTGGGTCTTGGCCTGGTTCACGGCCTTGCCCATCTCCGGCCGCAGGCTTACGTCCAGCCGGGGCAGCTCCTTCAGAAGCCCCGTCAGGGCGCCCTGCTTGCCCAGCAGCAGGCCCTTGACCTCCTGCAGCTCGCTTTCGCTGCGGGCGGCCTGGATCTTCTCCTGCCCCTCCAGCAGCAGCTGTTTCAGTTTTTCTTTCATATGGTTCCTCCTTGATAGGATTTGGTTTTTGGGACGAAAAAAGCCCTTCCTCCCAATCACTTGGGACGAAAGGCGTATGGCTTCCGTGGTACCACCCAGCTTCGCGGCACAGAACCGCGCACTCGTTTTCCCGATAACGGGGGATGACCCGTCCGCGCATTTCCTCGCGGCAGCTCCCGGGCGAACACCGCAGCGCCTGACGGACCGGCTTGCAGCCGGTGACCGGTCCTCTCTTGGAAAGGCGATGATTGCGGAACTTCCCGTTCAAAGCATTTTAAGCACCCCCATTTATACCATATTCCGCCGGAACTTGCAAGGGAAAATTGCAAAATACCCAAAATTGCTCCGGCCCCGGCACAGAAAAAAGAGGCTGGCAGCCGCCAGCCTCTTTTTTGTTGCGTAATGGGGCTCAGCCCACGTACTTCATGCCGGAGTTCTCGGTGGCGGTGATGTCCTTGACCAGGTTGGCGGACCACTCGGAGTACGCCTTGTTCGTCATGGCGTTGCGGACCTGGACCATCCAATAGGGATCGTCGGTGCCCACGAAGTACATGACGTGGTAGCCGATGTAATTGCCGTCGTTTTCCACGATGCCGGTATCGCCCGCCTTGCGGCTCTCGTCGAAGCACCAGTCGTTGAACCCGGTGACCATCTTGTTCTTGTAGACCTGCTTATACAGGCCGCCGTTGGTGTTGGAGCCGGTGTCGTCAGACAGCTCATTGGCCAGCTTGGCAAAAGCCTCCTCTCCGCCGCCGGCATCCTTCCAGGCCTGGAGGGCGTTCTCGGCCTCCTGCTTCTTGCCGGCCTTCAGCTCCTCCAGCTTGGCCTGGTAATCCTCGACCTTGCTGTCCAGACCGGTGGTGTCCACCTTGAACAGAATGTGGCGCACGTCCACGGTGTTGTAATCGTTGCGGGTCCGGCTGTGGAACACCAGCAGATAGATGGAGGTGCCGTTTTCCACGATCTCGGTGTCGCCCTCCTGGCGGCTCTCGTCAAACACCCACTTGGTGGCAGCATCGCCGCTGTAGGTGCCGGCTTCGGGGTGGGAATAGGTGCCGATGGGCTCATAGTCCTTGGCCGCCTTGACCAGGAGCTCGCCGCCCTTGACCTGCTCCAGGGCCGCGTTGGCGGAGTCCTTGGCCTTCTGCAGGGCAGCGGCGCTCTCCTCCTCGGTGGGCTGGACGGTGTTGCCGTCGGCGTCCTTGGTGGAGGCGGCGGCGCCGTTGAAGGTGATCATCTCATAGTTGGCCACGTCGAAGGAGTTCTTGTTCTCCTGATAGTACTTCTGCAGCTCATCGTCGGTATACGTCAGGCTGTCGATATAGTCCTGCTGATAGTGGGAGGCGATGATGGTGTCCTTCAGGATGCCCTGGAAGATCTTCTTGGTCATGTTGCTGCCGTAGAGCTGCTTGAGGTACTCGCCCTCGCTCTTACCGGCGGACTTGGCGTAGGTGGCCAGGGTCTCCATGGTGGAGTCCAGCTCCTTCTGCATGTCGTCGTTCCAGGTGATGCCCTTCTCGGCAGCGCCCTTCTTGAGCATGGTGATCTGGATCAGGCTCTTCTTGGCGGCCTCCTTGAAATAGGCGTCCCAGGTCATGTCCTCGGACACGCCCAGCAGGGTCTTGGCCATGTCGCTGAGGCTCTGCTGGGTCAGGGGAGTGGAGGTGCTCAGGCCGTAATAGGAGGCGTACTGGTTCTGGGCAATGGAGTTATAGGCCACATGATAGAAATAGCTGACCTCGGCGGCGGAATAGGTCTCGCCCTCCACGGTGACGGCGGCGGAGCCCCGCTGGATCACGTTGGAGTTCCACACCAGCAGCGCAGCGGCCACCAGCACGAACACGATGGCGATGCCGCCATAGAGCCAGTTGCTCCGGCGCTGCTTGGCCCGCTCCTGCGCCTCACGGGCGGCCTTGGGGTCCACTGCGCCGCTGGCGTTGAATTCCTGGCGGGCTTTCTTTTCTCTGGATGCACTCATAGTTGTTTCAGTCCTCTCGAAAATAGGTACGCGGTACCCTTTGTAATGTGCTATTGGTTGATTATACAGGAAAACCCGGCGCTTCGCAAGAGGAAATCGGGATTTCCCGGGAATTTGGGCGATTTTACTCCGCCTGATACACGATCCGGCCGTCGATGACGGTCATATACGCCTGGCCGCCGATGGTGGTGAGGGGATCGGCGGTCCACAGGACGAAATCGGCGTCCTTGCCGGGCTCCAGGCTGCCCACCCGGCTGTCGATGCCCAGGCTGCGGGCGGGGTTGATGGTGATGGCCCGCCAGGCCTCGTCCATAGGCAGGCCCGCGTCGGCGGCCAGGCCCGCGCACATGGGCAGCTTCTCCAGGGGGATCACCGGGGCGTCGGTGATGATGCTGACGGTAAGCCCGGCCTTGTACAGCGTTCCGGGGGTGGTGAAGCTCTTGTGGCGCAGCTCGGCCTTGCTCTTGCTGCCCAGGGTGGGGCCCACGAACACCGGCAGGCCCTCCTTGGCCAGCTCGTCGGCGATCAGCTCGCCGTCGGTGCAGTGGTCCAGGGTGGCCTTCACCCCGAATTCCTTGGCAATCCGCACGGCGGTGAGGATGTCGTCGGCCCGGTGGGCGTGGCACTTCAGGGGGATCTCGCCGTTGATTACCGGCAGCATGGCCTCCAGCTTCATGTCGAAGGGGGGATTCTTTCCGGTCAGCTTATCGTCCCGGTAGCGCTGGGTCTTGAACAGCAGCTCCCGCAGCAGCGCCGCCACGGCCATGCGGGTCATGGGGCTTTTCTTCAGGCCCTGGCCATAGCAGCCCTTGGGATTCTCGCCGAAGGCGCACTTCATGGCGGCAGGCTCCTTCAGCAGCATATTGTCCACCCGCTTGCCTGCCAGCTTCAGCACCGTGAAGGTGCCGCCCACCACGTTGGCGCTGCCGGGGCCGGTGCAGGCGGTGGTCACGCCGCCCCGGATGGCGTTGGGGAAGGCCTCGTCCTGGGGGTTGATGGAGTCGATGGCCCGCAGCTGGGGAGTCAGGGGGTCCACGATCTCGTTATAGTCCATGCCCTCCCAGCGCATGCACTGGTTGTCCAGGCCGATGTGGCAGTGGGCCTCCACGCAGCCGGGAGTCAGCAGGCGGCCGCCGGCGTCGATGACGGTGCAGCCCTCCGGGGCGTCGATGTGGGCCGCCACGGCGGTGATGCGGCCATCTTCGGCCAGCAGGCAGCCGTTGGGGATATCCGGCCCGGTGATGGGCTTTATGTAAGCGTTACGGATCAGCAGCATAGCAATACCTCGCATTTCTACAGATGATGCCGGTATTATATCACAGCCCGGACATTTCCACAAGAGTTGCGTTTTTTCGGGGGATACGCTATAATAGTGGGCCGAAGGAGGCGGATGTATGCGCTATACCACCCTTTGCTATCTGGAAAACCCCGCCGGGGAGTATCTGATGCTCCACCGGGTGAAAAAGGAAAACGACTGCAACCGCGACAAGTGGATCGGCATCGGCGGCAAGTTCCTGGACGGCGAAAGCCCCGAGGAGTGCGCCCTGCGGGAGATCAACGAGGAGACGGGGCTCACCGTCACCGGATACCGCTACCGGGGCATCGTCACCTTTGTGTCCGACCGGTGGGAAACGGAATATATGCACCTGTTCACCGCCACGGAGTGGACCGGCCGGGTCCGGGAGGACTGCGACGAGGGGGTGCTGGAGTGGATCCACAAGGACCGGCTGGCGGCCCTGCCCCAGTGGGCCGGGGACAGGATATTCCTGGACCTGCTGCGGCAGGATGTGCCATTCTTTTCTCTGAAGCTGCGGTATCAGGGAGAAACGCTGGTCTATGCCTGCCTGAACGGAAGGGAGCTGGTCCTGTGACGGTATTGGTCAGCGCGTGCCTGCTGGGGGTGCCCTGCCGGTACGACGGGCAGAGCAAGGCCCATCCCCTGGCCCGTGCCCTGTGCGAAAAGCACCATGTGGTCCCCGTGTGCGGGGAGATCTTCGGGGGACTGCCCACGCCCCGGCCTCCGGCGGAGATTCAAGGGGACCGGGTGGTCACCCGGGACGGCCGGGATGTGACGGAGGCCTATCGCCGGGGCGCGGAGGCTGCGGCGCAGCTGGCCCGGCTCACCGGGGCCCAGGCCGCCGTGCTCAAGGAGCGCAGCCCCTCCTGCGGCTCCGGGGCCGTATATGACGGCACGTTCTCCGGCACGCTGACGGCGGGCTGGGGCGTTGCCGCCGGGCTTCTGCGGGAGCAGGGCATCCGGGTGCTGGGCGAGTCCCGGCTGGAGGAGCTTCTGCGGCAGGACGTCCGTTAAAATCACAACAAAATACGACAAAAAACTGTGAGATTCGGAGAAAATTACAAATGCCATTGACAGACGGGACGAAAGTTGGTAAAGTAGGGCCATAGGGGGTCGGAAACGTTACCGGTAATGTTGCCGCCCCTTTGGAATGGCAGAAGAAGGGAGACGAAACGCACTTTATGACCATCAAGGATATTGCGCGGCAGTGCGGCGTCAGCGTCAGCACGGTGTCGCGGGTGCTCAACGACCGGCCGGACGTCAGCCCGGAGAACCGGCGCAAGGTGCTCTCCGCCATTCAACGATCCAATTACATTCCCAACAACACCGCCAGGGACCTGGTGAAAACCAAGTCCGACACCATCGGCCTGATGGTGCGGGGCGTGTCCAACCCGTTTTACACGGATATCATCCGGGTCATCGAGGAGCAGGTCACTGCCCGGGGCTATACCCTGGTGATGCAGCAGATCGGCACCTGCGACGACGAGGTGAAGCGGGGCGCCATGATGGAGCGGGAAAAGCGGCTGCGGGGCCTGATTTTATTGGGCGGCCGGTCCGACTATACCCCCCAGGAGCTGGCGCCGCTGAACATCCCCTATGTCTGCTGCTCGTATGACAACCAGTACGGCACCCTGCCGCCGGATTCCTATGCATCGGTGTCCATCGCCGACGAGGAGGAGGCCTGCCGGGCGGTGACGGAGCTGTACCGCTGCGGCCACCGGCGCATTGCGGCGCTGGTCTCCGGCACGGAGGACCGCTCCATCAGCCAGCTGCGGTATCAGGGCTATGTCCGGGCCTTAGCGGCCCACGGCCTGCCCCTGGAGCAGGAGCTGGTCATTGAGGCCGGGTCTTTCGACATCCGGCAGGCGTATCTGGCGGTGCGGCGGCGGCTGATGGAGGGGGCGCGGTTCACGGCCCTGTTCGCCATCTCCGACAACATGGCCATCGGGGCCATGCGGGCCCTGCGGGAGGCCGGACGGCGGATCCCCGAGGACTGCTCCGTCATCGCCATCGACGGACTGACCGTCTCGGATTACATCAACCCCACCCTGACCACCCTCTGCCAGCCTATGGAGCACATGGGCCGGCGCAGCGTGGAGATCCTGCTGGACATGGTGGAGCACCGGGGCGGACCCATCCGGGAGACGGCCCACACCACCCTGCGGACCGGGGAATCCGTCCGCGACATTTCTTAGTTTTTCCGGCGGAAACCGCCTGAAAAATATATAATGAAGGAGAAATGATCATGAAGAAAACTCTTGCATTGATCCTGGCCGCTGTCATGGCTCTGTCCCTGGTAGCCTGCGCCAAGACCCCCGCAAACGGCGGCACGGAGGCCAAGGGCTCCGTGTATTACCTGAACTTTAAGCCCGAGGCCGATCAGGCCTGGCAGGCGCTGGCCAAGACCTACACCGAGCAGACCGGCGTGGAGGTCAAGGTCGTCACCGCCGCTTCCGGCCAGTATGACACCATGCTGACCTCCGAGCTGGACAAGTCCGCTCCTCCCACCATGTTCCAGGTGGGCAACCAGGGTGCTGTCAACTCCTATGGCGATTTCTGCTATCCTCTGGATAACACCGACGTCATGAAGGAAATGACCACCCAGGACTTCAACCTGAAGAATGCCAACGGCGAGACCGTGTCCATCGGCTACTGCTATGAGGCCTTTGGCATCATCGTCAACAAGGCTCTGCTGAAGCAGGCCGGCTATGAGCTGTCCGACATCACCAACTTTGAGACCCTGAAGAAGGTCGCCGACGACATCCACAGCCGCGCTGCCGAGCTGGGCTTTGACGCCTTCAGCTCCGCCGGCCTGGAGGGCTCCTCCAGCTGGCGCTTCTCCGGTCACCTGGCCAACATGCCCCTGTTCTATGAGTTCCGGGATGACAAGGTCACCTCTCAGCCCGCCAGCATCAAGGGCACCTATCTGGACAACTTCAAGAACGTCTGGGATCTGTACACCACTGACTCCGCCACCACCGGCGCCGCTCTGACCACCGCCACCGGCGATGCCTCCGAGGCCGAGTTCGGCCAGGGCAAGGCCGTGTTCTATCAGAACGGTTCCTGGGAGTATGCCAACCTCACCGGCGAGGAGAAGGGCTTTAAGATGAACCCCGAGGATCTGGCCATGATCCCCATCTACTGCGGCGTTGAGGGCGAGGAGCAGTCCGGTCTGTGCTGCGGCACCGAGAACTGCTGGGCTGTCAACAAGAACGCCAAGGAAGAGGACATCCAGGCCACTCTGGACTTCATGAAGTGGGTCGTCACCTCCGATGAGGGCACCACCATGCTGGCCGAGCAGTTTGGCCCCTGCCCCTTCAAGAACGCCAAGACTCCCGCGAACGTGTTCTTTGCCGATGCCAACGCCTATACCGCTGCCGGCAACTACATTGTGACCTGGGCCTTCAACTGGACCCCCGCCGTGGATGACTGGCGTGCGGGTGTGGTGGACGCTCTGACCCAGTACACCGTCAACGGCGGCAGCTGGGACAACGTCAAGACCGCCTTCGTGGACGGCTGGGCCACCCAGTATGCCAAGGAGAACGGCTGAGCTATAAGCGCTCCGTTGTAACGCAATAGGACCGGGGGCGGGCTTATCGCCCGCCCCCGATTTTTCTCACCCGCGGCGCACAGAGCTGTTGGCCGGTATGGACCGGGCAAGAGCTCCGGGCGCCGCCCGGAAAATACATAGATAGGAGAGAGGCGTCATGAAACTTCCGAAACACCGCCGGGACGAGGCCGCGCTGAATTCCCGGCTGATCCGCCGCCCCATCAAGCGCATGGTGTGGCTGTTTTTGCTGCCCACCTTCGGGGCCTTCTGCATCGGCTTCCTGTACCCCTTCTTCAAGGGGCTGTTTCTGTCCTTCTGCAACTTCCGCATCACCAGTCAGTGGACCTGGACGGGACTGGACAACTACCGGAAAGCCTTTCAGGACCCCGGCTATATGCACGCATTCTGGTACACGGCGCTGTTCGCCCTGGTGAGCCTGCTGGCCATCAACCTGTTCGCCTTCACCATCGCCTACGCCCTGACCCAGAAGTTCAAGGGCACCAACGTGTTCCGCACGGTGTTCTTCCTGCCGAACCTCATCGGCGGCATCGTGCTGGGCTATATCTGGTCCATGATCTTCGACGGCATCCTCATCAAGTACAACACCTCCGTGGTCCTGGAGACGAAATACGGCTTCTGGGGTCTGGTGATCCTGGTGTGCTGGCAGCAGATCGGCTATATGATGATCATCTATATTGCCGGACTCCAGGCCGTGCCCGAGGATATGCTGGAGGCGGCCCGCATCGACGGCGCCAACCGCTGGCAGACCCTGTGGCGGGTCACCATCCCCAACGTGATGCCCTCTATCACCATCTGCATGTTCCTGAGCCTGACCAACGGCTTCAAGCTGTTTGACCAGAACCTGGCCCTGACCGCCGGACGTCCCTTCCAGCAGCTGGGCAACGGAGAGACCATCAAAACAACGGAAATGCTGGCCCTGAACATCGTCAACGCCTTCGGCACCAGCGGCGGCGGAAACCGCGGCGTGGGTCAGGCCAAGGCCGTGATCTTCTTCATCGTGGTGGCGGCCATCAGCATCATCCAGCTTCAGGCCAACCGCCGCAAGGAGGTGCAGCAATGATCAGATCCGATGCTCTGCGCCGCAGAGAGCGCCGTCAGGCCCTGCTGACGGTGGTGTTCACCATCATCTCCGTGATCTATCTGATGCCGGTGCTCCTGGTGCTCATCAACTCCCTGAAGGCCAACGCCTTTGTCAACACCGAAACCTTCAAGCTGCCCACGGCGGAATCCTTCGTGGGGCTGAAGAACTATGTCAAGGGCATGACCTTCGGCAACTTCGCCTTCTATAAGGTGGTGTTCTACAGCTTCTTCATCACCATCACCTCCACGGCCCTGATCCTGGTGTGCACGTCCATGGCGGCGTGGTATATCTCCCGGGTGGGGAGCCTGGTCAGCAAGATCGTGTACTACCTGTGCGTGTTCTCCATGGTGGTCCCCTTCCAGATGGTCATGTACACCCTGGCCCGGACGGCGGACCAGATGCACCTGAACACCCCCTGGACCATTCCGGTGATCTATCTGGGCTTCGGCGCAGGTCTGGCGGTGTTTATGTTCACGGGCTTTGTCAAGAGCCTGCCCCTGGAGATCGAGGAGGCCGCCGCCATCGACGGCTGCGGCCCGGTGGGCACCTTCTTCCGGGTGGTGCTGCCCATGCTGAAGCCCACCATGATCTCCGTGGGCGTGCTGGAGATCATGTGGGTCTGGAACGACTATCTGCTGCCCAGCCTGGTGCTGGATATCAACCAGTACCGCACCATTCCCATTCACATCCAGTATCTGAAGGGCAGCTACGGCACCGTGGACATGGGCGCCACCATGGCCCTGATCATGCTGAGCATCCTGCCGGTGATCATCTTCTATCTGTGCTGCCAGAAGCACATCATCAAGGGCGTGGCCGCCGGAGCCGTAAAGGGCTAAAAAACAAAGCATTTTTCTGATAAGTGAGTTGACTGACATATGAATCGTTGCAGCGGCATTTTGATGCCGGTATTTTCCCTGCCGTCTCCTTACGGCATCGGGACTCTGGGCAAGGCCGCCTATGACTTTGCCGATTTTCTCCACGCCGCCGGGCAGCGCTGCTGGCAGATGCTGCCCCTGGGCCCCACCAGCTATGGCGACTCCCCCTATCAGAGCTTTTCCACCTACGCCGGGAATCCCTATTTCATCGACCTGGATATGCTGATCGAGGACGGGCTGCTGACCCGGGATGAGGTGGAGAGCCAGAACTGGGGCACCGAACCCCGGTATGTGGACTACGGAAAGATCTACGAAAGCCGCTTCGCCGTGCTGCAGAAGGCCAAGGACCGGGGCTGGGTCCGGGACCAGGCAGAGGTGGCCGCCTTCCAGGCGGAGAACAGCCGCTGGCTGCCGGATTACGCCCTGTATATGGCCTGCAAGCGCCATTTCGGTATGCGCTCCTGGACCGAGTGGGAGGACCCGGACATCCGCCTGCGGAAATCCCCGGAGGTGCTGGAACGGTACCGCACCCTGCTGCGGGAGGACGTGGAGCTGTTCACCTATCTGCAGTTCCTGTTTTACCGGCAGTGGAACAAGCTGCGGGACTATCTCCACGGCCTGGACATCCAGGTCATCGGCGACCTGCCTATTTATGTGGCCATGGATTCCGCCGACGTGTGGGCGGAGCCGGAGAGCTTCCAGCTGGACGACCAGTGCGTGCCCACGGAGGTATCCGGCGTGCCGCCGGACTATTTCAGCGCCGACGGTCAGCTGTGGGGCAATCCCCTGTACGCCTGGGACCGGATGCAGGCCGACGGCTTCGGCTGGTGGATCCGCCGGGTAGACGGTGCCTCCAAGCTGTATGACGTGATCCGCATCGACCATTTCCGGGGCTTCGAGGCCTATTGGGCCGTGCCCTACGGCGAGACTACCGCCAAAAACGGCCATTGGGTCAAGGGTCCGGGCATGAACCTGGTGGGGGTGCTCACCGGCTGGTTCCCCCAGCTGCGGTTCATCGCCGAGGACCTGGGCTATCCCACTCCCGGCGTCCAGCAGCTTTTGCAGGATTCCGGCCTGCCGGGCATGAAGGTGCTGGAATTTGCCTTCGATTCCCGGGATACCAGCAGCTATCTCCCCCACTCCTACGGGGAGAACTGCGTGTGCTACACCGGCACCCACGACAACAGCCCCCTGGCCCTGTGGAAGGACGAGGCCGCGCCGGAGGACATCGCCTATGCCCGGGAATACCTGGGGCTCAACGATGGGGAGGGCTTCAACTGGGGCATCATCCGGGGCGGCATGAGCTCCGTGGCCCGGCTGTTTGTGGCCCAGATGCAGGACTATCTGGAGCTGGGTCTGCACCACCGCACCAACGTCCCCGGCACCCAGAGCGGCAACTGGCAGTGGCGTCTGCTGCCCGGCGAGGCCACCCCGGCCCTGGCCCGGCGCATCCGCCATATGACGGAGCTGTACGGCCGCTGAACCCAACCGATCCCGTTTCATTGCGAACTTCTCTTAAAACGTATGAACCCCGGCGCGG
>ERZ1673701.3325-NODE-3325-length-11055-cov-6.060364_pt1 | contig 11055 bp, 9 predicted proteins | sample MGYA00580231_ERZ1673701 | MGnify/ENA primary metagenome ERZ1673701 (study PRJEB41218, sample SAMN15661798) | gut metagenome | host: Homo sapiens | place: Canada: London | collected 2015-08-20/2019-03-30 | study: EMG produced TPA metagenomics assembly of...
GAAGAGAGAGGTTGGCCGCATTCCTCCATCCGAATGAATTCGGAGGCTTCCTGCGACTGTTTCTGTGAAAACGGGCCTGCATCCGTGGCAGGATGCAGGCCCGTTCTGTCGGTGACGCGTCGCGGCCGGAGGTCAGGCGGTCTTTTCGGTTTCAGCCTTGGCCGCTTCCTCGGCGGCCCTAGCGGCCTTTTCGGCGGCCTCGGTGCGCTTGGTGGCGACCGTGGCCATCATGCCCGAGCAGAGGATGACGGCGGCGCCCGTGAGGGTCGCGGCGGTCACGCTCTCGCCGAACCAGAAGAAGCTGATGATGACCGAGAACGGAATCGCGGAGAAGCCCAGACACGAGGAGAGGAGCATGTTGCCGTAGGCGTAGGAGCGGGTCGTGCAGATCTGGCCGAGCGTGGCGCACAGGCCCATGCCGAGAATGCCGACGAGGCCTTGGGCGTTGGGCATGTGCAGGCCGCCCTCGACGACGTAGCAGGCGATGAGGCCAGCGATGGTGCCGAAGAGCGTGAAGTAGAAGACGATTCGCCAGGAGGGCTCCTTCATGTCGCCGAGCTCCTTCATCTGCCAGTAGATGACGAGGTCGAGGAGCGAGACGCCCAGACAGATGAGGGCCGGGATCAGCTCGCCCTCGTTGAAGCTCGGCTGCAGCACGATGGTGACGCCCGTGAAGCCCGCGATCGTGGCGAGCACGAGCGCCCACGGCGCGGGCTTGTGGCGCATCAAGGCGAGGATCACGAAGTTGGCGGCCATGAAGAGCGGCGTCGTGTAGATGAGGGTCATGTTGGTCCCGAAGTGCATCTTTCCGAGCGTGAAGAACCAGAGCATGATCGAGAGCGTGCCGAGGACGGAACGCTTGATGTGGCCCGCGATGTGCGGGGTCTTGAGGGTGAGGGTAGCGCGGTTGCGGAAGACGAAGAGGGAGATCACGAGCACGCCGAAGAGCGAGCGGTAGAAGACCATTTCGATGGGGCCGTGTACGTCGCTGCAGAGCTTGACGAATGCCGCCATGACGGAAAAGAGCGCCGCAGCCGCCAACGCCCAAAGGGATTGCTTCATCATTTTATTTTCTTCTTGAAGACGGTTTGTGGGGGTGGTTTTGGGGTGACACGATTTTAGCCAAACCTGCGGTCCAAAAGAAGACGCAAAAGGCCTGCGGCAGGGGATTCGAGGGAAAACGTGAACACTAAAGACAACACCCGCAGAGCGGTGCGCTGCGGGTGTCGGGGAACAGGCGAAAACGGGCTGCCGGCGTCCTGCGGATGAGCGGCGGACGGGCGGCTCGTCAGCGCCAGGCTTCGATGAAGAGGAGCGTGATGGCGTCGAGGCCCGAGGCCGTCACGGCGAGGCGGGCTTGGGCGCGCACGACGGGCTTGGCGTGGTAGGCGATGCCGAGGGCGGCCGCGCCGATCATCTCGAGATCGTTGGCGCCGTCGCCTGCGGCGATGGCCTGTTCGAGCGTGGCGCCCGCCTGATGGCAGAGGATCTCGAGCGTGCGGCGCTTGCCGTCGGCGTCGAGGATGCGGCCGCCCGCGGGGCCCGTCACGGTGCCCGTGAGGACGCCGCGTTCGGCGTCGATGCCGAGCATGTTGCTGAAGTCGCCCGTCATGCCGAGGCGGGTTGCGATCGCGTGCGTGAAGTGCGTGAAGCCGCCCGAGAGGACGTAGCTGCGGATGCCGTGGGCGTTGCAGAAGTCGATGAGGCGTGCGGCGCCGGGCTGCAGGCGCACGCTCGCGAGGGCCTCGTCGATGACCGAGACGGGGGCGTCCCTGAGGAAGGCGACGCGCTTTTCGAGGCTTTCGGCGAAGGTGAGCTTCGTGCCGCCCTCCATGGCGGCGCGCGTGACTGAGGAGACCTCCTCGCCCACGCCGTGAAGCGCGGCCATGTCGTCGATGCACTCGTTCTGAATGACGGTGCCGTCCATGTCGAGGCAGATGACGCGGAAGTCCCAGACGGAAAGCCCCGCCTTCACTTCGAGGACGTCGATCGATTCGTCGTCCGCCAGGCGCCGTGCGATCGAGCGGGCCGTCATCGGGGAGAGGCCGCAGAAGCGTGCGGCATTGGGGCGCGTGAGGACTTCGCCCGCCATGAATTCGTCGGCGAGGTCGCAGACGAGATCGGGGGTGACGCCGGGGCCGGCAAGAATCAGATCAAGCATGGAAAGCCTTGGAGAAATGAGTGGACGCAGTCCTTCAAATGTAGCCCAAGGCGGATGAAGACGCAAACGAGGAAGGCGTCCTGGAAGGGGTCGGGAACGTGAAAAAAAAGGAGCGGCGTCCCGATACGCACACCTCGGGAAGGCCGCTCCAAAAAGAGGGGAAGATCCTCTTCATGAAGAAGGACGCAGGAGAACCGTCCTTCGGAAAGAAAAGAGAGCAACCGGCGGGATCCCCCGGGAAGCCGTCTCGTCAGGAGGCATTGCGAGACGGCTCCCCGAACCTGACTGCGGCGGAAGATTCTGTCGGATATGCGGCGGAAGATTCTGTCGGATATGCGGCGAAGCGTCCGCCTCAGAACCTGTAGTTCTTGAGGAGGTCGACGCCGGCGCGGATGTCGTCGGTGAAGATTCGGTCGGCCTTGACGTACGGCACCTTGGCGCGGTAGGCGGTGTAGAAGGCGCCGGTCTTGTCGGCGAGCTTCAGGTCCTTGTTCTTCAGGTTGCGGCGCAGGTCGACGGCCTGGGCGGCGTGGAGCATTTCGACCGAGTAGATCTGATAGAGGTTCGTGTCGATGCTGCCGAGGCGCTTGGAGGCCTGAAGGAGGTTCGTGAACGTGTCTTCGATTTCACCGGCGACGGGCATGCCGTAGAGGCTCACGGGCTGGGCGAGCGCCATGTTGTCGACGTGCAGGCCCATGAAGGACTTCTGGATGGCGCCGAAGGCGTGGCCCTTGTTGCTCGGGTCGGTGAGGAAGCGCGTGAGGCCGGTGAACTGGTCGTAGGAGAGGTGCACCGTGCGCTGGACCGAGTAGTGGGAGAGGTGGGCCATGGCGATCGAGGTGCGCTGGAGCGCAAGGGCGACGGGCAGCGGGTTGAAGTTGCCCGACGGGATGATGGCGCCCTTGACGCCGTTGCCCTCGACGAAGTAGTTGGCGACCTGCGTGGACTCAGAGCGATAGGCTTCGTCGGCGTTGAGGATCGTGGCGGGATTGTCGTCCGTGGAGTTGATCTGGACGGCGATCTGGTCGTTGAGGTCCTTGACGGCGCGGCGGGCTTCGCTCAGGCCGTAGACGGTCACGCGGTAGGAAAGCGGGTCCTGAAGCGGACGCGTGGCGTCGACGTTCCAGAGGTAGGAGCCCTTGAGGACGTCGCGCATGTCGGCGGCGGTCTGGGAGAGGCCGTCGAAGGGACGGGCGCCGATCGTCTGCGGGAGGATCGGGGCGACGTTGCCGTTGAGGCCTTCGAGCGAGAGGCCGTAGACGGTCGGGGTCATCTCGACGATGCGCTCGGCGTTGCGGGCGGCGTCGATGGCGTAGGCCATGGCGACGGAGTTGTTGGAGAGGATGGCGAGCGCGTCCTTGCCTTCGGGCTGGAGCGGCTTGATGCCGGCGGCCTTGAGGGCGTCGGCGCCCGTCATGACCTTGCCCTTCACGTCGGCCTTCCATTCGCCGATCATGACGGCGCCGACATGGGAGGCGAGCAGGATGTCGGCCTCGCCGACGGAGCCTTCGGACGGGATGAGCGGCGTCACGTTCTTGTTGAGCATGTCGCGGTAGAGCTCGGCGACGTGGACCTGGGCGCCGGACTTGCCGGCGAGGAGCGTGTTGAGCCGCACGACCATGGAGAGTCGGGCGAGGTCGACGGGCATCATTTCACCGACGCCGGCGGAGTGCGAGCGCAGGGCGTTGTAGTTGAACGCGCGGGAGGCTTCGAGCACTTCGGGGGAGAGCTTGCCGTCGGCGGTGAAGAGCTTCTGGTCCTTGTTGAGGCCGACGCCCACGGTGAGGCCGTAGACGGCCTGGCCCTTGGCGGCGGAGGCCATGACGAGCTTGTGGCTGTCCTCGAGGAGCTTGACGGCTTCGGGAGCGATGGCGACGTCGGCTTCGCCCGCGGCGATCTTCCAGGCGTCCTCGATGGAGAGGCTGGTGCCGTCGAGCGTGATCGTGGCGGCGCCGGCGGCGCCCGCCGCGGCGAGAGCGGCGCAGAGTGCGGTCATCTTGAAGAACTTGTACATGGTTGAAATTCCTTTAGTGTACGGCGTGGTTCGGGGCGCGACGGGCCTTACTTCATCGGCTTGAACGGGAAGGCGTGGCAGTCGTTGCAGATCACGCGGCTTTCCTTGTGCTCGGCGTGGCAGGCCGTGCAGGACATGTTCTCGCCGTAGTGGTGGGACTTGTGCGGATTGGGCTCATGCGGATCGGTGGGCTTCGTCTTTTCGGCGAGGTCCTGCCAGGAGCCGTGGCAGGCGAGGCAGGCTTTGTTGTCGGGGACGACGAAGGCGTTGTCGGCGACGGCGTTTTCCTGGGTGTGGCAGAGCGCGCAGTCGCCGAGGGCCTTGTGGTGGGGCTTGAGTTCGGCGGGACCGGCATTGGCCGTCGTGGAGAGGCCGAGCGCGGCGGCGAGCATGGCCGCAGCGAAGAGTTTGGTCTTGAGCATTGGGAGTCCTTTGGTTCGAAATCGTTAGAGAGCGGCGGGCTTGGCGGCGACGGCGGTGTCGGCAGCGATGCGGCCGAAGACGAGGCCGTCGGCAATGGCGCAGCCGCCGAGACGGCTGGCGCCGTGGGCGCCGCCCGTCACTTCGCCGGCGGCGTAGAGGCCTTCGATCGGCTTGCCGTGGACGGTGAGGACGCGGGCCTGGTGGTCGATGCCGACGCCGCCCATGCAGTAGTGGACCTTCGGCCAGACGCGGCAGGCGTAGAAGGGCGGCTTGTCAAGCTGGATGGCGAGCTGCAGCGCGCGGCCGAACTCCTTGTCGTTGCCGGCGGCGACCATTTCGTTCCAACGGGCGACCTGGGCCTTGAGCTCGGCAGCCGGGATCTTGAAGTGGTCGGCGAGGGCCTCGACCGTGTCGAACTGCCAGATGACCTTGTACTTGAGGCCGTTGCGCAGCGTCTGGGCCTTGGCGACGCCCTTGCTGTCGGTGAAGCAGACCGGGTAGACGGGCTTGCCGTTTTCCATCAGGCCGAGAATGGCGTCGGTGCGGGCCTTGCGGTCGGCGAGCTCGTTGCAGAAGCGCTTGCCGGTGCGCACGTCGACCATGATGCCCATCGGGAAGCCGGCGATCGTGTTGAACTGGGAGACGAGACCGAAGCCCTTTTCGTCGGGAGAGGACCAGGGGCCGAGCTGGATCTGGTCGACTTGGACCGGAGCGCCGCCGATGGCGAACATTTCGAGCATGCCTTCGCCCGTGGCGCCGAGGTGGTTCGTGGAGTCAAGACGGTCGTCGAGCGACGGATCCTGCTGCATGCGGAACCAGAGGTTGCGGGAGAAGCCGCCCGTGGCCATGATCACGCCCTTGCGTGTGCCGTAGGTCTGGAGGACGCCGGAGTCTTCCTTCGGGAACTGGTAGCGTTCGCGGACCTTGAGGCCGATCACGCGGCCGTCGGCGTCGCGGATGAAGGATTCCATCTTGGCGTTGAGGTGCATGTCGACGCCGTGCTTGCGGCAGCTGTCGGCGAGCGGACGGGTGATGCCGCCGCCCGTGGATTCGACGGTCTGCATGATGCGCGGGACGCTGTGGCCGCCGAAGTGCTGCACGAAGGGCTTGTACTGGACGCCGTGCTCGAGCGTGAAGTCAAAGGCGGGACGCGTGCCTTCGACGATCATCTTGAGCAGGTCGACGTGGGAGAGGCCGCGGCCGGAACGGATCATGTCCTGAAGCATGCGTTCGGGACTGTCCTTGATGCCTTCCTTTTCCTGAAGCGGAGAACCCGCGACGGCGAAGGCGCCGCCGTTGATGGCGGAGTTGCCGCCGAAGACGGGCATCTTTTCGATGAGAAGGACTTCGGCGCCCTTGAGGCGGGCCTGAAGCGCGGCGGCAAGGCCGGCAAAGCCCGAGCCCACGACGATCACGTCGTAGATCTTGTCGAAGGCGGGAGCGCCTTCCTTGGCGTGCGCCGCGCCCGTGGCGGCGGCGAGAGCGGCCATCGTGCCGCCGGCGAGAAGGCTGCGGCGGGTGCGGTTGATGTTCTGAGTCATGAGGTTCTCCTTGGAATGACTGGTCTGGATGCTCTTTTAAAAGCAAGAGGCATGCCAAACTTTGGTGCGCGCGTGCCGGGCCTTGTGCCGCAAGCGTTTGCGCAAAACCTAGGAGAAACCCGCCCGAGGTGTTAACCCTTGAAGATCCGACCTTTCATGCATGCGGAGTTACGAAATGTCGTAACATGAGAAACGACATTTCTCTCTTTTACGATATTACGTACTCTTTCAAGACATGAGCGAAGCCTATTTTCCCGACGATCTGCGTCTGAGGACCTATGCGGGTCTTTCCGAGACGCTCAGGCTCGAGCAGGCATTGAGGACCACGCTTCTGACGCTTGCGCCCGTGCTGCCCGCCGACGGCGTGTTCGTGAATTTCTTCATGAAGGACGAGCTCGTCGTGCAGTTTCTTGCGCACGCGACGAAGGCCCAGGCCGAGGCGATGACGGCGAGGGTGCCCGTCTCGCACGACTGGCTTCTCAAGATGTCGTACGAGCGGCGCGGGCAGTGCCTGGTGGTCAACGAGAGGCGGGAGGACCCGCTCACCGACGAGGTGCTCAGGAACGTGCTTCCCGAGGTGCGCTCCTACGTGATGCTCAGGCTTCTGATGGACGGGATCCACTACGGCGTGGTGTGCTTTTATTCGACGAGGCCGAAGGCCTTCGGGGAGCGGCACGCCGACATCGTGCGGCAGCTTCACAATCCGATCGCGATCAACGTGGGGTATTCGCTTGCCGTGTACTTCAGGACGGTTGGGCTGGAGATGAGCGCCGAGAACCGGCGTCTGAGGGAGAACGCGGTGAAGGCGTCGGAGGAGCCCCTGAGGGAGCTTCTCGCGAGGTCTCCTTCGCTCGAGTCGATTGCGCAGCGCATCAGGCGCGTGGCGCCCTATGACGCGACGGTGATCGTGACGGGCGAGTCGGGCTGCGGCAAGGAGGTCGTGGCGACGACGATCCAACAGATGTCGGCGAGGCGCAATGCGCCCTTTGTGAGGGTCAACTGCGCGGCGCTGCCCGGATCCCTCATCGAGAGCGAACTTTTCGGCTTCGAGCGCGGGGCGTTCACGGGCGCGCGCGAGCGCCATGCGGGCCTCTTCGAGCAGGCCGACGGCGGTACGCTCTTTCTCGACGAGGTCGGGGAGCTGCCGCCCGAAGTGCAGGCGAAGCTGCTCAGGGTGCTGCAGGGCCAGTCCTTCAGGCGCGTGGGCGGCGAAAGGAGGTGACGGTCGACGTGCGCATCATCTGCGCGACGAACAGGGACCTGAGGAGCATGGTCGTCGAGGGAAAGTTCCGCGAGGACCTCTACTATCGCCTCAACGTCTATCCGATTCCCGTCGCGCCCCTGAGGGAGAGGCCCGAGGACATCGAGCCGCTCGCCTCGCACTTCATCAGGCAGATCGCAAGACGATACGGCATGGCCGTGCTCCCGAGGCTCGCGGAGGAGGCGCTCGACTTCGCGAGGCGCTGGCCGTGGCCGGGCAACGTGCGCGAATTGAGAAACGTCATGGCCCGAGCCGTCCTGAGCGGCGAGCCCGTCATCAGGACGCTTGACGTGAGCACGGGCGCCGCGCCCGACGTGCACCCCGTCCCCTTTGCCGTGCGCGGACTCGGCGTCACGGGCCCATCGGACGTGCACGGCGCGCAGGAAGGGCCTGCGGACATGAAGGCGGAGGTGAATGCCGACATGACCTTCGACGACATGCAGCGTGCCTACTTCAGGGCGCTTCTTGAGCGCACGGGCGGGCGCGTGAGCGGTGCGGGCGGCGCGGCCGAAAGGGCGGGCATGCATCCCAACACGCTCAGGAGCAGGCTCGAGAAGCTCGGGATCACGCTCCGGAGGACGGTAGGGTAAGGTGCGCGAATGCGGCCCCGCGCGGGCGTTTCCGGGGCGGGATCGTGCCCGCGGCGCGCGTCGGGGCCTCTGATAGAATGGGCGGATTCAGCCCTGAAGAAAAACAACATTCCAAGCAGAACAGACCCGTCATGTCGCTCTTTCAGCTTCGCCAAACCGTTCTTCTCCTCATCACGGCCACGATCTGGGGCCTGAGCTTCGTCGCGCAGTCGGTCGGGATGGACCACGTCGGTCCCTTCACCTTCACGGCGTCGCGCATGTTCCTTGGCGCCCTCGTGCTGCTGCCCTTCGTCCTGTGGAACCGCTCGAGGCTCGCCGCCTCGAATCCCGCGGAGCACGCGCGCCGCACCTCGCCCGCCTACATGAAGATGCTCCTTCTCGGGGGCGCGGCCTGCGGCCTGTGCCTCTTCGGCGGCGAGTCGCTTCAGCAGTTCGGGCTCGTGCACGACACCGAGGTCGGCAAGGCGGGCTTCATCACGGCGCTCTACATCGTGCTCGTGCCGATGATCGGGCTTGCGCTCGGCCGCAGGACGGGCTGGCTCGTCTGGGCGGCCGTGGCGGTCGCGATCGGCGGGCTCTGGTTTCTCTGCGTGCCGCCCGAAGGCTTTTCGGTGAGGCTCGGGGACCTCTACACGCTGCTGTGCGCCTTCGTCTTCTCGCTTCACATCCTCGTCATCTCGCACTTCGTCACGAAGGTCAACGGCGTCGAGCTCGCCTGCGGACAGTTCGTCTGCGGCTCGATCATCGCCTCGGCGGCCGTGCTGATCGCGGAGTCCCCGACCATTGAAGGCCTTCAGGGGGCGCTCCTTCCCATCCTCTGGGCGGGCATCATGTCCAACGGCATCGCCTACACGCTGCAGATCGTGGGCCAGCGCGGCATGAACGAGACGGTCGCGAGCCTCATCATGAGCCTCGAGAGCGCCATCGCCGTGATCGCGGGCTGGCTGCTGCTCGGCGAAGTGCTCTCCCAGAGGGAGCTCTTCGGCTGCGTGCTGATGGCGGGCGCCGTCGTACTCGCGCAGCTTCCTGCGCCCAAGTCCCGCCGTTCCGGGAAGGACTGAGGACCAGCGGGGGCGCTCAGGCGTCCCACCAGAGGCGGGCTGCGGGCGGCACCGCCTTGAGCACGAAGGTCCTGCCCGAACGCTCGAGCAGACCGCTTGAGACCATCCTGCCCACGGCTCGGCTCGTCATGGCGCGCTCGGCGTGCACGAGGCTAGCGATGTCGGAGACGGGAATGTCCCACGGCAGCGCGGCGGGCAGCTGCGCCTCGGTGATGCCTGCGGCGCGAAAGAGCACCGCAACGGCGATCTCGACGCGGTCGTCGACGGAGCAGAGGTCGTTGACGAGATCGCCCTCAACCTGACACTCGGACTTGGCGATGCAGTTGAGAAGCATGGCGCGCTCGCGTTCGGGATTCTCTGAGACCCAGCGGGCGTAGAGCTCGAGGGGGATGGCGAAGCCGCTCACGTCGGTGACGGCCGTGGCCATGAGAGTCATGGCAGCCTTGCCGTGACCGATGGCACGCACGCTGCCGAGCAGTGTCCTGCGAGAGAAGAGGCCGATCCATCGGACCTTGTCGACGTCCGTGGTCGCGGAGCTTGCAACAAGTCCGCTCTCTATCCAGTAGACATGAGGCTGACTGCCGAAATGCACGATGTCGCGGCGGTGGCTGACGAACGGCGTGCCCGAATTCCTGAAGAAATCGGCGACCTCGTCAGCGTCTTCGACCATGAGCCATGGATTTCGACCGTAGATCGGCGCATAGCGGAAGTCGGACATCGGGGATCTCCTGAGAGGTGGAACAGCCATCCGATTTTAACGAAAACAAGCCGGTCGTCCGATGATGCGGACGACCGGCTGTTGGCTGGCGTTGATTATTCAGGTTGTTGCCGAGGAGGTTTGCTTACTTGCCTTCCTGAATCCGCTTGAGGGCGTGCTCAGCAGCATAGCGGCCCGACGTCATGGCGAAGGACGAAGCGGAGCCTTCGCAGCGTAGGTCATAGGACGAGTCGTAGAGACCACCGATGTCCTGACCGATGACGTAGAGGTTCGGGATCACGTCGCCCTGCGGAGTCTTGGCCTCGAAGGCCGGCGTCACTTGAACGCCGCCGAGCGTGAGGAAGAAGGCGCGGATGGCCTTGAGGGCGTAGTAGGGGCCGTGTTCCAGATCGAACTTGACGAGATGCTCGGGCTTGCGGCCGAACTCGGGGTCGTGTCCCTTTTCGGCGTAGCCGTTGACCTTCTTCATCGTGTCCTTCAGGTTTTCGGGCGGGACGCCGATCTGCTGGGCGAGTTCTTCGATCGAGTCGGCCTTGAAGGCCCAGCCGCGTTCCTTGCCGATCTCCCAGGTCTTAGGAAGGGCCTTGAGCGGCGTGTCGGCGAGCACGATGGCATTGAAGGGAAGCACGGCGCCCTTGTTGATCATGCGGTCCGTCATCTTCTGGTCGAAGATCGTGTAGGAGACGCCGCCGGCAGTCGTCATGGCGTTGTAGACGTCGACGAAGACGGAGCCGCGGGACTCGTTGAAGAAGCGGCGGCCCGTGTGGTCGACCCAGAGCCAGGGCTGGGCGAGGGCGCAGCGGCCCTGCTTGAGCTCGTCCGGACCGGAGAACTGGTTGATCGGGGGCGTGTCGGGCAGGTACGGGGCGTTGCCTGCGACGGCGTGCATGCCTGCAACGCCTGCGCCGACGAGGCGGGCCATGTTGATGCCGTCGCCCGTGCGGCCGTCGACCACGGGGCTGCGGAGCCAGATCGGCTCGACCATGCCGAGAGCGGAGGAGTCGAAGACGTACTGCGCGAGCATTTCCTTGTTGGCCGCGAAGCCGCCGGTGGCGATGATGACCTTCTTGGCGTGGATGATGAGCTTGTCGCCCGACTTCGTCGTGGCCTCGACGCCCGTGACTCGGCCGTCGGTCATGATGAGCTTGGTGACGCGGGTGTTCGTCAGAAGCTCGCCGCCGCGGGCCTTGATGTTCTCGATCCAACGGCGGATGACTTCAGCCGTGCCGCCCTTGAACGGATTCCCCGCGCATTCCCCATCCATGTGGCACACATGGGTGGGGTCA
>ERZ1673701.3334-NODE-3334-length-11025-cov-4.832634_pt1 | contig 11025 bp, 8 predicted proteins | sample MGYA00580231_ERZ1673701 | MGnify/ENA primary metagenome ERZ1673701 (study PRJEB41218, sample SAMN15661798) | gut metagenome | host: Homo sapiens | place: Canada: London | collected 2015-08-20/2019-03-30 | study: EMG produced TPA metagenomics assembly of...
GGATAACATAAATAACCGGTAATATGGCACTGTTCAACATATTCAAGAAGAAAATGGAGGAGGCCGGGCCCGAGGAGCAGGTTTCCCGGCAGCAGGAGCTAAACGAGGGGCTGAAAAAGACCAAAGAGGGAATTTTCGGCAAGTTCGCCCGTGCCGTGGCCGGCAGGTCTCAGGTGGACGAGGCGATGCTCGACGACTTGGAGGAGGTGCTCATCACCTCCGATGTGGGGGTAGATACCACCGTGAAGATAATCCGCAACATCGAGGCCCGCGTGGCGCGCGACAAATATATGAATTCCGGAGAGCTCAAGTCCATTCTTCGCGAGGAGATAAGTGCTCTGCTGCAGCAGAGTGACAGCCGCCGCGACAGCTTCGGACTGGACGTGAAGGAGGGTGCTCCCTATGTCGTGATGGTGGTAGGGGTGAACGGTGTCGGCAAGACCACTACGATAGGCAAGCTGGCAGCCCAGCTCGTGCGTGCGGGCAAGAAGGTTTATATCGGTGCGGCGGATACGTTCCGGGCAGCCGCCATCGACCAGCTTCAGGTATGGGCCGACCGGGCGGGGGCGACGATGATAAAACAGGAGATGGGGGCGGACCCCGCTTCCGTGGCTTTCGATACGCTCAAGTCGGCCGTTGCCAACGGGGCGGATGTCGTATTGATAGATACGGCCGGCCGGCTGCACAACAAGGTCGGTCTGATGAATGAACTGACGAAGATACGCAACGTGATGGCCAAGGTTATCCCCGATGCTCCGCACGAGGTGATGCTCGTGCTGGACGGCAGTACGGGGCAGAATGCCTTCGAGCAGGCGCGGCAGTTCACCGATGCTACGCAGGTCACCTCCCTCGCCGTTACGAAGCTCGACGGTACGGCCAAGGGGGGGGTCATCATCGGCATCAGCGACCAGTTCAGGATTCCGGTGCGCTACATCGGTATCGGGGAGGGTATCGACCAGTTGAAGATTTTCGACCGGCAGGAGTTCGTGAACGCCCTGTTCGGCGAATAGAGGAGAGAAGGAGATTTGTCGTTCCGCCTGTCGGCCGAAAGGGCGGGCCGTGGTTGGCCGACGGTAGCCGCGGAGGAACGTTTCGGATATCCGGAATCAGGATTGGATGATGGGAAAAGTAAAGGGAAAAAAGATAAATGTCGTTACGCTCGGCTGTTCCAAAAACGTGGTGGACTCCGAGCATGTTATGGCGCAGTTGGCTGCAGCGGGATATGACGTGGTGTTCGATTCCAACGGGACGGAGGCACGGACGGTGGTGGTCAATACATGCGGGTTCATAGGCGATGCCAAGGAGGAGTCCATCAATACCATTCTCGGTTTCGTGAGGGCCAAGGAGGAGGGAGCGATTGACCGGCTTTTCGTGATAGGCTGCCTGAGCGAGCGGTATGCCGAGGAGCTGCGGCGCGAGATTCCCGAAGTGGACGCCTATTTCGGAGCACGCGACTTTTCCGGCGTAGTGCGGGCCTTGACCGGCAGCGAAGGGGGGGCGCCTGCGACGGAACGGATGCTGACGACGCCAGGACACTACGCCTACCTGAAAATTTCGGAAGGGTGCAATTGGCGGTGCGCCTATTGTGCCATTCCTCTTATCCGCGGACCCCATGTATCCGTTCCGGAGGAGCAGGTGCTCGAAGAGGCCGGGAGATTGGTGCGCCGCGGGGTAAAGGAGCTGATAGTGGTGGCGCAGGATACCACCTACTACGGTGTGGACCTTTACGGAGAACGCCGTCTGGGCCGTTTGTTGCGTCGTTTGGCCGCCATACCCGGCGTGGAGTGGGTAAGACTTCACTATACCTATCCGACCGGTTTCCCCGACGATGTGCTTGCCGCCATGCGGGAGGAGCCGAAGATATGCCGTTACATTGATATACCGCTCCAGCATATCGCAGACCGGCAGCTTTCGGCCATGCGGCGCGGCATCACGAAACGGGGCACAGAGGAGCTCATCGCCCGGCTGCGGCGGGAGGTGCCCGGCATTGCTATCCGGACGACGCTGCTCGTGGGATTTCCGGGTGAGAGCGAGGAAGATTTTGCGGAGCTCACGGATTTCGTGGAGCGCCAGCGGTTCGAACGTCTCGGCGTGTTTCCCTATTCGGCCGAGGAGGGAACGCCTTCGGCGGAGATGGCCGACGATGTGCCCGAAGAGGTTAAGCAGGCCCGGGTGGAGCGTATCATGGAGCTGCAGCGCAACATTTCGCACGAGGCGAACGTTGCAAGGATAGGCAGGAAGCTCCGGGTGGTGGTGGACCGCCGGGAAGGCGATTACTATGTGGCCCGTTCGGAATACGATTCGCCGGAGGTAGACCAGGAGATACTGATACCGGTTGCCGAAGGCCGGCTCCTCCCCGGAGAGTTCCGGGAGGTGGTTGTCACGGCATGCGAGGAGTACGACCTTTATGGCAGACTCGCGTGAGGGCTGCAAAATGATTTTGGAGATTGCGAAGATTTGTTTAACTTTGAAGTGCTGTAAACCGTAACGGTTGTTGCCGGATTATCGCCAAATGTTGTAGAAATGGCCAGAAATGCCGTTGTAGAGTCCCTTGCCGGTAAGGTGGGGCGCCTGATGGAGGAGAATGACAGGCTCTTTGCCGAAAACAGGGAGCTCGCACTTCGCAGGGAACGTCTGGCGGCGGAGAACAGGGAACTGAAACAGACCGTGGCGGAGCTTGAAAGGCGCATCGGTGTCCTCGAACTGAAGGAGGGCCTGACGGGCGGAACGGACAGCAAGCGTGCGCAGGCGCGTATCAATCGGCTTATGCGGGAGATTGACCGTTGCATTGCGCTGATGAACAGGTAGGGACAAGGAGCACGTTTTATGCAGAAATTCAATATCAGATTGAATGTAGCCGGCAAGAGCTACGCACTCGGCATAGAACGCGAAAAGGAAGAGATATTCAGGCGGGCGGAGAAAGAGGTCAATCGCCTGACAGCCGCGGTCGAGTCGCAGTATATGGCCGACCGGGAGGATTACCTCGCAGTAGTGGCGTTACAGCTTGCCGTCAAGGTCGTGGAGCTCGAAGCGAGCCGCAGCCTCGGACGGGACATAGATGAGCTCGATGCGTTGAACCGCAGACTGGACGAACATCTCAACAGGCTCAGGTAGCCGTGTGGTACCGTATTTGCATGTAATAATGCAGGTGCGCGGGGTACGCGGGCCTTACACGATACAGACAGGTTCTTTACATAGAAGGAATTATCCCGCATGGATTCCATTTAGCTTTGCGAAACTTAACATTTAAACTATTTGGGGTTTAACTCGAGTTTTCAAAAACAGGCCTTAACCTCTTCGGAGGTGCATCCTCTGCCGCTCGCGGGCGGTACGGTGCCGTTGGACGTTTGCGATTTTTATCGGAGGCCCCATACATGACGATACAGGAGCTTCGTCAAACGAAACTTGGATTCTGTGCGGGTTTTTTTTTGTGTCCATATGCGGACGGAAAGTTGATTTGACATAATAATTATTTATTACTCAACCTATTTAAATATATATAATCATGTTAGCAACAATACTTGCCTGCGTTATCAGTGCGGTGGCTGCCATAGGCGTCTACATTCTGGTAACGAACGTCATATTCAAGAAGAGCCTGAAAAAGAAACGGGAGGCTATTCTCAAAGAGGCGGAGGCCGAAGGAGAGGTCATCAAGAAGGAGAAGATACTTCAGGCCAAGGAGAAGTTCATTCAGCTCAAGAGCGACCACGACCGTGCGGTGAATGAGCGCAACCAGAAGCTCAATCAGCGCGAACAGGGTATCAAGCAACAGGAGAGCAGTCTGGGGCAGCAGCAGCAGGAACTCGAACGCCGGATGCGCGAGAACGACAAGCTCAAAGAGCAGATGGAGAGCCACATTGCCGTGCTGGAACGGCGGAAGGAGGAGGCCGACCGGATGATAAAGGAACAGAATGTCCGGTTGGAGCAGATAAGCGGCATGAGCAGTGAGGAGGCTAAGAATATCCTGATGGAGAATATGCGCTCCGAAGCGAAGACAGCTGCCATGGCCTATATCAACGAGACCGTCGAGGAGGCGAAGATGAGCGCCAACAAGGAGGCGAAACGGATTGTCGTGCAGACCATCCAGCGGGTGGCGACCGAGACTGCGATTGAGAATTCGGTGACGGTGTTCAACATCGAGAGCGACGAGGTGAAAGGGCGTATCATCGGGCGCGAGGGACGCAATATCCGGGCTCTCGAAGCGGCGACCGGAATCGAAATCATCGTGGACGATACCCCGGAAGCGATTATTCTTTCCGGTTTCGACCCGGTACGCAGGGAGATAGCGCGGCTCGCGCTGCACCAGCTCGTTACCGACGGTCGTATTCATCCGGCCCGCATCGAAGAGGTCGTGGCCAAAGTTCAGAAACAGATAGAGGAAGAGATAGTCGAGGTGGGCAAACGGACCACCATCGACCTCGGCATCCATGGCCTGCATCCGGAACTCATTCGCTTGATAGGCAAGATGAAATACCGCTCGTCCTACGGACAGAACCTTTTGCAGCACTCCCGCGAAACGGCCAACCTTTGCGGTATCATGGCCGCCGAACTCGGTCTCAATCCGAAGCTCGCCCGGCGGGCCGGTCTGCTGCACGACATTGGCAAGGTGCCCGATGACGAACCGGAACTGCCGCACGCTATCATCGGTATGAAGCTGGCGGAGAAATACAAGGAGAAACCCGAAGTCTGCAACGCCATCGGTTCGCACCATGACGAGATGGAGATGACTTCGCTGATAGCTCCGATTGTGCAGGTATGCGATGCCATTTCGGGTGCACGTCCCGGTGCTCGCCGGGAGGTGGTGGAGTCCTATATCAAGCGACTGAAGGAGATGGAGGATATCGCCATGGCCTATCCGGGTGTGATGAAGACCTATGCGATACAGGCCGGCCGCGAATTGCGTGTCATCGTGGGGAGTGAGAAGATTTCCGACCAGGAGGCCGATGCGCTGTCGCATGATATAGCCAAGAAGATACAGGACGAGATGACCTATCCGGGTCAGGTGAAGATAACCGTGATACGCGAAACGCGTTCGGTAAGTTACGCGAAATAGTCATTGCGGCAAGCCCGGTGGGCTGTCATCGAAAATGGGGTGCGGAAAGTTTTTTCCGTGCCCTTTTCGTATGCGGGGTGCATCGGGGCAGGTCGCTGTTGCGATGTGATTCGTGGAGAGGGTATTCCGTGATACTGTCCGCATTTTGGGTGAATGCAGGGAGCGCCGACCGGGTATCGTTCGGGCGGCGTTTTTCTTGTGCTTTTAGAGAATCGGGACGTGCGTGACGGCTACTTGCGGGAGTTGTCGGATATTCTGGATATTTGCTTCCGGCGAGTCGCAGTACGATTGCCGAGTTGAGCTGCCGCCCGAGGGATGCTTTGCATGCTCTCGACGTTCAATGAATCTATTTTTATATATTTGCTTCAGACGAATCGCTTCGTAACCGTGCACCGGCCCTTTGGACCGACATGCACCGTCGTATTTCAGTGAATATAATTTTCCGTATATTTGTAGAAAATGTGAAAACTGCATCGAACCGACTTCCCCGGTGTACGCCGCCTCGTTTCGTGTCATGTCTACTGGCTGTTAAGTGCCCGAAAATCAAAGTGTCTGGCGTCCGAGGTTGTGGTTTGATGTAGAAAGAGGATGCAATACAACTGTGCATTGCCGTACACCTGTGCATTGCCGGTTGTGGTTTGATGTAGAAAGAGGATGCAATACAACCTACCTGCGCGACGCCAACCTGCGCGACGCGTTGTGGTTTGATGTAGAAAGAGGATGCAATACAACGTACCCTGCATCGCTCTAACCGCTGAGCTAGTTGTGGTTTGATGTAGAAAGAGGATGCAATACAACGTACCCTGCATCGCTCTAACCGCTGAGCTAGTTGTGGTTTGATGTAGAAAGAGGATGCAATACAACGAGTTATTGGCGATTGACGACGTAGGTACGTTGTGGTTTGATGTAGAAAGAGGATGCAATACAACTGTGCATTGCCGTACACCCATGCATCGCCGGTTGTGGTTTGATGTAGAAAGAGGATGCAATACAACGACGGTATCCAGCCCTAATTACGCAGCATCGTTGTGGTTTGATGTAGAAAGAGGATGCAATACAACTCTTGCCGTTTCCCAAGCCTCCGTAAAGGAGTTGTGGTTTGATGTAGAAAGAGGATGCAATACAACCCATACACTCCTTGCACATCCGAACCGCGTGTTGTGGTTTGATGTAGAAAGAGGATGCAATACAACTTATCGCCCGCGGCTACCTTTTGCCGAAAAGTTGTGGTTTGATGTAGAAAGAGGATGCAATACAACATCTACGAAATTGCCTGTTCCTGTCTTCTGGTTGTGGTTTGATGTAGAAAGAGGATGCAATACAACTCGATGGCATACAATACGTCCGCAGCGAAGTTGTGGTTTGATGTAGAAAGAGGATGCAATACAACAACTTCATGTTATCTGGTCGGGCAGAATCGTTGTGGTTTGATGTAGAAAGAGGATGCAATACAACGTTTTAACAGCAGCCACTACCGGATATCTGTTGTGGTTTGATGTAGAAAGAGGATGCAATACAACCGATGCATACTGAGGCAACTCCGCATACAGTTGTGGTTTGATGTAGAAAGAGGATGCAATACAACTCTGAAGCCCATTGTATTGAAGCGGGCTCCGTTGTGGTTTGATGTAGAAAGAGGATGCAATACAACACTATAAATTATATTTCAAGCTACAATCTGTTGTGGTTTGTATTTCAAAGATACTTTTCGTTAAAGGTTGAATGTACGAGCCGTGCAAGGAACCGATACATGTTTGCGAAATAGTTCGACTCAGACAAATATAAGATTATATGTCTTAAAAACCAAAGCGGTTGTCGGCGATAGCCCGGCTCGCAGTTGTTGCAGTTCGGTCAAAACAAATATACGGAAATAATCGAGAAACCAAAAGCGGCCGCTGGATTATTCGGTGGACGACAGGTCATGCGGGGCCGGCGGTCGGGCCGGCGAATACCGTCGTCTTTCGGAAGGGGAGATACCGGAGTCGGTTTCTTCGGTGTCTCTGTCTGCCGCCGTACCGTTTGTTATTGGGAACATGGAAACGTCCCGTTCGGCAGGGTATCTGTTTTCACAGATTAGGGGTGTTGCCCGCGCTTTTGCGGGGAGTAGCGGGGTACCTGGGGGAGAGGCTGTGTCTAGACTGTGTGTCGAAACGGATGACTTTGAAGACCGGAGTCGGATGAAACGCTTCGGCGGGCAGGTGGCAATCGGTTTGTCCGATGGCAATGTGCAAGGTGTTTCGGGAGGGTGTCGGCGTTTTTCGCATCCGGATACCCGGCTGCTTCCGCGGCAAGAGAAACCGGCGGATATCGTACCTGAGGAAATGGCGGTCATTTCGTTCGGCAGCCAGCTCCATGCGCGCCGTCCAGGTGTCGTCCGATTTCCGACGGAGACAGGGAGACCGGCTGTCCGATGGACGTTGTGCGTGTGGCAGGGGGCGATAATATCGAAGGGCCTGCTGCAAGCAGGCCCTTCGATATGTCGTGCGGCAGTGCCGGTTATGGCTATTCCAATATTTTGTCGATAAGTGCTTTCGTTTCGGGCTTGTGGCCGCGGAACCTGACGTAGAGTGTCATCGGGTGTTCGCTGCCGCCTTTGGAGAGGATGTTCTCGCGGAACGAGCCGGCGACGTCGCGGTTGAAGATGCCCTGCTCCTCGAAGAGGGAGAAGGCGTCGGCTTCGAGTACCTCGGCCCATTTGTAGCCATAGTAGCCTGCCGCATAACCGCCGCCGAAGATGTGGGAGAAGGCAGGCGACATGGCCGTACCGCTGATGTAGGGCGTTATCTGGGCCGGTGCGGTGGCCGTGCGTTCGAACTCCTCCACACTGACCGTGACGGGCTCTGTAACGGTGTGCCATGCCATGTCGTTCATGGCGAAGCCGAGCTGCCGCACGTTGGCGTATGCGGCCAGGTAGTTTTTGGAGGCTACTATCTTGTCGATGAGTTCCTGCGGCATCTTTTCACCGCTTTTGTAGTGCACGGCGAACAGGTCGAGGAACTCTTTCTGCGTCGCCCAGTTCTCCATTATCTGCGAGGGCAGTTCGACGAAGTCCTGGTACACGGACGTCCCCGTGAGGGATGCGTATTTTCCTTCCGCGAAGAGGCCGTGGAGACAGTGGCCGAATTCGTGTAGGAAAGTTTCGAACTCGTCGAAGGTCAGCAGCGACGGTGTCGAGGAGGTGGGTTTGGTGAAGTTGCCGCAGAGCGTCACAATCGGGCGTACTTCGGTTCCGTCGGCTTCGGTGTACATCGGCCGGTAGTTGGTCATCCATGCGCCGCCGCGCTTGGTGGCACGCGGGAAGAAGTCCATGTAGATGATGCCCGTAAAGCTTCCGTCGGCCTCGTGTACTTCGTAAGCCACCACATCGGGGTGATAGACGGGAATCTCCTTGTTGGGGACGAAGGTGATGCCGTAGAGTTTCTCGGCGAGGGAGAAGATGCCCTGTTTCACGCTTTCGAGTTCGAGGTAGGGTTTTATCTCCTCGTTGCTGACGGCATAGCGGTCGTTCTTGTACTTCTCGCTGACGTAGCTCCAGTCCCACGGCATGAGTTCGAATCCGGCCCCGTAAAGGCCGCTTGCGACGGCATAGCGCTGGAGTTCGGCAACCTCTTCGAGCGCCCGTCCCTTCGTGGCGGTCAGCAGTTCGTCGATGAAGGCATCCACCGTCGCCTCGTTGCCGGCCATCTTCTCTTCCAGCACGTAGGCGGCGTAGTTCGGATAGCCGAAGAGTCCGGCCAGTTCGAGGCGCAGTTCGGCGATGCGTTTGGCAATGTCGCGGTTGTCATTTTCGCCGATGCCGCGGGTGTTGTACGCTCTCCAGAGCTTCTCCTTCAGTTCCCGGTCGCTGGAGTAGGTCATGAAGGGACCGTAGCTCGCCATCTGCAGCGTTACGGTCCATCCCTCCTCGCCGCGTGCGGCCGCTTCGTCGGCCATGCTTTCCCGGACGAAATCGGGCAGTTCGGCTACTTTGGCGGAGTCTGCTGCCGGGATGTTGAGCGTAAAGGCGTTGGTAGCAGCCAGTACGTTCTGTTCGAATTTCAGTGACAGGGTCGCGAGCTCGTTCGTAATGGCGCGGTAGCGTTCCTTGCCTGCTTCATCGAGTCCCGCTCCGCCGCGGACGAAACTTTTGTAGGTTCTGTCGAGCAGCATGGAGTCCTGGATGTCGAGCCCGTAGTCGGCCCGGTTGTCGTACACGGTCTTCACTCGCTGGAAGATGACCGGGTCGAGATAGATGTCGTTGGAGTACTCCACCAGCTTGGGTTGCAGCCGTTCGGCTATCGCATCCATTTCATCGGAAGTTTCGGCGCTCTGGAGGGCGAAAAAGATGGTGGCGACGGAGTTGAGACGGTTTCCGCTGCGCTCCAGTGCGACGATGGTGTTGTCGAACGTGGGAGGTTCGGGATTTCGGGCTATCGCCTCGATGTCGGCCCGTGCTTCGGCCAGGGCTACGTCGAAGGCGGGTTCGTAATGTTCCGTTTTGATTTTGTCGAATTGCGGTGCGCCGTAGGGCGTTGCCGGCGTCGTCAGGAGCGGGTTCTCTTCCGAGGAGCCGCCCTGCTGACATGCTGTCGCAGCCAATGTCATGATGGTGAGTGGGATGATGATTGTTTTTTTCATTGGTATTGTTGAATGGTTTCTTTCGTGTCCGGGCGGACTCCCTTCCTCGGGGGGCGGGAGCACGTGTATGCGTTCGGTCTGCCTTTCCTATTCGCCCCAGTCGATGTTGTCGAGATAGGAGCTGTGCTTGTCGTATTTGAGGTCCTGCAGGGCGGCGGCCTTCACGCTGATGTTGAACTGCCAGCTTTTACGTGCCCCGGTCGGTACCCACGAAAAACTCATCTGCCAGCAGTGCAGGTCGCGCGTGAGGGTGAAGACGCCGGTGGTCAGCTTGCCTGTTTCGAAGTCGAAGCCTCCCGTGAGTGTAATGCCCCATTTGGGCGTCAGGTTCACGCTTCCGCTGTAACTCAAGGTCTGTACGATGTTCTTCCGGGCGAGCTGGTTGGAGTAGCTGATGCTGTAATTGAACGTCAGGTTCCACGGGATGGAGAAGTCGTAGTAGGTGGCGCTCATCATCTGCCGCCTCAGCAGCGGGTCTATCGGGTTGTCCGGGTCGAAGTAGAAGGGGTTGAGCAGGTCGGCCTGCGTATTGATGCTGTTGTTGATGGCCGGCTGGCCCGTCTGGTTGGACTGGCCGGAATTGAACGTGTAGCCTATCGAGGTGGAGGCGTTCGTGATGCGCCCGAGGCCCTTGCCGTTGGCTATCATGAGTTTGTTGATTCGGGTGAGCTGTCCGTTCGCACCGATGCCGATATCGTACGGGTCGAGTGTGGCCGAGATGTTGATACCGAAGTTCTTGAGGCCCGGAATGGTCATGCGCAGACTGAGCGGGATGGTGGAGAGCTTCATGGAGTCGGCCAGAAAGTTGTAGGAGCCGCTGAAGGAGAAGTTGTCGATAATCTTCACCTTCTTCATGCCGGAGGTATCCCGCTTGCTCGCCACCTTGGCTTCGAGCGTCTGGGCGACGCTGAAGGTGAGGGAGGCGGCATGGCTGCTGCGGCTCGGCACGCTGTAGGCGTTGCCCGAATAGGGGGAGTAGTAGTCTATCTTGCCGTCTTCGGAGGTCTGGTAGGGTTCCCAATAACCGTATGTGGGAGAGCCGAAATTCGGTGTATAACGGAAGCCTATCGTCGGCGTTATCGTGTGACGGAGCATCTTCAGCGGGAACTTCTCGTACCGCGTGAAATCGTAGGTCCCGTACACCTTGGTGTTGGCCGACACGTTGAAGTTGTAGTCATTCAGATGGTGGAATCCGTAGGTCGTGTCCCTGCGCAGGTGATTTTCCGCGTCGGGGTCGTAGGCTTGGGTCACCTCTCTGAAGAGCCATACGGCATTGTAGTTGAAGCTCGGCGATACGTTGATGTAGTTGAACAGGTTGAACGACGTCGATACGGGAATCTTGTGCTGGATGCCGT
>ERZ1673701.3368-NODE-3368-length-10936-cov-16.158258_pt1 | contig 10936 bp, 8 predicted proteins | sample MGYA00580231_ERZ1673701 | MGnify/ENA primary metagenome ERZ1673701 (study PRJEB41218, sample SAMN15661798) | gut metagenome | host: Homo sapiens | place: Canada: London | collected 2015-08-20/2019-03-30 | study: EMG produced TPA metagenomics assembly of...
TCAAGCTGAACGATACCTTCGGCTTCCCCCTCGACCTGACCAAGGAGATCGCTGCGGAGCAGGGCATCGAGATCGACGAGGAGGGCTTCCACGCCGAGATGACCAAGCAGAAGGAGCGCGCCCGTGCAGAGCGCCTCAAGAAGAACATCTCCGGTTGGAGCGAAGACCTGTTCGGCACTCTGACCGCTGAGCCCACCGAGTTCGTGGGCTACGACAGCCTCAAGAGCGACAGCGTCGTTGTGGCGCTGAGCGATGAGGAGGCTCTGACCGACGCCATCGCCACCGACGAACAGGCCAAGGAAGGCGTGCTGGTCGTTCTCGATAAGACCCCGTTCTACGCTGAGATGGGCGGTCAGGCCGCAGACCACGGCGTCATCACCGGCGCTGAGTGCGTGCTGCGCGTGCAGGACGTCAAGAAGACCCCCAAGGGCTACTATGTCCACACCTGCACCCTCGAGAGCGGCATCGTCCATGTCGGCGACCATCTGACCGCCCGCGTGGATAAGGAATACCGCATGGCCATCGCCCGCAACCACACCGCTACCCACCTGCTGCAGGCAGCTCTGCGCGAGGTCCTGGGTGACCACGTCCATCAGGCAGGCTCCTATCAGGACGCTTCCATCACCCACTTCGACTTCACCCACTTCAGCGCTGTCACTCCCGAGGAGCTGATCCGTGTGCAGAAGATCGTCAACGACAAGATCTTCGAGTCGATGAACGTCACCGTCAAGGAGATGCCCATCGAAGAGGCCAAGAAGCTGGGCGCTATGGCTCTGTTCGGCGAGAAGTACGGCAAGGTCGTCCGTGTTGTTGATATTGAGGGCTGGTCCACCGAGTTCTGCGGCGGCACCCACGTCAAGAACACCGCTCAGATCGGCGGCTTCAAGATCGTCAGCGAGTCCTCTGTTGCTGCTGGTATCCGCCGTATCGAGGCTGTCACCGGCCGCAATCTGCTGATTCGTGCCAATATGCAGGAAGCGATGCTGCACACTGTGGCTAACACCCTGAAGGCAAACAACGTCGCCGCTCTGCCCGCTCGTGCGGAGGCTGTCATGGCTGAGAACAAGGCCATGAGCAAGGAGCTGGAGGACATCAAGGCAAAGGTCGCCGCCTCCAAGGTCACCAGCCTGTTCGACAACGCTGAGACCGTCGGCGACGTCAAGATCGCTTCCGCTTACTTCACCGGCACCTCCGGCGACACCCTGCGCGGCATGTGCGACACCATCCGTGACAATGCCAAGGCTGCTGCTGTGGCTGTTCTGGTGGGCAAGTCTGACGACAAGATCACCATGGCTGTTACCGTGACCAAGGACGCTCAGGCAAAGGGTCTCAAGGCCGGCAATCTCGTCAAGGAAATCTCTGCCATCGCAGGCGGCAAGGGCGGCGGAAAGCCCGATTTCGCTATGGCTGGTCTGAAGGATGAGACCAAGATCGACGAGGCTCTGGCCGCTGTCAAGAGCATCGTGGAGAAGCAGCTGGGCTGATTCTGGAATAAACCTGTCCGTCACGCCTGACGGCGTGCCACTGCCCGGGTTGCGGCTCCCAGCGTCTGCTTCGCTGTCGCTCGCATTCTGCTGGCCGCGGCCCCAACAGCGACTCCCTGTTTCCGCCACTGGCGGCGGTCGTCGTTGTTGCTCCTATTGAGGGGAGGCCTTGGCATGGCGGAAAGCTTCACCTCTTCGCCAGAGGCTCCCCTCGGTAGGGGAGCTGGCGAGCGGAGCGAGACTGAGAGGTTGACTCATTAAAAAATCTGGAAGGAGCGATTCCCATGGAAGATTGTCTGTTTTGCAAAATTGCAGCGGGGGACATCCCCTCGAAGAAGCTCTATGAGGACGAGCAGGTGGTGGCATTCTACGACATCGCCCCGCAGGCCAAGGTGCATTTCCTGGTCATCCCCAAAAAGCACATCCCCTCGGCCGCTGCGCTGACCGAGGAAGACGGCGCTCTGCTGGGCCATGTCTTTGCGGTCATCGCAAAGCTTGCCAGGGAGCAGGGTCTCGACAACGGCTACCGCGTCATCTCCAATGTGGGCGAGGACGCCGGCCAGACCGTCAAGCATCTGCACTTCCATGTTCTGGGCGGCGAGAAGCTGCCTGTCTGATTCCGAAAAAGTAAGGGAGATCGTTGAATATGGCTAAGACTTATACGCTGAATGTCGCGGGCCTGACCCGTGAGCTGACCATCTGCAAGGTGAACGACCACATGGACATTGCGGCCTTCATCATGCTGGGCGACGCCGAGCTGACGGTGGCTGCTGCCGCTGAGCTGCTCAAGAAATGCCCGGATTTTGACATCCTGCTGACCGCTGAGGCCAAGGGCATCCCGCTGGCTCACGAGATGAGCCGCCAGAGCGGCAAGCCCTACGTCTGCGCACGCAAGGGCGTCAAGCTGTATATGCCCGACCCTGTTGTCGTCGAGGACCAGTCTATCACTACTGCTGGCAAGCAGAAGCTGGTCATCGACCGTAAGGAGCTGGACAAGATGAGCGGCAAGCGGGTGCTGGTCGTGGATGATGTCATCTCTACCGGCGGCTCTCTCAAGGCTCTGGACAAGCTGGCCGAGCAGACCCAGTGTACCATCGTGGGTCAGGCCGCCGTTCTGGCCGAGGGTGATGCTGCCCAGCGCAAGGACATCATCTTCCTCGAGCCGCTGCCTCTGTTCCTCCACTAAACCGATATGCGACGCCCGCTCTGCGCGTTCTGCCTGAGTGCGCTGGGTGTGTTAGCGTTATGCTCATTTTTGCCGCAGATGGGGCTTTTGCTGCCGTCTGCGGCAATTTTTGTTGTCTTCTGCCTGCTGGTCTGGTGGAAAGGCGGGGCCGCGAGAGGGTATGCGGTCTGTCTGTTGTTGGGCGCAGTGCTGGGCGTCGGCATCATGGAGATGACCGGTGCACGGCTGGCAAAGATACAGGACGCTTACGCCGGGAGAGACGTGACTCTCACCGCCGAAGTGGAGAGCACAGGCCGCGCTTACACAGCGGGCCGGGTGAGCGCCGTGCTAATGGTGGAAAAAGTGGACGGGGAAGCTGTCCACTTCCGGGTGGAGTGCGCCAGTCTGCCCAAATGTGAGGCCGGAGGCCGCATCCGGGGCCGCTTTTCGCTGGATGTGCCGGACGCTACCCAGCGTCTGGACGACTACGCCGACGGTATTGTCCTCAGCGCGGAATATCTGTCCGGGATGCTTCGTCTTGGGCAGAGCGAGAGCTTCCGCGCCCGGACGGCTCGGCTCCAGGCGGCGCTGAGCCGCGCCCTGCGAAAAGGCATGGCCGAAAACACCGGCGGCGTTCTGGCCGCGATGGTGGTGGGCGACCGGAGCCATCTGACTTCGACTCTCCGCAGTGCCTACCGGGGCGCGGGGCTTTCCCATGTGCTGGTGGTGAGCGGCCTCCACGTCACCATCTTCTGCGGCCTGCTGGATGCTCTGCCCCACAAGGAACGGGAGCGGAGCCGGGCTTACCGGCGGGCGAGGTCGCTGCTCCGGGCCGGAACGGCCCTTCTGCTAGTGGGCATCACCGGCGCGACGCCCTCTGTCCTCCGGGCAGCGGTGGCGGTCTGGGTCAGCTCCCTCGGCGTCTGGGTGGGAGGCCCGGCGGATACGCTCACCTCGCTGGGCGCGGCAGGCGTCCTTATGTGTCTGGGCAACGGGTACGCGGTCTATGACGTGGGCTTCGAGCTGTCGTTTGCGGCAGTGATGGGAACACTGGCCGGTGCTGAGTGCGCAGGGCGTGGGAGGGAGCACTATTACGACAGAAAGAAGAAACAGAAAAGCCACCGGGAGAAACCGCCCCGCGCGGTGCTCCTTTTCCGGCACTTTGCGGGCGGCGTGTGGGACTCGCTCTGCGTCTCCCTCTGTGCCTCGGCGGCGACCTTCCCGGTGCTGGTGCTGCGGGGGATGAGCACGACGGTCTGGGCTGTGGCGTCGGGCGTGGCCGTCCTCTGGCTGGTGGGGCCGATGCTGAGCTTCGGCCTCGGTGCAGCTCTGCTGGGTCTGGCCGCGGAGGGCTTGCCTTTGTTTGAGATCATCCGCCGCCCGGTGGCCTTCTGTGCCGAAGGGCTGGCATGGCTGATGAACGAGTGGGCTTTCCGGGTGTCTGTTCTGCCGGGAGCGTCCCTCTGGTTTGATGGGACCTATGCCGCACTGGTGTGTCTTGTGCTGATTCTGCTCTGCGTAATGGCAATGCGGCGGCACATCCGACTCCGGGTAGCTCTGCCGACGGTCATTCTGCTGGCAGCGCTGGCTATCGGGCTGGAAACGGCCCTGAGCTGGAACGTGGTGAACATCGAACTCGTGGGGACCCGGGCTGCGCCTGCCGTCGTCATCACCCAGAGGGAGAAGGCAGTCATCCTCTTCCGGGGCAGCAGCATCACCCAGCGAGCGGTGGAAAATCAGCTGGAAAAGCGGGGCGTGAGGACGGTGGAACTTCTGGTTGACCTGCGGATGCAGCCGGAAGAACCCTGCCGTATCGAGGCCCAAAAGCGTATCGAGGCTGCCGCTCTGGCCGAGAACACCACCCGCCGTGCTTCCTGCGGCGGGGTGGACTTGGAACTTTTCCGTACCCGGCAGGGCTGCATTCTGCGGATGCGTGTCGGCGGGCAGAGGTTCATCACCCTCAGCGGCACGGTCCGGCCTGCAAAGCCCATCCGGGCCGAGTGGCTGCTGGCCTCGATGGCAAGGCCGGACAATATCCGGTACACCGACTGCCTGACCCTGAGCAGCAAATACCGCTGGATGGAAGAGGACGCAGAGCCCGTCTCACGGCTGCGCCTCCGTCTCGAGGGAGAGCGCTTTTCAAAGCGGGCAGAGTATGATAGAATAAAATAATCCAAATACAAAGGAGCCGATCATTTGGCAACGGAAACGAAACTCCGGCAGCTGGCCCAGGGAGGCTGTCCGGTCTACTATTTTTATTCCAGCGAGCGCTATCTTGTCCGACAGGCTGTGGCCCGGGCGGCAAAGCTTCTGGCCGAGGGTGAGGACGAAGAGACGACCGTTCTGGACGGTGCTGCGCCCGAAATCGAGCAGCTCATCATGGCGGCAGGTACCATCTCCTTCTTCGGGACGCGGCGCGTGGTGCTTCTGCCCGAGGTGGACCCCGCCGCCTACAGCGACAAAGACCTCGACGAGCTGTGCGCCACGCTGGCCAGCCTCGAGAATGCCGTGGTGGTGCTGGGCAGCGTGTTCGAGATGGAGCGCAATAAGCTCAAGCTGGGCAAGCGGGCGCAGAAGCTCATCGCCCAGTGTACTAAGGTCGGCTTTGCCGAAGAGCTGGCCAAGCCCAAGCCCTACGAGCTGAAGGTCATGGTGATGGACCGCGCCAAGGCGCAGGACACCACCCTCTCCGAGGGTACGGCGACGGCCCTGCTGGAACGCTGCGGCGAAGACCCGTTCCTTCTCGAGAACGAGGTGGACAAGCTCTGCGCCCTCTCCGGCTACCAGACCGTGACCACGGCCATGGTGGCCGAGATGGGGACTGTGAGCCTCGAGGCCGACGTCTTCGAGATGATACGGATGATAACGGCGAAAAACGCCACCGGTGCCTGCAAAAAGCTGCAAACGCTTCTCCGCCTGCAGCAGGAGCCCATCCCCATCACGGCGGCCATGATCGGCAGCTATGTGGATCTCTATCGGGTCAAACTGGGCGCAGCCAAGCGGAAGAGCTACAGCACCGTGTTCAAGGATTTCGGCTACAAGGGCAGCGACTACCGGCTCAAGCGCTCTGCCGAGACGGCCAGCCACTACACGCTGCCCCAGCTGGAAGCCTGTATGCAGATTTTGCTTGAGCTGGACAAGAGTCTGAAAAGCCAGCCCGTGAGCGCGCAGACCCTGCTGGAAACGGCGCTCTGCCGCCTGGCAATGGCGGGAGGAAGAAGATGAGCGAGAAACTGGAACTGCTGCACACCGACCGTGTGCTCATCGTGGAGGGCAAATACGATGCGGCCCGTCTCTCCCACCTGACCGACGCCATGATCCTGCTGACGGACGGCTTCGGCATCTATAAGGATAAGAAGCGTCAGCAGCTCTTCAAACAGCTGGCCCACAAAAACGGCCTTATCCTCCTGACGGACTCCGACGCGGCGGGCTTCCGCATCCGCACCTACATCACGAATCTGGTGGGGGAGAAGAACGTGGTGCAAGCCTATGTTCCGGCCATCCACGGCAAGGAAAAGCGGAAGGCTCAGCCCGGCAAAGAGGGGCTTCTGGGGGTCGAAGGCGTGGATGATGCCCTCGTTTTGCAGGCGCTCCGGGACGCTCTGGGCGAAGAAGCTGGCATTTCCCCTGCAAAGCCGGAGGGGCGGCAAATTACTTATACCGACCTCTATGAGTGGGGGCTTTCGGGTACGGCGGGTTCGGCTGAGCGGAAAACAAAGCTGCTCTGCGCTCTCGGTCTGCCGCCCCGGCTCTCGAAAAAAGAGCTGGTGGAAGCCCTCAACCGCCTTTACAGTTACGAGCAGCTGGACGAAATGCAGTCGGAACTGCTCGAAACATGAAAATACAGCAAACTCTCCTGAAGAAAACGTGAAAAAGATTCAAGCAAGACTTCTGGGAGATTTGCCATAAGCTGTGATATAATCAATATACTGTGCGCCCGTCGTGGACGAAACGACGGGCGCAGATTTTTGCAAGGTGCAATAAAGGAGACAATCAATGGAACGCGAAAAACTCAAATCGAGACTCGGGTTCATCCTCCTTTCCGCCGGCTGCGCGATCGGCATCGGAAATGTGTGGAAGTTCCCTTATATGGCAGGTCAGGGCGGCGGCGGCGCTTTCGTGCTGTTCTACCTGCTGTTCCTCGTCATTCTGGGCCTGCCCATCATGACCATGGAGTTCGCCGTGGGCCGTGCCAGCCACAAGAGCCCGGTGCGCGCCTATCAGGCCCTCGAAAAGCCCGGCCAGAAGTGGCACATCCACGGCTACTTCACCCTCATCGGCTGCTACCTGCTGATGATGTTCTATACCACGGTGGCCGGCTGGATGCTCCACTACTTCTACATGACCGCTGCCGGTAAGCTGGTGGGCCTTGACGCTGACCAGGTGGCTGGCAAGTTCACCGAGATGCTGGCAAGCCCGCTGACCATGGGCTTCTGGATGGTGGTCGTTGTGGCCATCGGTATCTTCGTCTGCGCCCGCGGTTTGCAGAACGGCCTCGAAAAAGTCACGAAAGTCATGATGATTGCCCTGCTGGTTATCATGGTGGTGCTGGCAGTCAACAGCATGTTCATGCCCGGCGCAAAGGAGGGCATGACCTTCTTCCTCGTACCCGACTTTGAGCGGATGAAGGAAGTGGGCATCGTCAATACGCTGGTGGGGGCTATGAATCAGGCGTTCTTCACCCTGAGCCTCGGCATCGGTGCAATGGCCATCTTCGGCAGCTACATCGGCAAAGAGCACGCCCTGCTGGGCGAGAGCGTCCGCGTCGTGGTGCTGGATACCTTCGTCGCCATCACCGCCGGCCTCATCATCTTCCCGGCCTGCTTCACTTACGGCGTGGACCAGACCAGCGGCCCCAGCCTCATCTTCATCACCCTGCCCAACATCTTCGCAAATATGGCGATGGGCCGTCTGTGGGGCAGCCTGTTCTTCCTGTTCATGGCCTTTGCGGCGCTTTCCACCGTGCTGGCCGTCTTCGAGAACATCATCTGCTGCGGCATGGAGCTGACCGGCTGGAACCGTCAGAAGTCCAGCCTCGTCAACTTCTTCCTCATCATCGCCCTCTCTCTGCCCTGTGTGCTGGGCTACAACGTCTGGGCCTGGGACGGCTTCGCCATCTTCGGCGGTGCGGTGCTGGATGTGGAGGATTTTCTCGTCAGCAACCTCTTCCTGCCGCTGGGCTCCCTCGTCTACCTGCTGTTCTGCGTCACCCGCTACGGCTGGGGCTGGGACAACTACAAGAAGGAAGTCAACACCGGCGAAGGCCTCAAGATGCACGACTGGATGCGCGGCTACCTGACCTATGGTCTGCCCCTCATCGTCCTGTTCATCTTCGTGTTCGGCCTGTACGATAAGTTCATCGCCTGATAAAACAAAAATACGGGATGCTGCATTTTACAGCATCCCGTATTTTTTATCGCTTTATTTCATATACCGGCCTTCGCAAATATTCTTGCAGCAGGCGCTGATGGGGAACCAGCAGCAGTCGCGGCAGATGTCGGCGAGGATCTCTGGCGTGGCCTTGGCGTCGATCTCGCGAATGAGATCCTGGTAGACGTAATCCTTTTCCTCGAGGCCGAAGTATTCCACCGTCTTTGCATCGTAGCGCTTGACCTTTTCCTGCGTGTCGCAGAGGTCAGTCCCCAGCTTGTTGGGGCAGCAGGAGCAGAGGGTGTCAGTGGAGAAGGTGAGGTGGATGGTGGTGCCGGGAACATCCCGCAGCTGATGCACCACGTCGGTCATGTGGGCCACGAAATCGTTGTCATAGCCTTTGCCGGAGTAGCCCTGCGTGCAGAGCAGATGATGGGGACGAAGTACGATGCTCATGCTTTCAGCCCCGGAATGCGCTTCCGCAGATTCAGGCCGATGGCGCAGGCCAGAACTGCCTTGATGATGGCAGTGGGGATGAAGGGCAGGACGCAGGCGGTGATACCCACGGCGACAGTGCTGTGGGCGACGACCACGAACATTGCAACGCCCACCACATAGTTGACCACCGTGCCGACGATGACAGCGGTGACGAAAGCACCCTTGAAGGCGTCACGGTGCTCTACGCCGAGGCCGATGATGTAGGCCATCAGGGGGAAAGAAATGAGGAAGCCGCCGGTGGGGCCGACGAACTTATCGAAACCGCCGGAGAAGTTTGCCAGCACCGGCACGCCCACAGCGCCCAGTGCCAGGTACACCAGCGAAGCGATGGCGGAAAGCTTGGAACCCAGCACCACAGCAGCCAGCGTGATGGCGAAGGTCTGCATGGTCATGGGGACGCCCAGAGGCATCGGGATGGAGATCTGGGCCATGACGGCGATAACGGCGGCGAACAGACCTGCATAGCAGATGTCCCGCACAGAGAACTTGGACTTGGTGGCCGCAGCGGCCTGGGTGTTCTGACTCATAAGAATTGTTCCTCCTATACATTCTGGCCCAAAGCGGCCATGCTCCCAGTATGGCAGACTGCAAACGCTGCGTCAACTTTGGATTCGCGAAAAGGTTTACAATTCAAAACGAAAAACAAAACAGAAAAATACACAAAAGATGTCGCTTTTGGTTGTGAAATGTGCTATACTAAATCTTAGCTATAAGAAGCACACCAGTGATATATAGAGAGGAGAACATCATGCAGCATGAAACCGTGATCGTGCTGGACTTTGGCGGCCAGTACAATCAGCTCATCGCGCGCCGCGTCCGCGAGAATAATGTCTACTGTGAGATCTATTCCTATAAGACGGACCTGTCCGTCATCAAGGCAAAGAACCCCAAGGGCATCATCTTCACCGGCGGCCCCAACAGCGTCTATCTGAAGGATTCGCCCACCATCGACCCCGAGATCTTCAGCTGGGGCGTGCCTGTGCTGGGCATCTGCTACGGCAGCCAGCTCATGATGCACCTGCTGGGCGGCCACGTCTGCCGCGCCCCCGAGCGTGAGTACGGCAAGACCGAGGTCTTCGTGGACAACAGCAGCAAGATGTTCACCGATGTGCAGCCCTCCACCGTCTGCTGGATGAGCCACAACGACTATATTGAGCAGGCTGCGCCCGGCTTCAAAATCACTGCCCACACCGTCAACTGCCCGGTGGCCGCAGCTGAGAACGAGGGAAAGGGGCTGTACGCCGTCCAGTTCCACCCCGAGGTCCTCCATACCGCTGAGGGCAAGAAGATGCTGCACAACTTCGTGTACAACGTCTGCGGCTGCACCGGCGACTGGAAGATGGACTCCTTCGTGGAGAACAACGTCGAAGCCTTGCGGAAGCGCATCGGCAGCGGCAAGGTGCTCTGCGCCCTGTCCGGCGGCGTCGATTCCTCCGTGCTGGCAGCCATGCTGGCCAAGGCCATCGGCAAGCAGCTGACCTGCGTCTTTGTTGACCACGGCCTGCTGCGCAAGAACGAGAAGGAAGAGGTCTGCTCCGTCTTCGGCCCCGGCAACGCCAACGGCTTTGACATCAACTTCATCTGCGTGGACGCCCGTGACCGCTACTTTGCAAAGCTGGCCGGTGTCACCGAGCCGGAGCGCAAGCGCAAGATCATCGGCGAGGAGTTCATCCGCGTCTTTGAGGAACAGGCAAAGCAGATTGGCAAGGTCGATTTCCTCGCACAGGGTACTATTTACCCCGATGTCGTTGAGAGCGGCCTGGGCGGTGAGTCCACCGTCATCAAGAGCCACCACAACGTCGGCGGCCTGCCTGACACCGTGGACTTCAAGGAGCTGGTCGAGCCGCTGCGCAACCTGTTCAAGGACGAAGTCCGTCAGGCTGGCCGTGAGCTGGGTCTGCCCGAGTATCTGGTCAGCCGCCAGCCGTTCCCCGGCCCCGGTCTGGGCATCCGTATCATCGGCGAAGTGACCCCCGAGAAGGTCGCTATCGTGCAGGATGCCGACGCCATCTGGCGTGAGGAGATCGCCAAGGCGGGCCTCGATAAGGAGATCAGCCAGTATTACGCCGCTCTGACCAATATGCACAGCGTCGGCGTTATGGGCGACGAGCGCACCTACGACTACGCCGTGGCCCTGCGCGCTGTCACCACCACTGACTTCATGACCGCTGAGAGCTACAATATGCCCTGGGACGTGCTGGGTACTGTCACCAGCCGCATCGTCAATGAGGTCAAGCACGTCAACCGCGTGTTCTACGACTGTACCGGTAAGCCGCCGGCCACGATCGAGCTCGAGTAATCTGCAAACCCTGAAAAGTATTGATACAATGCGATATTTTGAGGGCCAAAAGGCTCTGTGATACCGCTTTGATACTATCAGACGATTATTCATAAAGAGAGACATGAGAATGCCCTCTGA
>ERZ1673701.3383-NODE-3383-length-10887-cov-7.368630_pt1 | contig 10887 bp, 6 predicted proteins | sample MGYA00580231_ERZ1673701 | MGnify/ENA primary metagenome ERZ1673701 (study PRJEB41218, sample SAMN15661798) | gut metagenome | host: Homo sapiens | place: Canada: London | collected 2015-08-20/2019-03-30 | study: EMG produced TPA metagenomics assembly of...
TTTTTCCAGAAGACGCTGCTTTCTTTTCTTCATCCACAGCGGTGTGCGGTTGAATTTATCACAGGTTTCCATCCCAAACGAATGGTATTTTTCCAGATCTTTGCTGTCGGCATTGTAGAGTCTGCCAGCTTTCATTCTTTCCCAGTTATTCATGTCTGTTTCTCCTTTTTTCTGATCGCATCCTCTATTCTTCTTTCTCCAGAAATGTCTGCACATTTTCTTTTGTAACCTTCTGATATGCGCGATATATATATTTATAATTTTTAAACGGATTTGGATTATTTTCATCCTCTGTAGCAATCGAAAATGCAAGGTTTGCCATTGCTGCTGCCTGCCCTTCTTTATCATTATATACGGTTGCTGCAAGTGTTCCGTCTTTTACCGCTTCAAGCCCTTCTTTTGTCCCATCTATTCCAAAAAATACCGGCCGGTTTGTTTCCGTATACCCGAGCTTTTCATAAGCATCCATAGCACCGAGTGCCATTGCATCATTATTGGCAAGAACAACTTCCATCCGGTTGTTATATTGTCCGATCAGCTGCATCATACGGTTCTGTGCCTGCACACGATTCCAGTTTGCAATCTGATAACTCAGTTTTTCCAGTGCAATCCCCTGTTCTTTCAGGCTCTCCGCAACGCTTTCCGTTCTAATAATGGCATCCTGATGCCCCATTTCCCCCTCAAGTATCACATACTGGATTTTCCCATCATGATTGCGGTCCACATCCGGATGTTCTTTGATGTAAGCTGCTGCAAGCTGTCCCTGCATCTGTCCGGACTGTTTTGCTTCTGCTCCGACATAATATAACTGATCCCACTGCATCAGGTCTTCTTCCACCGGTTCCCTATTAAAAAATATAATGGGAATATCGTGTTCCTGCGCGGCTGTAATGATCTGCGACGGATCCGTCCGGTCTGCCAGATTGACGCACAGAATATCACAGCCATTGCCGATCATTTCCTGCACCTGATCGTCCTGCGTTCTTTGCGAATTTGCGGCATCCATAATGGTCAGACTGATATCATATCCCCTTTTTTCAAGTGTCCGGCATTCACTTTTAAAAGTTTCCAGAAGTTCCCCCAGAAAGGTATCTCTCTGGTCATAACATGCGACACCAATATAAATCTGTTTCGGTATTTCCTTTTTTTCGCTTCCACATGCACCATACAAAAGAATTCCCATCAGACCAATTAATGCCATAGTGTTTTTTATTTTTCTTTTATCCATGATAACCTCTGATTTTACCGGCTGATTGTAAACAGCAGATTCCGGTTTTCCTCCGAAAAAAGATTCTCCCGTGTGAGAACGGTATATGTAATCTGCCGGTCTTTCATTTTATAGAAAAAATTACGTCGTTTTTTAATAAGTTCTGCAACACTTTCATAGCCTGCGTCAAACTCATCCGGAGCAACCAGACATTGTGCCCATCCTGCATCCAGATAATAAACTGCCTCCGTTGAATTTCCAATTCCATAGAGTACCGCCCCATACAGGTCATTATCCTTTGCCGCCTCCCCGGCTTCCACAAAGCTTGCATTATCCAAAGCCATCACGATATCCACCCTTCTTTGCGTCTGTAAATTGATTTTCTCTTTCGAATCATTTTCTTTTGATACAGACCATAAAATTTCTGCGCCACTCCCCTTTAATGTATCACAAATCCCCTTCTTTCTTTTTATCACTGCTTCTGAAGCGGCATGCTGCGAATAGATCCCAATCTTCTTCCCGATCAGATTTCCACGGTAATTTTCCAGAAGCTTTTGGGCAAGATCCGCACCCATATGGTAATGATCAGGTTCTATTGTATGCAATCCGGACGGTTCTTCGGGAAATGTATCTCCCACGGCCATTATAGGAACACTTTTTTCCAGCTGTTTTAGCTTTTGCTGCCCATCCCGGTTTGCAATCGGTTTTACGATCACCGCATCTGCTCCTTTTGCAATTTCCTGATTCATAATCTCAATCTCCTCATTGGCGGTTTCCATATTGTCCTTACTGATGATCACAACATCTGTATCATATTCCCGTGCTGCCATTTTCAGTCCGTATTTAAACGCTGACCACTCGCTCTCATCCACATCCGGTATGATCACCGCAATTGTTTCTGGATCATGGCCGTTTTGCTTATAGATGATAAAGCCGAGAACCAGAATCACGAGAATTCCCAGAACTGCCTCTATTATCACAAATGTTTTTTTCCCATGTTTCATTTTAAGAATCCTCCGGCATATGGTGTTCCTCAAATTTCCTGCAGTTTTCCTCACTGTAAACAATCTCAGGGATGATAACTGTCACTGTCGTTCCCTCATCCAGTTCACTTTCTATCTGAAGTCCGTATGGTTCTCCAAACAATAACCGGAGCCGGTTATTTACATTTACAAGCCCGACTCCGGAGCCTTTTTTATGTACACGGTTTGTATCCTTTAATAACAGGTCAATCTCCTCTTCCGGAATCCCCATTCCGTTATCCGATACCTGCATAAAGATATTTTCTTGTTCTTTCCATCCGCGAATGAGGATTTTTCCGCAGTCATCCATCTCCCTTACGCCGTAATTGATCGCATTTTCAAGGATCGGCTGCAGCACAAGTTTCACGATACAATCATCCAGAATATCCGGACGGATATCAAATACAACTTCAAACTTGTTTTTATACCGCACTTTTTGTATATTAACATAACTTTGCGCGTGCTGCAGTTCATCCCTTATGCGGATAACCGTATGTCCTTTTGAAAGGCTGATCCGGAAAAGCTTTGCCAGCTGCGTGATCATAAAGGCAGCTTCCTCATTTTTACCGCTCTCTATCATCCAGGTGATGGAGTCTAATGTATTGTATAAAAAATGCGGGTTGATCTGGCTTTGCAGCACATCAAATTCGCTTTTTCTTCTTTCATTCTGTTCCCATATGACTTTTTTCATCAGTTCGGAATTCTGCCGGTAGGATTCCTGAATGGATTGTCCCAGATGCCGGATCTCTGTTGAGCCTCCGATTGCAATCTTTTCTTCTTTTCCTTCCTGATATTCACGCACCGAGTGATCCAGTTTCATAATCGGCCGCGATATCCGCACGGAAATGATGCGGTTTACAAATACAAGCATCATTGCCATAAGCAGTAAAATAAGCAGGACAAACTGCTTTACATCGGCCATCTTATTTGTGAATATTTCATACGGCATAACACAGACCAGGCGCCATCCTGTATAACTGATTGCACCCACCATAACTTTTCTGTGGTTTTTTCCCAAATATTCATCGTAAATTTTTTCTTTGGACGAAGCTGCCTTTACGCTGCTTTCTGTATTCATGCCATTGTCAATTCTTGCCTGATGCGGATGATAAATAATATTTCCCTCACCATCACACAGATAAAAATACTGTCCTTTTCCTGACGTATTGATCCGTTCCATCATACGTGAAATCCCGGAATAGTCCATATCCACAAGCAGCACCCCCAACTGTGTATCTGTCCCATTCGTAAGTTCCACGACACGGCTGGAAGAAATCACCCAGTAATACCGACAGGTACCGTCATCAAATAAATTCTGGACATGGGGTGTGGAAAAATGGATATTCTCCATACGTGTTTTTGCCTGCATAAACCATCCCTGTCTGGTCACATCCGGTTCTTCTTTCTGGGCAACAACCGGCTCTGCTGCCATAAGGCTTCCGTATCCATTATATATAGCAATGCTCCTTAAGTTCTCTTTATTTGCCTCATATAAAAGATTTAACCCTTTGTGGATGGATTCGTTCTGTTCCCGGATATCGTTTTCCTTTATAACATCATAATATGCGGCATCCGATATCTGCCTCATATTCACAAGATAATTTTCTATGGAATCCACCGTCTGATCCATCATCTTTCGGTTATTATCCACAATATTCTGCTGTATGATCCCCGAAAATCTCCAATATACCATCATGCCCATACAAATCATAATTAAGGTTGATATTACAGAAAATGCAACCATGATGGTTGACTGGATATCTCCCGGTTTATTTTTCATTTTTTTCATATGTTGTCCTGTATTTTGAAGGGGATACCCCAAACTGTCTTTTAAACACATAACTGAAGTAATTTGGATCGGAATATCCCACACTCTTTGCAATCATATAACTTTTTTCCGCGGTTTCCACAAGCATGCGTGCCGCCTTATCCATACGGTATTCCGTCAGGTATCCGACAAAAGAATTCCCTGTTTCTTTTTTGAACATGCTTGAAAAATAAGAATTTGACACGCCCAGTTCTTTACAGATATCGTCAAGCCCTAAATCTTCCTGCTGATAATTGTCGTGCACATATTCTTTTGCCCTCCCGATCAGGGATTTCTTGGAATGATACCGGGCATCTGCCATGTCATCATGCAGCATACAGCAGAATTTTAAAAGCCATTTCTGCAAAACCTGCGGTTCTAAATTACACAGTTCATTATACAAAGAACCGATACCTCCCGGTATTTTTGTGGTATCCATTTCATTGTTGACCATAAAATGATACAGTTCGCCAATGAGTTCCATAACTGCCACATGATATTTTTCCAATGATTTCAAGTCAAGGAAATTATGCTGCATGTAAACTTCTATGGCATTTGCAATATCTTCATTTTCTCCAAGGCAGATCTTTTTGAACACATTGGACAGTTCTGTTTTCTCTCCGGCATCCCTTTGGATTTTTCTCTGTGGAACAATCTCTTTTAAATTTATCGCCCGGTTGCTTCCATATAAAACACGATAGGAAACCGCTTCCCTGGCGCTTTGATACGATGCTGCAATCTTTGCAATGTGCCCACATACCTGACCGATCCCTATGGTTACTTTTGCCCCCATAATATGATGGATATATTTACAGAAACGGTCACAGGCATCCGTCAGTTCTGAAATTTCTTCCTCACTTTTTAACTGCATAATCATAATGGTATCCCCAAGATAGCGAAAACGCTTCGCGTTCCATTTTTCCCCGAGGTTCTCCCCTGCCTGCCGGTCTACCGATACCGAAAGCAGCCGTATATCCATGCCCTCCGGAACCTGACTTGCCGATGTGTGTATGATCAGGCAGCAATACCACGGGCCTGTAAAAGCAATCTGGTAATCCTTAAAATAATGCGGCATCTCCTCTTCCGGAATACGTCCTTCAATAAGCGTTGTATACAAATTCGCCTGCAGCATCGGAAGGGAATCCGCATAATATTTTTTCAAAAGATCCGTATTTCTTTTTTCACTGATCTCATAGTCCAGTTTCTCTTTCAGACGCTTAAACACTTCTGTTATTTCCACAGCATTGAGCGGCTTTAAAATATATTCCTCGATTTCAAGATGCACGGCTTCTTTTGCATATTCAAAATCATCAAACCCGGTAAAAAGCAGAATTTTTGTTGCCGGATACTTTGCTTTTATATGCGCACACAATTCCAGCCCGTCCATATACGGCATCCGGATGTCCGTCATAACAACATCCGGCTGCATTTCTTCAAGCATGTCCATTGCTTTAAATCCGTTGTTTGCATGCCCGGTAACCTGAAAGCCGAGTTCCTCCCATTTGACTTTTTTAACGATGGCTTCAATGACTTCTTCTTCATCATCCACCAGCAATAATGTATACATACCTCTTCCCCCATGTTATTTTATTTATTATAGCAATTTGTCCAGATAAAGTAAAACCTTTCCAACATAAAACAGAGATGCCCTGCATGTTTCATGCATCACCGGCATCCCTGCTTTTTCATTATAGAGGAGAGTATATGTTTTATTTTTTCTGAACGTATTTCAGACAATCCAGTGTTACTGCAACAAGGATGATAATACCCGAGAATACGAACTGGAGGTTTGTATCAATACCCAGTATTGTGAGGGAGTATGTTAATGCTGTAAAGATACATACACCGGTAACAACACCGGAAATCTTACCAATACCACCGGTAAATGATACACCACCGACAACGCAGGCTGCAATGGCATCCATATCCCAGCCCTGTCCATAAGCGGCGGAACCGGATCCAACCATTCGGGTACATTCAAGCCAGGAACCGAATCCGTAAAGGATACCGGCCATAATAAATGCACCAAGTGTTACTGCAAATACAGAGATACCTGAAACTGCTGCTGCCTCCGGATTTCCTCCGACTGCATAAAGATTTTTACCAAAGGTTGTTTTGTTCCAGATAAACCATACAATGACAATTGCTGCAACTGCCCAGAGAATGATGGTCGGGAATCCATTGACTTTTGGAATTACCATATTCGAAATGGTCGGCTCGATTGCTCCGAAGGAAACACCTTTTGTCGCATAGGTTACCAGTCCAAAAATGACAAGCATGTTTGCCATGGTCGATATAAACGGATGCATCTTGAATTTCGCTGTAAAAAATCCGGCTATACTGGTAAAGAACGTACATAATACAATACATGCTACCAGTGCAAGAATGACTCTTGCCGGTGTCGGTACTTTCGTAAAATCAAAGATGTGTCCGAACACACCACCTGTATTTACACCCTGATGCATGATAATGGTTGCGGTTGTCATTCCCATACCAACCATTCGTCCAACGGAAAGATCCGTTCCGGTAAGAAGAATGAGTCCTGCAACTCCAAGTGCCAAGAACATTCTTGGCGATGCCTGCTGGAGAATATTTAAGATATTGTTATAGGTAAGCAGCGGCGTTCCTTTTTTGATTGGAGTTATGATACATAACGCAACAAAAATAAGAATGATCGCGATGTAGAGTCCATTCTGTAAAAGGAATGTTCTCCGGTTAAATGTATACTTATAATTTTCCCATTTCTGTGCCTGATTTTCTGCAAATGTGAATTTGGACAACCGGAGCAGATCAATCAGATGATACTTGTAACTGTACGCATCATGCTTCCGGTCTTTGATCCTCTGATACTCTTTTTCCAGTTCAATCTTTTCATTGGAAACACGGTTCTTATATACATAATTTTCTTCTTTGACCTCTGCCTGGGCGAAAGTCTTTGCCAGAGTTTCTTTGTGTTCCTTTTCAATCTTTGCAAGTCTCTGCTGATGCTCCTGCAGTGCCTGTTCCTTTTCCGCTATACAACTTGCCTTAACTGCATTATAATATTTGTCAAAATTATTTTTGAGATAATTTTCTGCTTTCCCGATCAGTTTTGCGATCTGGTCTTTGTTCTGTGCCTCTACCGCTTTTGCCTGTTCAAGCTCCTTCTGGCAGGATGCAATCTCAGAATCTTTTTCCCCTTTGGAAAGTGTTTTATCTCTTTTTACGTTTTCGATCATGCTCTGGTACATGATTATTTTTGCCGTACCATCTTTTCTGAGTTCATCAATCTCTTTTTGTATTTTTCCGACATATTCCTCAATCGGCTGACGCAGTGTTTTTTCCTGCTCCGCTGTAAGAATCTTGCTATTTGCCATATCTGTCCCCCCTGCCTATAAATATTTCGCGCTGAGGCGAAGTAATTCTTCCTGATTCGTTTCCTTTGTATTGACAATGCCCGCAAGCCGTCCGTTCGACATGACACCGATCCGGTTTGTAATACCAAGGATTTCCGGCATCTCAGAAGAAACCACGATAATGGTCTTTCCCTGTTTTGCCATCTGTATGATCAGGTCATAAATTTCATATTTTGCGCCGACATCAATTCCTCTTGTCGGTTCATCCATCATAAACACCTTCGGTCCACGCTCGAGCCACTTTCCAAAAATAACCTTCTGCTGGTTTCCTCCGGAAAGACTTGAAATCATATCGTTTGGTCCCAGACATTTGGTATGCATGACTTTAATTTCATTTGCGGTAGCCTTTGTCATTTTCGGTTCTGAAAGTGCCGCGCCTTTTTTATATGCATTAAGATTTGCAATGGTTGTATTAAATGTAAGATTCCCTTTCAGGAATAATCCATTTGCCTTCCGTTCTTCCGTAATAAGCGCGAATCCATAATCCATTGCCTCTTTTGCACAGCTGAAATTCATAAGCTTATGGTTCAGATAAACACGGCCTGCGGCTCTTGTGCGGATACCGAATATGGTTTCCAGCAATTCTGTCCGTCCGGCTCCCACAAGGCCATATAAGCCAAAAATCTCCCCTTCACGGACATCAAATGTAACATCCTGTAAATACGGCTCATATTTTGTGGACAAATGCTGGATTGATAAAATAACATCTTTCGGCTGATTATCCACCGGTGGAAAACGGTTTTCCAGCACACGGCCTACCATTGCAGTAATCAGTTCATTCATATTTGTTTCTTTTGCACTTTTTGTCATGACCAGATTTCCATCCCGGAGTACGGAAATATCATCACAGATCTCAAATATTTCATCCATTTTATGGGAAATATAAATAAGGGAGATGCCCTGGTCACGAAGCATCCGCATCATATCAAAAAGTTTATCAACTTCCTGTACGGTAAGTGATGATGTTGGCTCATCCAATACGATTACTTTCGAATTATATGAGATTGCCTTTGCAATTTCACACATCTGCCGCTGGGAAACGGACATATTTCTCATCGGCTGATCCAGATTCACCGTCATTCCCAGTTTCCGGAATAATTCCGAGGCTTCATTTTTCATTCTTCCCTCATCGATCATCCCAAGGGAATTTACCGGGTATCTGCCAAGAAAGAGATTATCCACAACATTTCTCTCCAGACACTGGTTTAACTCCTGATGCACCATTGCAATCCCATTTTCAAGTGCATCCTTCGGACCGGAAAAATTCACTTCTTTTCCGTCAAGGTATATAGTTCCTTCGTCTTTCTGATAAGTTCCAAAAAGACATTTCATCATTGTTGACTTACCGGCACCATTTTCTCCCATAAGTCCCATAACTGTTCCTTTTCTCACATCAAGGTTGATATGATCAAGTACTCTGTTGCGGCCAAATGATTTACTCATGCCACGTATCGATAAGATAATATCTTTGCTCTGATCCCCCATACTATCCGCTCCTATCCTTTTGTTTTCGGGGAGAGAACCAGTATTTCTCCCCCCGAAGTTAAGTTGTTTTACTGATTTAAAAGAGCTGTGTAAGAAGCTGCATTATCTGTTTTCACCATGTTGATGGCAAAAGCATCGTACTGTCCCGGATTGCCCAGACGGTTTGTGATATTAGACTCTGTCTGTCCGTCACCACCAATGTACTCAACATCCAGATTTAAAAGGTCATCATACTTCTGTAACAGCGGCTGATAGGTAGAACTTAAGAAGTTATCAGAAGCATTGTAAATATTCAGCCATACCTTCTTTGTCGGATGGGCAGATGCATCTAACTGTTTGGATACCGGTTCCCATACAACGGTAGAATCTGTAAAATCTTTGTAGTTATCAGAGGTTACTGCCACGTTCAGGGAATAGTAAGATCTCTCGTCTTCTTTGTATACATAAACGTCACTGCTTAATACATTTCCTGCATCGTCTGCAGTTCCGATACCCGTGTCAACATCTACACCATCCAGTGCATTTCTAAGAACACGCAGTGTCAGGTATGCCTGTACGTCTGCATGCTGGCTGATCGTTCCACCGTAGCCTTCTGCAATTGCTGCAACTGCATCGCTGTTTGCATCATATCCGAATGTCGGTACACCGTTATCCTTTGACCATGCATTAAACATTGACATTCCCATTCCATCATTGTTGGATACAACGACATCAATGGAATCCCCGAAAGAAGATGACCATGTACCAATCGCATTGCCGGCTGTTGCTGCATCCCATGTAGCACCTGCTGAGTTTTTCATTTCCTGGGAAGCAAGTTCACGGATCACATAGGTTTTTCCACCTACTTCAATGCTTCCGTCCTGAACCTGTGATGCTTTTCCATCGGTATTGGTTCCTGCCGGTGCACTGTCTGCCTCGCCGTTTTTATCCACTGCTGTTCCAAGTGCTTTTCTGACACCTCTTGTACGGGCAATGGAATCATTGTGACCGATATCACCGATTGCTAAAACATAGCCGATCACGCCATCTCCGTTACGGTCAATCTTGTCAATATTTTTCTCGATGTAATCTTTTACCATGGTACCCTGAAGTTCTGCACCCTGATTTGCATCAAACCCTACATAATAAGTATCTTTGTTAAAATTGAGTGCTGTCATATCAAGCTCTCCTGTAGAACTGTTTGACGGCTGACGGTTAAACCATACCAAAGGTTTATCCTTGTTTGCGACAGTTGAGGTAGAAGTGCCTCCCCCTGTATTGCCTGCCTGTGTGCCACCGCCGTTGTTTCCCCCATCGGCTCCGCATGCTGCGGTTGAAAGTGCAAGTACCGCCATCATCATAATTGCAACAATTTTCTTTTTCATAAGAATTTCCCCCTTCTTGTTTTGTTTGTAATGCTAGTATACGGGATTTTTATCTCATAAACTATAGAATATTTTTTGATTCACATTAAAAATTTTCATATTTTTCCGTTATTTGTTCAATTTTTTCATATTTTTTCTTTGTCATTTCGTCACTTTGCCGTTGATTTGTACTAAAAAAAGCCATCTTTCTTTATAAAGATGGCTTTTTAAATCTTTTATAAAAGGCTCTGTTATCATTGTTCCAGAATCACATGCCACGCCTCACACAGCCGTTCCAGCGACCACGCGGCATTTGCCGGACTTGTGGATGGAAGCACCATCGCTTCGATCCCCGTGACCGGAAACTGGTATCTTTTATAAAGCTGTCCTGCCTTGTTTCCGTTTGCATAAATACGTGTTATGTTCGTTTTTTCCAGAATCATGCCAATATCCGTCGGCTGTACATTTTTAATACTGCTGTCACTTGATCCTTTGATGTCACAGCTTTGGATCACATCCCACAGGGCAATCCGGCGGGCAAGCAGCATGGCTTTTTTCTCCTCAATTGTATCTGGAACCGGCTCCTTTAAAAGTGTTGCAAGCACTTTCCAGAAACGGTTCTGTTTGT
>ERZ1673701.3388-NODE-3388-length-10876-cov-28.079383_pt1 | contig 10876 bp, 9 predicted proteins | sample MGYA00580231_ERZ1673701 | MGnify/ENA primary metagenome ERZ1673701 (study PRJEB41218, sample SAMN15661798) | gut metagenome | host: Homo sapiens | place: Canada: London | collected 2015-08-20/2019-03-30 | study: EMG produced TPA metagenomics assembly of...
ATCTCTCTTTTCTTTTTTCTTAATTTTGTCCAATATCTATTGTAGCACTACATTTTCTGCGTATTTTACATCTTTCTCACACTTGACAGGGTGATACTAATGTGATATACTGATATGACAAAAATCAAATAATATCCCTGAAAAGGGTGGAGGATGATATAAATGGCTAAGACGGCTTTGGTAACAGGCGCAAGCTCGGGAATTGGCAGAGAGATAGCGAGAGATCTATCTGCAAGGGGCTTTCGTGTGATACTCAGCGCAAGACGTGAGGAAAGGCTCAGAGAGCTTGCGGAGGAGCTTGGTGACAACACAAGGGTGATAGTTTGCGACGTTTCCTACAGGGAAGAATGTCTGCGGCTTTATGAGGAAACAAAGAGCGAGAAGATATCAGTGCTTGTGAACTGCGCAGGCTTTGGTGCAGTGGGCAGCTTTGACAAGCTTCCTCTGGACACTGAGCTTAAAATGATAGACACCAACGTTACGGCGGTGCATATGCTTACAAAGCTGTTTTTGAAAGACTTTGTTGCCGCTGACAGGGGCTATATAATGAATATAGCTTCCTCGGCAGGGCTTATGTACGGCGGTCCTATGATGGCAACATACTATGCTTCAAAGGCTTATGTTGTGAGCCTTACCAGCGCAATATATGAGGAGTTGAGGGCGAGAAACAGCAGGGTACACGTTTGTGCGGTATGCCCGGGTCCTGTGGATACGGAGTTCAATGACGTTGCAAACTGCAAGTTCGGCGTAAGCTCCATAACACCACAGTTTTGTGCAAAAAAGGCTCTGGAGGGAATGTTCGGCAGAAAGCTCATCATTATCCCTGAGAGGTCTATAAAGGCGCTTTATGCAGGGTCTAAATTTGCTCCTAGAGGAATCGTGCTGAAAGTGACTGGAAAGGTGCAGAAGAAAAAGCTTGATAAATGACGGTTTAGTATTTTTACATAAGATAAAAAAGTTTTGTGAAGTGCTAAAATTGGGCTATACTTCTAAAAATCAATAGTACAAATTGTCATGATTGCATAAGAAAACGATATCATATTTGTTAAATCAGCCGATTGAATTTTTTCGGTAAATAAAGTACAATATACTTAAAGTTATTTAAGAAAGGAAGTTTTAGAAATGAAACTTACAAAGATTTTCGCAGGCATGGCTGCAGCAGCTATAGCTGCAACAGCTATGGCAACAACAGCTTTCGCAGCTGATAAGGGTCCTAACGGATCAAATGGCGTTTCTGTATTTGGTATCTATATCCCGATGACAGAGGACGAGGCTAAGGCTAACGGTATTCTTGATGAGAACGGCAAGGGTCCGGAGGATTGGTCTTCACTTCCTATCACAATTACTGTTGACGGTGTAAAGATCGATGGCGAGGACGCAACTATCAACGAGCAGCCAAAGCTCCTTTATTGGCAGAGCGGCGAGCTTAAGCTTGAGCTTGCTAATATCTACAATCCAAGCGTTTATGGCGAAGAGAAGGCAATGAACGATCAGCTTTTCTCAACAATGCCGGCTAAGTCAATTGAAGTAACATTTACTATCAGCGGACTTACAAGCGATCTTTCAGCTGCTGCTTGTGACAAGTCTACAACTGGTCAGGCATATCTCGGCGGTGGTTTCTCACTTGATGGTGCTGCATTCAACACCACATTCTGGCAGGACGGTTCAGATCCTAACCCTGCAGAAACTCAGTTCACACTTGCAAAGGTAACAGGCAATGGTCAGTACACAGTTGGTCTTACATTCCCGGATCAGGGCGGAGATAACACATCAAGCGGCACTGACAGCAAGACTGACTCAACAGCAGACAGCAAGTCTGACAGCAAGACTGATTCAAAGGCTAACAGCACAGCCGCAACAACTTCTTCAAAGACTGGTACAACAGGCACAACAACTGCTACATCTTCAAGCGCAGCTTCTGACAAAACAGCAGCTACAGGCGCAACAGCAGGTATCGCTCTTGCAGGTATCGCTCTCGCAGGTGCAGCTATCGTAGTTTCTAAGAGAAAGTAATCTTAACTGAGGACTTGTTTCTTAGGGTACATAATTAAAATAACTAAAGGGACTTCCGCTGTGAAGTCCCTTTTTGTGTGTGGTATAAAAAATAAAAAAATATCGGCGAATAGTCTAGACAAATGGTAATTAATATAGTATAATGATTGTATACTTTTATTTTGGAGTTATTTTTTATGAGAGTTATTACAGGTTCATGCAGAGGAAAAAAGCTTAAAACTTTGGAGTCGTTGGATACAAGACCAACTACAGATATGGTAAAAGAGGCTGTTTTTTCCATTATTCAGTTTGATGTACCAGCAAGTTCGGTGCTTGACCTTTTTGCAGGCAGCGGTCAAATGGGTATAGAGGCTCTCAGCCGTGGGGCTAGTCACTGCGTTTTCGTGGACAGCAATCCTGAGGCCGTGGCTATCGTCAAGGATAATGTGGATTCATGCGGTTTCAATAAGGAATCCCGTGTGCTTTGCATGGATAGTCTGGAATATCTTAAAGTTGCCAAAGCCGGGCTTGATATAGTTTTTATCGACCCACCTTACAGAATGGGCATAGTTGAAAAGGCTTTGGAGCTTGTGGAGAGCAAGCTCAATGATGGTGCTATCATTGTGTGCGAGCATGAAAAGGAGCTTGAGCTTGGAGAAAGCTACGGCAGACTTAAGCTTCATAAGAGATATAAATACGGTAAGACCGCTTTGACGGTCTATAAGATACCAATGAAAGAAGTGGACTATTGATGCGTATCGCTGTTTGCCCGGGAAGCTTTGACCCTGTTACGCTGGGTCATCTGGATATAATCGACAGAGCCTCAAAGCTTTTCGATAAGGTGATAGTACTGGTGTCCTTTAATGCTAATAAATCAAGGGCTGCTTTCACACCTACAGAAAGAATGGAAATGATAATTGAAGCCACGAAGCACCTTGATAATGTGGTGGTGGATTGTTATAACGGTCTGCTGGCGGATTATCTGCAAAAAACAGGAGCTAATGCTATCGTAAAGGGACTTAGGGCTGTGTCTGACTTTGAATATGAGTTCCAGATGGCTCTTGCAAATAAAAAGCTTTACAATGACGCTGAAACGGTGTTTCTCACCACTACGGGAGAGAATATGTTCCTGTCGTCAAGTGTTGTAAAGGAGATCGCAAGCTTCGGCGGAGATATCACAGGCTTTGTGCCGAAACAGATACAGAGCAAGATCACTGACAGGCTCTATAAGCCTGCCAATAATATAGATCAGTAATGAAAGGGTGTTTAAAATGACGGTAGAGGAAATACTTGAACTTATGGACGAACTGCTTGACAAGTCTTCAAGCGTACCGTTTTCACAGAAAAAAATGATCGATGTTGAGCAGATGCGTGAATACATCGACAGCATAAGACTTAACCTTCCGGGTGAGATAAAGCGTGCAAAGGATATGACAAGAGATAAGAAAAATATCCTTACTGAGGCCAACAAGGAAGCCGAGGAGATCGTAAAGAAGGCTAAGGATGAGGCTAAGAAGCTTGTGGCTCAGGAGGAGATCATCAAGCAGGCGGCTGACTATGCAAAGCAGATAGCTGCAGAGGCTAACAAGCAGGCTGCGGATATCGTTGAGCAGGCTAAGGCTAAGGACAAGGCTATCCGTGAGGCACTTTCTGAAAATCTGAACAAGTCGCTTTCTGAGGCGGCTGAGGTGCTTACAAAGAGCCTTAAGGACGTAAACACTACTAGGGACGCAGTTTCCAAGATAGGTGCGGTAGAGAAATAATATTGTTTGATGTAAGCAGATGGGCTTTGCGGCTCGTCTGCTTTTTTCATAACTAAAATTGTCCATATGAAATTCAGGCAGAATGTGAAAAATTGTGACAATATCTATTGACAAAGGAGCATATGTTGCCTATAATAAATAGTATATGATAAAAAGGCGAGCTTTTTCGCCTATGTGAAAGGGACGGTATTTTTTTTATGGACGATGTCGGGCGACTGTGGACGGGAATAGGTGTTTGTGCGGCGGTAATATTGCTTATGGCTTTTCTTACCTTGTGCGAAAATGCGGCTGTGGAGTTCAATGACGCAAAGCTAAAGAAAATGGCTGAGGAGGACAAAGACCCGAAGGCAATAAGGCTTGCGGCTTTGCTTGGCAGAACGGGCAGGGTAGTTGCGACAAACCTCATTGCACGTTCTATTATGATAATCGCAGTTTCTGTGGTGGGAGCGATCTACTTTTATGCACCGCTTTCAAATAAGCTTCACAAGCTTTTTGATGTATATACTCAGGCTTCGTATTATATTATCGGCATATGTTCATTTGTTATAATAAGCTGTCTGCTTGCCCTTGTTATATGCACTTTTGGCGTAGGCATACCAAAAAAGCTTTGCATTTCAGGCAAGGTGGGCGAGAGATTTATTCTAAATAGCTGTGTGGCTTACAAGGCGCTTTTGGCGGTGTTCAGCCCATTGGCGATAGTGAGCGGAGCGGTATCCGCAGGAATATTAAGGCTGTTTGGTGTTAAGTCAACAAACAAGGCGGACGCTGTCACTGAGGAAGAGATCCTCATGATGGTGGACGCTGTAAACGAAACTGGCGGTATCGAGGAAAGTCAGGCGGAAATGATAAGCAACATTTTTGATTTTGACGATATCGAAGTTCGTGAAGTTATGACACACCGCACAGAAATGGTTGCCATAGAAGAAAATTCCACGCTTTCGGAGGCTGTGAAGCTTGTTATAGGCGAGGGCTTTTCGAGAATACCTGTTTACTGCGACAATGCCGACAACATAAGCGGTGTTATATTCGCAAAGGACTTGCTCAGGCTGGTGTTTGAAGAGGATAAAAAAGAACGTCCTGTAAAGGAGTTCATGAGAGATATAACCTTTGTGCCTGAAAGCAACAAGTGTGGTGAGCTTTTCAAAGAGTTCACTGAAGATAAGACACAGATAGCAGTTGTGGTGGACGATTACGGCGGAACAGCCGGTATCATTACTATGGAGGATCTGCTTGAAACTATTGTGGGTAGTATTCAGGACGAATATGATGATGAAACGGAGGAGATACAGAAAGTATCTTCTGATTGCTATGATATGGTAGGCACAGCAGCGTTTGACGACGTTATGGAGGCTCTTGGCAAGGAGTATCACGGCGAGGTGGATTATGACACTATAGGCGGATTCGTTATGGACCTGCTGGGTCATGTGCCTGAGGATAACGAAAAGGTGACGGTGCATTGGGAAAACGTTGAGTTCAAGGTGCTGTCAATACATGAAAAGAAAATAGAACGGCTCAGGGCTGTGATAAAAAGAGATAATGAAGAGGTCACGGACTAAGGGCTGAAAGATACAGACAGAATTTTGTGTAAAAATCGAGGACAAAAATTGAAAAAAAAGAAAATGGTCGCCGCGCTCACAGCGGCAGTGCTTATCTGCACATCGGGGTGCAGTTTAGGCGGAACGGGAGAGAAAAATAAAAACCGTTCAAAAAATACTTTTGTGAACACTCATGCGTATGTTGAAGCCAGTTCGGAAAGACATACTGAAACAGGGCTTGACAGCAGAAACGAGAGCTTTACGGCACTTGAGATACCTGACACGGCAGAGTATATCGCCGATTTTCTTTGTGCTGACGAAAAACGTGTGTTTTCACAGCTTTACAAAGGGCTGAGCGGATTTGAAAGCTCTGTGGAGCTGGCTGAGGGAGTTATAAGCAAGGACGATATCGGTGCGTTTATATCCATGCTTACTTCGGCTTGTCCTTATATCGACTATATGGGTTCACAGTATACTATCTGCATTGACGGAGATGGATATGTGACATCTGTGGAGGTCACATATGACAAGACCGCTGAGGAAGCGCAGGCTGAGAAAGAAAAGCTGGATAAAAAGGTCGGGGAGATACTTGCAGGCATTGAGCAGGGCTGGTCGGATTATGACAAGGTGCTGTATTTCCATGACAGCATAATTCTTGAGTGTAACTATGACGATACAGCAAAAAATTGCTATTCTGCATATGGCTGTCTTGTAGAGGGCAAGGCTGTGTGCGAGGGGTATGCAAAGGCAATGCAGATACTTTGCACTAAGGCAGGTATAAAGTGCATACCTGTGGCAGGCAAAGCCTATGACGGCGGAGCTGTTCAGCCACATTTGTGGAACAAGGTCATGATAGACGGTGAATGGACGAACGTTGACCTCACTTGGGACGATCCTGTGACAGATGCAGGGGAGGACTATATCCGCTATGACTATTTTGGCATCACTGACGCCGAGTGTGCAAAAGACCATACAGCGGATGATAACAAGTTTTTGAACTATCCTGAGGCATTTTCCTCAGGGGCAAATTATTACAGAAGAAACGGTCTGTATGCTCAAAGCGGTGATGATGTCGTTCAGATGATGTGCCGTTCTGTGGCGGAAGCAATGGCTGACAGTGGATATGCAAGGCTAAAATGTGCTGACAGTGAAATGTATGACAAGGCTGTGGATACTCTCTTTGATGAGAATAGCGGTGTTATCTTTGACGTGCTGAGGCGTGCATACAGTCAGGCTGGGGGAGATTGGTCTACCTCGAAATATGCGGTCATAAAAAATGACGAACTGTGTACTGTCACGATAATACTTTACAAAAATGAATAATTTTCTCAAAAGCAAAAAATATGCTCAAATGTGTTGAAATTTGCGGCACTTTGTGATATAATAAATGTATTAGTGCGATAAAATATGATATTTTGGATATATTTTGGAAAGGAATGTTATTTTTAGTATGAGCAGTGCTACTAAGCAGAAGTCATCAGCAGGCAAGAACGTGCTGATATTCTTTATTGTTTTTATTATTCTGGAAATGCTTATAGTTGTGGGAGTGGGACGTGTTTTCAAAAACAAGAACGTTACACCGAGCATTGCAGGCTACAGCCTGTACATAATGAATGGTGACGGCATGGGTGACAGAGTTCCTGACGGCGCACTTGTTATCACATCGAACATGACCCCTAGCACAGACAAGATAGGCGAGGCAGTTGTGTGCGAGAACGTGCCTGATATTGGAACAAGCGTGTTCTGGCTTTATGACATCACTTCAACTGACGATAACAACGGCGTTGTTTACACTGTTTATCAGGAAAAAGACCCTGCAAAGCTTTATGAGATAAGCTCAAAGAACGTTGTGGGCGTAGCTTCTACATATTACATGACAGCAGGCAAGGTGCTTACGTTCATGTCGTCAACATTCGGCATGATAGTGTGCGCTGTTGTTCCTATATTCCTGCTCGTTGTTATCGAGCTTATAATTGCTATCGCTACTCATTCTTCAGATGATGAGGAAGAGGACGATGACGAGCAAGAACCTGCAGAGAGCGTTACTCTTGACGATTTCCTGTTTGGCGGCGAGAACGAGGGCGAGCAGATCGCAAAACATCGCAAGCACGTTGACGACGAGATAGCTTCTCACCACAAGGCTGAGCCTGAGGGCGAAGAGAAGGCTGAAACGGAGGAAGTTATCGAGGAAGTAGAAGAGGTCGAGGAAACTATATTTGAAAGACCTGCGGAAAAGGAAGAGCGTGCTGAGATAGACCGTTCTTACTACGAGAGAGCTTCACAGCTTCTTGACGAGGCGGCTTCAACTGAGGGTACTGTAGCCCCTGAGCCTGAGAAAAAGCCTGTGCCAAAGGCAAAACCTGCGGCAAAGCCTGCACAGCAGACAAAGACAGCATCAGCTTCCTTGGAGGAACTTATGAAGCTTATGGAGCAGGAGCAGGAAAAGCTCAAAAAACAGCTTGATAAAAAATAATTCTTGAAAAATTTTTATCCGTCGGGCGTGTGGCTCGGCGGATTTTTTTTGGGGGGAGCCTGATGAAAAAAGCCCATTTCAAGGCAAAAAATGCGGCTTTGATGTTGCAAATGCACATAAGTTTTTAAAAATATCGGACTAGGATTGTAAAATGATACAAAACATAAAAAATATCAAAAAAAGTGTTGACAAACAGGGTGGGATAGTGTATAATAGATACTGTTGTGAGGGACACAACAAAACAAAGTCCTGAAAACAACAAACCAGCTAAAAGGGAGCATAGCTCAGCTGGGAGAGCATCTGCCTTACAAGCAGAGGGTCACAGGTTCGAGCCCTGTTGTTCCCACCAATTATTTCGTGACAGGTAAAGAGATTTGCCTGTCAACGATAATAATTATTCTTCATTCTCGGAGAGCTGAACTCGAAAAGTTTGAAGTTATTTTTTTCAATGGCCGGGTAGTTCAGCTGGTTAGAACGCTAGCCTGTCACGCTAGAGGTCGTGGGTTCGAGCCCCATTCCGGTCGCCATTGTTTTGCTTCTGTAGCTCAGTCGGTAGAGCAGAGGACTGAAAATCCTCGTGTCGATGGTTCGATTCCGTCCGGAAGCACCAAATGCGGATTTAGCTCATCTGGTAGAGCGCCACCTTGCCAAGGTGGAGGTAGCGAGTTCGAGCCTCGTAATCCGCTCCAAAAAAAGTCCTTACGATGAGTAAGGACTTCATATTTTTTGCGGGTTTATTTCAATTACCAGAATACTTTTCTTCCTGAAAGGAGATGGAGGTGCGACCCCTCTGACCCGCTCCAACAACGCCTTGCTTTTTAGCAGGGCGATTTTTTATGCTGTTTTGTGGGTGTGGATAGGGCAGTGATAAGATGAAAAAGATGCGAAAAAGTGCGTAGATAGGCGGCTTGACTGACAGTCCAGCCCGATTTTATTGACATTTTCAAAGCCGTGGGCTATAATGTTGACCATAGAGAGTGCACTCCGAACAAATTGAAAGGTGATATGCTATGGAAGATAAAATTACTCTTGGAAAATTCATTCAATCAAAAAGAAAAGAACTGGGGCTTTCTCAAAAAGACCTTGCTAAGGAGCTTTATGTTACTGAGTCGGCAGTGAGCAAGTGGGAGAGAGGGGTATCATATCCTGATATAACGATGATATCGGGACTTTGCAGGGTGCTGGGCATTTCTGAGCACGAGCTTTGCACGGCGAGCGAGGACAATCAGCAGAGAGAGGCTGAGTTTATGGCGCGAAGTTATAAAAGCTTTGTTCGGGGGTACACTATCATAACCGGGATAGGCTATCTTGCGGCGATAATACCGAGCTTTATTTATAATGTGGCTCATGGCGGTATAGGTTGGTTCATGGTGCTTATCACGTCGCTGATGCTGACGTTTTCTTTCATCAATGTGCCTGTGCTTGTGAAGAAAAACAGGGCGTTGTGGACGCTTGGGGCTTCAACAGTTTCGCTTATGCTTCTTTACGCCGCAGGGTGCGTTTATTCACACGGGGATTGGTTTGTTATGGCGGTGCTTGGAACGCTCCTTGGGGAGGCTATCGTATTTTTGCCTTTTGTGCTGAGAAGTGATGTGTTTGAAAAGTATGCAGGAAACTGCAAGGGGCTTATCTGCATGGCGGCGGATTCAGTACTGACTTTTGCCTGCGTTATTTATGGTACACTGAAATACGGTGACGTGGTAGACCTTCGTGACGGCATGCTTGCAACGGTGGCTTGTGTGGCATTGGTGTGGGCTGTGTTCCTTATTATAAGGTATCTAAAGGTGAACGGCTTTTTCAAGTGTGCACTTTGCTTTGCGGCATCTGTGGTATGGGTAGCGGCAATGACTGTGCTGAGCAATGCGTGGAACGGCATGAAACTGTCTGAGATATTTTCGGTGAAAGGTGCTGACAACAGCCGCTATGATGTTATAGTCTGCCTTTGTCTGGCAGGAGTTGCGGCGGTGCTTGCTATTGCAGGGGCTGTGTATAAGTTTGTGAGGAAAAAACCGCAGGATAGGTAAGGCTGAGAGGACAAAAGAAAGATACAAAACGGATAGGGACAATTTGGACTTTGTGGGACGTCGAGGACGCCGTCCCCTACATAAATGTGATTAGAAATAGGGAATACCGCACTTGGGTGAAAACTCAGGTGCGGTATTTTTATTTTGCTGTGAATATTTTACCCGTATATGTCAAAAATAATGCCAGAGGACTTATGCCGCCGATAGCATAAGACTGCCGTGGGCGCAACAGTGGCTGCGGAAATCATATCGGAGAAAGGTTTTGTGTGTATGAAAAAATTCAGTATCAGAAATTCACACGCAGGCAAGGCTCTGGGAGCGAAGGGTGTTTACATTACACTTGCGGCGTGTCTGCTGGCTCTTGGCGGTGCGGGTATAGCTGCATATAACAAGGCTATGGAGGATATCACCGACAATCTGACTATTTCGAGCGTTGACAGCACTGCGCCAAAGCAGGCTGATAACAAGAAAACGGACGTTAAAAAGGACGAAAGCTCCAAGCCGGATGTGGACATTCAGACGCAGCCAAATGTTATGCCTGTGAACGGTGAGATATTAGAGCCGTTTTCTAATGGCGAGCTTGTGAAGTCGGAAACCCTCGGCTACTGGAAAACCCATGACGGCGTTGATATCAAGGCAGACCTTGGCGAGCCTGTCAAGGCGATGAACAAGGGCACTGTCACAAAGATATGGGACGACCCTCTGTGGGGCAACTGCATGACTATCGACCATGGAAACGGCATTGTAGGGCATTACTACAATCTGTCAAAGGAAATGTCCGTCAAGGAGGGCGACGAGGTGAATGCAGGGGAGGTCATAGGTGCTGTGGGCGACACTGCTCAGGCGGAAGTGGCAGAGCTTTCTCATTTGCACTTTGGCTTGAAAAAGAACGGTCAGTGGATAGACCCTATCGAGTTTATTGACCCTGCGGACAAATAAGCTTTCTTCATTTTGGCGCTTTGTAATACAAAGTGCTGATGTTATAATCCCCCATATAACGCCGCATCTGAAAATTTTCGGGTGCGGCGATACATATGTTATGTTACAATAGATAGTTGACAAAACAAATTGAAAAACAACTTCCAAAAT
>ERZ1673701.3397-NODE-3397-length-10855-cov-4.464074_pt1 | contig 10855 bp, 10 predicted proteins | sample MGYA00580231_ERZ1673701 | MGnify/ENA primary metagenome ERZ1673701 (study PRJEB41218, sample SAMN15661798) | gut metagenome | host: Homo sapiens | place: Canada: London | collected 2015-08-20/2019-03-30 | study: EMG produced TPA metagenomics assembly of...
GGCAAGGCACGGGAATTGCTGCTGAAAACCTGTCCCGACCGGCTGCACACCATCTATCCGGGAATGCTCATCCTGGACGAGCTGGTGCAGCTGTCCCAGTGTGAGACCATCTATATCAGCAAATACGGCGTTCGGGAGGGATACCTCCGCAGAGAACTGGCACGGAAAAAGAAAACCACAGAACCGGAAAAATAAGGACAATATCACAAAAGCCCGGCTGCATCATCGGGACGCAGCCGGGCTTTTTCGTTTGTTATAGAGTGCAGATGCTTATGCGCTTTCCACAGGCAGCTGGTTTTCCAGATGCACCAGGAACCGCATCAATACCACGGCATCATTGCCGGAAAGGTCGCTGTTTGCATCACAGTCTGCATTCTTGGTTGCCTGTGCATTCAGCGAAACGGAGCCGCTTACGGCACGGTTCAGCAGTACCGCATCTGTAATGTCCACTCTGCCGTCCAGGTTGGTGTCACCATACAGAACGTCAGCTGTGCCGGTGTCAGAACCGCTGCCGGAAACCGAGGCGGAAGTGACAGTCGTTGTGGTGGTACTCTGCATCGTGGTGGTTGTCTCAGACGGCTTGGTCTCTGTGGTGTCAGAGGGTGTTGTGCCGTCCGGCTCTTCGCCCCAGACCAGCTCGCCGTTGGCATAAGCCGGGATCTTTTTGGTGATGGCTGCGGCGTCGTTGTCGTCCTCAAAGCTGATGAGGTCGCCGTAGCTGTAGTCGTTGGAGGAATCCCATGTGGTGTCATAGGTCTCCGGATTCATCTTGTTCAGCAGTCCGAACTGGTATACCCGGCTGCCGTAGAAATTGCAGTTTTCCCATGCGATTTCGATATAATAGTTGCCCTTGTCGTCGTATTTGATCGGCTCAGAAATGGTGGCGCTGGTCTTGTTGTTTGTCATGGCGCTTTCTGCGTCATAGTCCACACGGGTCTCTACCATGGAGATATCTTCGCCGATGGCAGTCAGTTCGTCGATGTTGAAGAAGTACCGTACTTTCAGATCGTCACAGAACTGCGGCGGATTGATGGTGCGGTTGTGAATGACGATCTTGACCTGCAGACCGGCTTTGTTTTCCTGTGCCTTGCCGGCGGTGACGTAGAATCCGGTCGGGGTGTTTTCGTCCACTTCATAGCCTGCCTTGGCATTTTCGGACATATTGAAATCCGGAATGACCGCATTCTTGTCTGCCAGTTCCTTGCCCTCTGTGCCGTAGAAGTGGTACAGTCCGGCGAGGTCGCCGCAGAATCCGGCGTTGTAGTCGTCCGTGACTTCATTATAAATGTAGTCGCTGGTCACATCGTTGTGATAGTCCTTCAGATCCGGACCGCCGACCAGTGCGCCCCACAGGGTGTGCGTCTGCGGATCGGGTTCGTCCATGCTCTGGGTGGAGGAGCAGGAGGAGGAACGGTGGTGGGGATGTGTGGCATAGCTGTTCTCGTATCCCACTTCAAAGGAATAGCCCATGGGGTTGTCGCCCAGGATGTATTCCATCTGATCCTTTGCCCACTCAGCGAAAGTCAGATCGTTTGTCTCCTTGGCGTAGACCATAGCGCACAGACCGGCAGCCGTGTTGTAACGGGCGCTGCCGTAGTCGGAAACAACAGCAAAACCGGCAGGGGACTTGGCAATCCATGCGCCGTCCGTCTCCGGCAGATCCTTGATCTCCGAGGCAGTGATCTTGGTGTTCCACAGCTGGTCGTCCATGCCGAAGTACTTGTGCTTGGTGATCGGAACGTCGAAGTCCGCATTGGCGGCATCTGCCTCGCTCAGACCGGACCAGAATTCCAGGTTCCAGCGGAAAATGTACCAGTCACGGGAGATATTCGTCACCGGAGCAAGCTTTGCGAATACACCGCCCCAAACGGTATCCCAGCAGTGTACCCAGATGTTCTGCCAGCAGTTGCCGGTGTCTTTGATGATACGCTTCATATAGCCGGTGTACGGGTGCGCACCCATTTCGCCGGTAACGCTTTCGTCAACGCTGATGATATCGTCAATGTAGTCATAGTTTTCGGTGCAGTAGTACAGCCATACCGCTGCCCACGCCAGTTCGTCATAGTCATAGCTGGAGGTGTAGAAACCGCCGTCATAGCCCAGGCTGTCTACGGTCTGGGTGTCGTCGCCCACTTCGTGGTGCGTCTTTACGGAGAAATCGTACAGCGCCAGGGCGTAGTCCAGGCACTTCTGCGCATATTCCGGGTCAGTGTCCTTGAAGTTCAGATAGTTCACTGCCAGAGATGCGGCTGCACCGGCGGTCTGGTCGGATGCCGGCGTTTCGGTGGTTGCGAAGTATGCCGGACGCTTGACGGCGCAGGAAGAGGTGGCAACATAGGTGTCGTCTACCTGCAATTCCGGTGCGCACCAGTAGTTGTGGTCGTTGTTGCCTTCGCCCACCTGGTAGCAGTATGCCACTACATTTCCGTCGTCATCTAGGAAAGTGGCTTTTAAGAAGTAGTCGTTGATCCAGCGCAGCTCATCCTCCACGTGTTTCTGCAAGCCGGTTTCAACGTAAGATTCCCGGAACTCATAATAGCCCCAGCCCACGGTAGAGGCAGAGTAGCTGCCCGGCAGACCGAACTTGACGTGGTCACCGGCATCGTGCCAGCCTCCGGTCAGATCGACGCAGCCGTCGCCGTCCGGATCCAGATATTTCTTGTTGGCGTCAATGAATTCCTGGCTCATGTTGGTGCCGACATAGAGACCCTCTGCCGCAGATGCGCCGCCGTCACCCTTGCCGCTGTCCTCGTTGGCTTTGCCGCCGCCCAGGCTCTGCATGGGAACCAGAGGGATCATGCCGTCCTTGACGTGACAGTTGCCGCGCCAGGTGTAATAGCCGTCATCTGCCACCTCGTCGCCGCACTTATTGGCATCGTAGAAACACAGCGCCAGCTGGAGTGCCTCGGCGAAGTTGTCGTAGTTGTTGGGATTTTCCTTGTCCACAACAGCCGCACTGACCGGCGAGACCGCAGCTGATGCGATCATTACGCCGCTCAGGAGTCCGGCGGAAACACGCCGGAGAAGTTTTCGAATCATTTTTTTACACATTCCTTTCTGCGAATTTGTTCCCGTCCTGCCGCAGTTGCTTTCCTGTGACAGCATACCGGGAGGTTTTTTGATTTCCTATCTGATAACCGTGCCATGCCGGACACGGACGTATCCATTATTTTTCTTCTGTTTTTTCGGTTCGGTCGAAGATGATCTGATAGCCGTCACAGCCGTCCTTGATGGCACGGTTGACCCGGCTGATGGTGGCGGTGCTTGCGCCGGTCTCTTCGACGATCTCATGAAATACGTGACCCTCGTGCAGCATTTTTGCCACCTGTAACCGCTGCGCCATGGCGTTCAGCTCCTGGTAGGTGCAGAGATCCTTGAAAAAGGCGTAACATTCTTCCGGAGAACGCAGCGTCAAAATCGCCTCAAACAGCGCCTCCTGGTCTGTATTCTGTCGTTCTTTCTTCATGTATCTTCTCTCTTCCTTCCTCATATTTTCTGTGAACACACTCCAATGATATTGTACCATATCAGTTGGATAATGTAAATACTGCACAGGAAATTTGTTTGGATTTCGGCAAAACCACCAGAAAACCGGCTGTGTTTTTGACGAATCGGAAATGGGACCGGCTCTGCTTTGCAGGATCTGTTGCCTTTTTCGGCAGATATGATGGAAACGGGCAGCCAATTTGGAAAAACATACCGGAATACCGATGCTTTTCCGGTTTCGGAACATTCGCACAGAATATGCAAAAAAATCAAACCGCACCTGTGAGATTCCCATTCACAGATGCGGTTTGACTGCATTTTTATGATCCAATCAGGAGTTGTTTTGAAGAAACAGGCGCTCAGACATCCTGCAAAGCGTCATATCCGGTCTCGCCGGTACGGATCTTTACAACATCTTCTACATCGTAAACGAAGATCTTGCCGTCGCCGATTCTGCCGGTGTACAGGACCTTCTTGACTGCGTCGATGATCTTTTGCGGCGGGATCTTTGCCACAACAGCCTCGACCTTGACCTTCTTGAGGAGTTTCGTTCCCTCGGTCTTGACGCCACGGTAGTAGGACTCGTTGCCCTTCTGTGAGCCGTAGCCCATTACGTGTGTCACGGTAACGCCGTTGACACCCATCGAGGACAGGGTTGCCTGGAGTGCGTCCAGTCTGTCCGGGTTGCACATAACGACCAGCTTGGTCATCTTTGCCTTTGCGCCGTTTGCCGGTTTCATAATCATTTCCGATTCCGGAATGGTCACGCCGGTTGCTGCTGCGTCAGCGGCATCTGATGCCATAGAAACGGTAGACGGCATGAAGTCTGCATAAGCGGAAGGCAGGTTGTGTTCGGTTGCGTCCAGACCCAGAACTTCTTCTTCTGCGGAAACACGCAGACCGATGGTCTTTTTGATGATGAAGAAGGTGAGGGCGATCATGACGGAAGTCCATGCCAGGATGCAGACAACACCCAGTGCCTGGACACCCAGGACAGTGAAACCGCCGCCGTAGAACAGACCGTTGTATGTGTCGTTGTCCGGAACGGAAGTTGTTGCAAACAGACCAACTGCCAGCGAACCCCACAGACCGTTCAGGCAGTGTACTGCAACAGCACCTACCGGGTCATCTACGTGGAGAACGTGATCCAGGAGCCATACGCCGAAGCATACCAGCAGACCGGCAACAATACCGATGATTGCAGAACCGAAAGCATCGACTACGTCACAGCCGGCGGTGATTGCAACCAGACCAGCCAGGGATGCGTTCAGGCACATGGAGACATCTGGCTTGCCGTACTTGATCCAGGTGAAGATCATGCAGGAAACAGTTGCCAGTGCCGGAGCAATGGTCGTGGTGAGGAAGATGGTGCCCAGCTGCGGAACCGATGTTGCAGCAGCGCCGTTGAATCCATACCAGCCGAACCACAGGATGAATACGCCCAGGGCGCCGATGGTCAGCGAGTGACCCGGGATTGCGTTGACTTTTACCTTGCCGTCCTTGGTCTTGGTGAATTTACCGATACGGGGTCCGAGGATCGCAGCACCGATCAGTGCGGAGATACCGCCGACCATGTGGATGACACCGGAACCGGCGAAATCGTGGAACGGTGTGGAAAGCTGAGACAGCCAGCCGCCGCCCCATACCCAGTGTGTCTCGACCGGATAGATGACTGCCGAGATCACTGCGGAATAGATACAATAGGAAATGAACTTTGTACGTTCTGCCATGGCACCGGAAACAATCGTTGCCGCTGTTGCGCAGAATACCAGGTTGAATACGAAACTGGACCAGTCAAAGTTTGCATAGTCCGAGAAAATGTCGAAACCAGGCTTGCCGATGATGCCGACCAGATCTTCGCCGCACAGCAGACCGAAACCGATCAGAATGAATACCACTGTGCCGAGACAAAAGTCCATGAGGTTTTTCATAATAATGTTGCCGGCGTTCTTCGCTCTGGTGAAACCAGCCTCAACCATTGCAAAACCGCACTGCATAAAGAATACCAGTGCCGCACCGACCAGGAACCATATGCCGTAAACGTTGTCGTTTATCAGACCTAAAATTGAATTTTGATCCATAAGAATGCACCTCTCCATGATGTGATATAGGGGAGAGCAGCGGTACCGTTCTGCTCTCGGTCTCTTCTGCGATTCTCCTTTTTTTCCTCGCAAAAAAGAAAACAGCAAAGGCTCTACGCATTTCTGCACAGCGCCTTTGCTGTTTGTGCTTTCAGTATAGACGATTTTTTCCCGGTTGTCAAGGCTTTTGCACGGATTCTTGCAAATCAAGAAAAAATCGAAGTTTCACTTTGCAAAACGGAAAAATTTATCCGTTTTTCTTTTCCCCGAAGGAATCTGCCAGGATCTGAGCGGTTTTTGTCAGATACGGGACATCTGCCTGTGCCAGAGCGCCGGTGTCGCAGGCTGCGGCAACTGCCGGATCCAGAGGAATACGCTCCAGAACAGGCACATTGGTGCTGTTGACTGCGTCATCCGAGCCGAACAGCGGAATTTCCTTGCCGCAGTCCGGACACTTGATAAAGCGCATATTTTCCACCATACCCAGCACCGGGATATCCATGCGCTGTGCCATGGAGACCGCTTTCTGTACGATCATGGAGACCAGAGACTGGGGTGTGGAAACGATAATGATGCCGTCCAGCGGCAGGCTCTGGAATACGGTCAGCGGCACATCGCCCGTCCCGGGAGGCATATCCACGAACATGAAGTCCACATCGCCCCAGGAGACCTCTTCCCAGAACTGCTTTACCACGCCGGAAATCACCGGACCACGCCAGAATACCGGGTCAGTCTCGTTTTCCAACAGCAGGTTCAGCGACATGACCTTTGTGCCGTCTGCGGCAATATAGGGCAGCAGGTTCTGCTCGTCGGTCTGGGCATGGTCGTGGATGCCGAAGATCTTCGGGATAGACGGTCCGGTAATATCGGCATCCAGGACAGCGGTCTCATAGCCGAGCCGGCGTGTCTGGATGGCGAGCAGGCTGGTCACCAGGGATTTTCCCACGCCGCCTTTTCCGCCGACAACACCGATCACTTTTTTGACACCCTTTGTATTGTTGATGGCACGTTCGTTCTGTTCTTTTTCCTGACATCCGCCGCTGGTGGCGCAGGAACTGCATTCATGATTGCAATCTGCCATGATTTTTTACGCTCCTTTTTGATGATTGTCCGCCTTGGCGGAACAACTTTATTATACCACATTTTGCGGTTTCTTGCAAGTCACTATGGAAAACAATAGATTCCCTTGTCCCTTTTCAAGGTGACTGGACAGCAATGTATGCTGAATGCACAAATGGATTGGATTTCTCTGAAACAGCAGCGGCATTATAATTCCGCATACGGCAGGGCATCCGCATCGCTTACAGTGAAAAACTGCATCTTCTCCCGGAGCGCATCCGCCAGCATTTGTAGGCGTTGTGCCGGTTCACCGGCAGGAATGTGGAAATTGTCCAGAATTTGTGGAAAGGACTTTGCCGGAACGAAGTCCCACGATTCCGGAGTCCGGTCGTCTCCGGTGAACAAAGGCAGATAGCTGCCCTTGCAGGGGATGCCGATGTCGTAGTTGTACAGGCTGCCAATCTTTCCCTGTGCCATTCCCAGCAGATGTCCGTATTTCAGACAGCCGATGGAGACGGTGCGGTCTGACCGGACGCAGAACCCGTCGCCGGAATCGCCGTTCATGCCGCTGTTGATATCCACGCTGAGGACAGCCGCACCGGACTGGTTGATCTGCTCCACGATATGCCGCATAGAAGGGCGCAGTTCTCCACGAAATCCTGTCCCCAGCAGGCAGTCTACAAGGATGTCCGTCTGGGAAAAGTCCACGCTGTCCGTGACGGGAATGCCCCGTTCTTCACACTTGGCGAAGAAATAACCGCCGTCCGGGGAAACTTTTTCGCTGGTGCGGACGATCCGGCAGGGGATGCCGTGCTGGCGGAGCAGGAGCGCCAGCACATAGCCGTCACCGGCGTTGTTGCCGCTGCCGGTGACGATGTCAATTTTGCCGTGCCAGTCCCAGCTCTGAAACAAGCCTAGCCCGGCACGGTACATCAGGGTCTTGCTGTCTGTGCCGCCGGCGATCTCTGCGGCATCGCTGGTACGCATGACGGCAACGGAAATGAGTTTTTCCATGAGAATTCCTCCGATTTCAAAAAAGGCAACGCCATTCCGAAGAACGGCATTGCCCTGTTTTTTGCTTTTATCTCGCTTACTGCAAGCCAGCCAGTGTGGTGAACTGTGCTTTTAGAGCCGGGTAGATCTCCCGGTACAGCTGGTAATAGGACTCATATACCGGAACATTTTCTGCCTGCGGTGTCTGAGTTTTGTCGGTCTTGACGATAGCGTCACAAGCCTCCGGCACACTGCTGTAAATGCCTGCGCCAACCGATGCCAGGATCGCTACGCCCAGAGACGGACCTTCCTTGGATGCCACTGTCTTGACCGGGCAGTTGTACAGGTCTGCCAGCATACTCCGCCACAGGGGAGATGTGCCGCCGCCGCCGCACGCCATCATGTCATCTACAGAGATGCCCATTTCCCGGAATACCTCCACGCAGTCACGCAGGGAATAGGTCACGCCCTCCAGAACGGCACGGAGCATATCCCGCTTGGTGTGCATTGCAGAAAGTCCGAAGAATACGCCACGTGCGTTGGGATCCAGGTGCGGTGTGCGCTCACCCATGAGATACGGCAGATACAGCAGACGGTTTGCGCCAACCGGAACCTGTTCTGCCTCCTTGTCCATAAGGTAGTATTCGTCTACGCCCATGAGGGATGCGGTCTGCTTTTCTGCGGCGCAGAAGTTGTCACGGAACCATTTCAGCGACAGACCGGCGCCCTGGGTCACGCCCATCACGTGCCAGCTGTTGGGAACAGCCGCACAGCAGGTGTGTACTCTGCCTTTGTCGTCCATTGCCATGGAAGAGGTGTGGGCGAATACCACGCCGGAAGTGCCGATGGTGGTGAACGCCTTGCCGTCCTTGACTACGCCGGTGCCTACCGCAGCGGCTGCATTGTCGCCGGCGCCGCCGACAACCACAGTTCCCTCGCACAGTCCCAGGGTGTCTGCCATTTCACGGGTCAGCCTGCCGGTCACTTCGCAGGATTCATAGACCTTGCCCAGCAGTGCCTTGTCGATCTGGAGCAGGCGCAGCAGTTCGTCTGACCAGCAGCGGTTTGCCACATCCAGCAGCTGCATTCCGGACGCATCCGAAACCTCGGTGGCATACTCGCCGGTGAGGATCAGACGCAGATAGTCCTTGGGCAGCAGGATGTGACGGCACTTTTCGTACACGTCCGGCTCGTTGTTCCGTACCCACAGGATCTTTGCGGCAGTCCAGCCGGTGAGCGCCGGGTTAGCGGTGATCTCCATCAGCTTTTCTCTGCCCACAACACGGTTCATTTCGTCCACTTCCGCAGCGGTGCGCTGGTCGCACCAGATGATGGACTTCCGCAGGACGTTGTTGTCCTTGTCCAGCATGACCAGACCGTGCATCTGTCCGGAAATACCGATGCCCTTGATCTCTTCCTTGGACACGCCGCTCTTGGTCACAACGGTCTGGATGGTGCGGATCATGGCATCCTTCCAGTCCGCCGGATCCTGTTCTGCATAGCCGTTTTTCGGCTGATACATGGGATATTCGATGGTGGCACTCGCCATAACGGTGCCGTCTTCCCGGAATAAAACTGTTTTTGTGCCGCTTGTGCCGCAGTCTACGCCAATTACATAAGCCATAATACTGATTCCTTTCTATTTCACGCTGTTTACACGAGTTTTGCTGGTTTTATTTTAACAAAAAACAAGGTTTTTGTCAAGCATTCTTCTATGGGTATCGTATATTTTGAAAAGTTCAGATTTGTACGATTTTGATATTCCGGAATGACTTTCATTTTGTTTTGGAACACTTTTTGCAATGCGGCTGGAATGGGAGACGGCGGAACGTGTGCTGGTGCATACACAGATTTTCCGGCAGCTGCATCTTGCATTTTTCGGCACAGTATGCTATAATAGACTCACCGTCCGGGGCGATGGCATCCGGGCGTGTGCATTTCAAAAAACGGAGCGTGAAACATATGCAGTATTCTTATACACCCCATGGCGTCTGTTCCCGTGCGATCCTCATTGACGCAGAGGACGGCATCGTCAATAAAGTGCAGTTCATCGGCGGATGCAGCGGCAACACCCAGGGCATCGCAGCCCTGGTAGAGGGAATGCCGCTGGATGAAGTGGTAAAGCGTCTGGAGGGCATCAAGTGCGGCAGCCGTCCGACCTCATGTCCGGATCAGCTGGCAAAGGCACTGAAAAAGGTGGCAGAGGAGCAGTAAGCTTTCCTGCCGGAAAAGAAAAACGGGGCAGGGTTTCTGAAAATGGAAACCCTGTCCCGTTTTGTGTTGGCATAGGTTATTTGATCCACCACTCCGGCGTGATCTCGCCCAGCTTGACGATGCGTCCGGCGGCGTAGTCCATCATGATCTCGATGTCCTTGTACCTGCCGTTTGGCATCAGCTGCACCATAAGTTCCCGACACGCCCCGCAGGGTGCGCCGCCGGAACCGTCCGGCAGAATGCAAAGCACCTTGTCGATCTCCTGTTCGCCGTTGGTAATCATGTTAAAAATGGCGTTTCGCTCTGCACAGATGCCCAGCGTGGAGCAGGTGTCAATGCAAACGCCGGTGTAGATCCTGCCGGATTTGGATAACACCGCAGCAGCCACGCCGCCGGCAAGCACATAGTCGGAGATTTGCCGTTCCTGCTGTACCGCCTTGGCAGCGGCGTAGAGCTTTGCCCAGATTTCGTCCATGGGGAATGCCTCCTTGTGAGCGGAAATGATTTGATTTAGCGGATAAGTTTTTGAATCTGCAAAATAAGTTGAGGAAGTTCCTCGAAAACAACATCTGAAATGATGCTCCAGTTTGTACCATCATAATCATGCACAAGACGGTGACGTAATCCGGAGATCATTCCCCATGGAATATCGCTGTGTTCCGCTTTGTATTCTTTTGAAATATAGTATGCGTGTTCTCCGATATTGTAAAGTGGTGTTGTGACCAGCCATTGCAATGCGTATTCACGCATAAGCTTTTCTTTTGTGATGCCAGTTTCCTCGATGTTGTGTATGCGCTGTTCGTCAGAATACTTCATGCAACAAGCAACCTTTCCCGCATAATGGTGTCAAAAAATGTGCTTTCCCGGTTCACCTCATGGATTTCAAAAACGTCTACTTCTTTTTGAAAAGCCTCACGAAGTTCCTCTGCCAGAGAGAAAATCATCGTCAATTTGAAGTCTTTGCCGCCAAAGACAAGAAAATCAAGGTCACTTTCTGTGGTCGCTTCATTTCGGGCATAAGA
>ERZ1673701.3400-NODE-3400-length-10846-cov-5.879900_pt1 | contig 10846 bp, 9 predicted proteins | sample MGYA00580231_ERZ1673701 | MGnify/ENA primary metagenome ERZ1673701 (study PRJEB41218, sample SAMN15661798) | gut metagenome | host: Homo sapiens | place: Canada: London | collected 2015-08-20/2019-03-30 | study: EMG produced TPA metagenomics assembly of...
TGCTTTTTTCTCTCGGCTTATTCGTATCTTTGCGACCCTATGTACAGTTTTTCGCGTTATAAGGAACAATATCGGGCCAATCTGAAACTGGCCCTGCCCGTCGTGTTGTCGCAGGTAGGGCAAATTCTGGTGCAGTTCGCCGACAACGCCATGGTGGGACAGTTCGGCGGCGACGATCCGCTGCCGCTGGCCGCCGTGTCGTTCGGCGGCGCGGTCTTCTTCATCCTCTTCGTCACCGGAATGGGGCTGACGCTGGGGTTGACCCCGCTCGTGGGCGAGCGGTTCGCGCAGGGCGACAAGCGCGGTGCGGCGGATTATCTCAAAAACGCCATGATCTTCTACTCCGTGCTGGGTTTTCTGATCGCCGCCGTGCAGCTGGCCGTCATTCCGCTCATGTATCGCATGGGACAGCCCGCCGAGGTGGTCGACCTGGCGATTCCCTATTACAGGCTCATGGCTTTCAGTATGCCGGCCGTCATGCTCTTCTTCGCGTTCAAGCAGTTTCTCGAAGGGGTGGGCAACACCGTCGTGTCGATGGTGATCGTCGTCGGATGCAACCTGATGAACGTCGTGCTGAACTGGGTCTTCATCTTCGGACATTGCGGTTTCGAAGCGATGGGAGCGACGGGTGCGGGCGTGGCGACGCTCATTTCGCGCATCGCCATGCCGCTCGTCGCCATTTGGTATTTCTACCGCCGCAAGCGTCTGCGCGAGTATGCCGCGCTGCTGCCCGAAGTGCGTTACTCGCGCCGCTCGGTGCGGCAGCTGGTGCGCATGGGCGTGCCGATTTCGGGACAGATGTTCCTCGAAGCGTCGGCCTTCGTGCTGACGAGCATCATGATGGGGTGGTTCGACGCCGTGGCCATCAGCGCCAACCAGATCGCGCTGACGATGGGCAATTTCGCCTTCATGATCGTCACGGCCGTAGGCGCGGCGACGACGATCCGTATTTCGCATTGCTACGGCGCGCGGCGGTTCGACGAACTGGGCCTGGCAGCCAGGGCGGCGCTGCATATCGTCATCGCATGGAACCTCTTCGCCGCCATGGTGTTCGTCACTTTACGGCAGACGATTCCCTATATTTTCACCACCAACGCCGAGGTGGTGTCGCTTGCCTCGTCGATGCTCGTCCTGATCGCCCTCTACCAACTGCCGGACGGCATCCAGAACATCTCGGTAGGGGTGCTGCGCGGCGTGCAGGACGTGAAGATCATCATGCCGCTGGCGTTGGCCGCCTACTGGGTGCTGAACCTGCCGGTGGGGTATCTGTGCGGGTTCACGCTGGGGCTGGGGCCGTGGGGGCTCTTCATCGGCTATTTCGTGGGGCTGACGACGGCCGCCGTGCTCTACCTGCTGCGCATCCGGCGGGACGTGCGGATGCTACGGCAATCCGGTTCGGTCCGCCCGTAGCGCGTCCGTCTAAACCGAGGTCAGCGGCATGGCGGCCCCGTTTCTGGGAAGGGGGGGGGAAAATTCCCGTGTCGTATCGATCCGCCGTGCATTGAATCCGTCGTTCCGTCCGATGCGGTAGATGCTTCCGCAGATGAAGAGCAGCGTGACGGAGAGCAGCGCCAGAATCGCGAAGATGAGCGTCAGCCGCGTGCGTTGCGGCAGCGCGTGGAGGTAAAGGTCGAAATGCTCGCCCTGACGACGGGCCCATGTGCCGATGCGGCGGAGGTTTTCTTTCATGCGTTCGGATTTTTCAGAGTCGCCTGCGTTCGGGGCATATTGCCGCCGAGCGCTCCGATACGCTTGCAAAAGTAGGCAATACGGATTATATATGATACGAGCAAAGGCGTAAGAACTGTTCCGGCCGGCGCGTTTGGTGTTCCGTTCGGTCGGGCGGAGGCGATCCCTGCCGGTTCCCGCCGGAACGTGCGGATGAAACGGCTGCGGCCGTGCCGATGCGGGCGCGAAGCGACGGGGATTGCGGAAAGAAATTGCGATTCCGTCGAAAAATGATTATATTTGCAGATAAAACACGAAAGAATGTCCTGCAATTGTAAAAACAGACCGGAGATCGGCCGCGGCGCCGCCTTTTGCAACTGCGGAGAGGAGTGCCGCGCGACCGTCTGCGAAGGGTGCTTCAAGCTCCATGAGACGCAGTGGCTCGCCGATTATCCCGATCATGTTCCGACCGATATATTCGAGGTGCGCTTCAAGAACACGCGCCGTTCCTTCTATCAGAACGTCAACAACCTTCCGCTCGAAACGGGCGACATCGTCGCCGTGGAGGCCTCGCCGGGGCACGACATCGGCATCGTCTCGCTTACGGGCGACATGGTGGCCAAGCAGATGAAGCGCACGGGGTTCAATCCCTACAACGGGGAGTTCAAGAAGATCTACCGCAAGGCCAAGCCCTACGACATCGAACGCTGGCAGGAGGCCATTGCGCTCGAACACGAGACGATGATCCGCTCGCGGCAGATCGCCGCCGACATGGGGCTGAACATGAAGATCGGCGACGTGGAGTATCAGGGCGACAAGATCAAGGCGATCTTCTACTACATCGCCGACGAGCGCGTCGATTTCCGCGAACTGATCAAGGTCTTCGCCGAGCAGTTCCACATCCGCATCGAGATGAAGCAGATCGGTGCACGGCAGGAGGCGGGCCGCATCGGCGGTCTGGGAGCCTGCGGCCGCGAGCTGTGCTGCGCGTCGTGGATGTCGAGCTTTTCGAGCGTCACGACCAACACCGCGCGGATGCAGGAGTTGTCGCTCAATCCGCAGAAACTGGCCGGGCAATGCTCGAAGCTCAAATGCTGTCTGGCCTACGAATACGATACCTATGCCGATGCGCGGCGCGATTTCCCGCGCGTGAAGGAGCCTTTGCAGGCGCTCGACGGCGAATATTACCTCGTCAAAAGCGATATTCTGGCGCGCACGATGCAGTTCAGCAGCAGCAAGGATGCGCTGGTGAACGTCACCACGCTTTCGGTCGAGCGCGTGAAGGAGATCCAGGCGCTCAACCGTGCCGGCAAGAAGGTCGACCGACTGCTCGCCGAGCAGGACGTTCCGGCCGCCGCGGAGGAACCGACCTATCGTTCGGAGGAGGACAGCATCACCCGTTTCGACGGCAAGCGCCGCAACAACAAGCGCCGTCGCGGCGACCGGAAGGGCCCGACGCGCGACAGGGCGGCCGAAGGCGCTGCGGGAGCGGAGGTCGCAGCCGGATCGGAAGCCGGCGCTTCGGATCGGGGGCAACGGGGTGCGCGTCCCGTCCGCAATCCGCAAAAAGGCGGCGGTTCGGTCAGCGGCGGCGGTGAAAACGGTGCGTCGCAGGGCGGCGAACGGCCGCGCGGGGAGCGTCGCTCCGGACGTCGCGGAAACGGCGGCCGCAACGGTGAAAACCGCGGCGGTGAAGGTCGCAATGGCGACGGTCGCGGCGAGCGCAGCCGGCAGGACGGCCGCTCCAATCGCGGCGGCAGTCAGGGAAATGCCAACCGTCCGGCGTCGGGCCCTTCGGGGGAGAACGGCGGCGGCAAGGGCGATAAGGAGTAATGGACCGAAACGGGACGGGCGCGGATGCGTCTGTCGCTGAACGAATCCGCCTGCGAGGGCAGATTCTTGACTGAGAGGCGCAGATGAAAGGGGCGAAACGGATTCTTCGTGCGGGATTGCTGCTGGCGTTGCTGCCGGCGGCCGGTTGTCTTTCGCAGCATCGGAGCGCGGTGGCCGATGTCGATCCGCTCGGATGGCGGGAGGCCGCGGAGGTGCGTTTCCCGAATGCCGATACGCTCGCGGTATGCGACCTGTGGCTCGTCGTGCGTTACGACGCGGCCTTTGCGGGCGGGCCGGTCGATCTGGAAGTGACGACCGTCGCGCCCGATTCGCTCCGCGCGACGGAGCCTTTCACGCTGCGGCTCGCCCCCTCGCGCGGGCCGTCGCCGCTGCTGTGCGATACGGCGGTGCTCTACCGGCGGCGTGCGGTGCTGCGCTGTGCGGGCGACTACCGGATGACGATCCGTCCCTGCCGTCCGGTACGCGGCATCGAGGCCGTGGGGGTTACGATTGAAAAAAGCATTTGACGATCATGGGAAAAGATAAGTTGAAGAAATTCGCCGAGAACAAGACGTTCCGCTGCCTCGTTCAGCCCGAATTCGACGAGATTTTCGGCAAGGATCATCCGCTCAAAGGGCGCTGGCACGCCGATTTTTTCCGCAACGACCGCCCGATCGTGCTCGAACTGGGGTGCGGCAAGGGCGAGTATACCGTCGCGCTGGCGGCCGACGATCCCGCGCGCAACTACATCGGGGTGGACATCAAGGGCGCGCGCATGTGGCGCGGCGCGAAGACCGCCACCGAGCAGGGGATGGACAATGTGGGATTCCTGCGCACGCGCATCGAGTTCATCACGTCGTTTTTCGCGCCGGGCGAGGTGTCCGAACTGTGGATCACTTTCCCCGATCCGCAGCTCAAAACGCGGCGTGCCAAGAAACGTCTCACCGCACCGCCCTTTCTGGCCTGTTATGCGCAGCTGCTCGCACCGGGCGGCTGGATCAACCTCAAAACCGACTCGCAGCACCTCTACCGCTATACGGGCGAGGTGATCCGCCGCTGCGGACTGCGCTGCGCGGTCTCGAATCCCGACATCTACGGTACGGGATACGCCGACAAGGTGCTTTCGATCAAGACGGCCTACGAACAGATGTTTCTCGATCGCGGCCTGCCGATCACCTATACCCGCTTTACGCTGGACGACACCGTGCGCTTCGACTGGTTCGACTGGGAGGAGGACGACAAGCTCAAATGCGAAAAGGACTGCGAGGAGGCGCGCAGGAAGTGAACGCTGCGGAGTGGGCGGGAGAGCTTCGCGCCCGGCGGCTTTCCGTCCGGCGTGGCGCGCAGGGACGGCTTCCCGCCGTGCTCCTGAAACGTTGAACCCGACGAGTTGAACCGAAATTTGAGAAACAAACTGATATTCGGAGCGGCCGTATTGCTGCTGGCTGCCTGCGGCGGGGAGTATGCGCCCCGCACGGGCGACCTGCTGTTCCAGCTCACGGCGGCGGAGGGGATGACCGATGCCATCGTGGCGGCGACGGAGCGCGGCGGGGCCGTGACCTTCTCCCATGTGGGAATCGTCGAAGCGACGGCCGGCGGCGCGTTCGTCGTCGAGGCGGTCGATACGAGCGTGCGGCGTACGCCGCTCGGGGAGTTTCTAGCCCGTTCGGCGCGGCGCGGCGGGCGGCCGATAGCAGCCGTCGGACGGGTGAGCGGTGCGGACAGCACGGTGGTGCAGCGTGCGTTGCGACGTGCGCATGAGCGGCTAGGACTTCCCTACGACGACGAGTTTCTGCCCGCCAACGGCAAACTCTATTGCAGTGAGCTGGCGTGGGAGTGCTTCGTGGCGGCCGACGATTCGACGCACCTGCTTCGGAGCCGGCCCATGACCTTCCGCACGGCCGACGGCGAGCTGCCGGCCTATTGGGCGGAGCACTTCGCCGCGCTGGGGATGCCCGTTCCCGAAGGCGTGGCGGGAACCAATCCCAACGACATGGCGCACGATCCGGCCGTCGAGATCGTATGGCGTTACTACGACGAATAGTCGCGCAGCCCCGTAATCCTGAAACTGCCTGCTGAATAAAGGAGACTTTTACTCGTTTGCTGCCCGTGCCGTCGCTTCCGGCGTGCGGCAGAAGTTCGGAAGCGCCGGCAGGCAGCACGGGTCGCTGCGGAACTTCGGAATCCGGCCGTGTTCTTCTGGATCGGCGCATCGGATGTCTCGTTCCTGCTGCCGCTGCTCGACTGGCGGCAGCGCCAGGCGGAGTGCCGACGGAGCGAACGAAGGGGCGTTCCGCACGGGACTCCCCTTCGTTTTACGGTGGCGGGATCGTTATCGGTCGGCGTAGAGCGCCTGCGCCAATGCATCCAGTCCCGCTTCGCCCGGGAGTTCCGGATAGGCCGCTCGCAATGCATGGGCGAATTCGTCGGCCGTCCCGTTTGCGGCCAGCAGGCGTTTCACGCATTCCAGATAGTCGATCTTGAAGCGCACGGCATCGGCCCCGGCTGCTCCACCGTGTCCGCCGATGAAGAGCTCGGCGCCCGATGCGAGCGCCCGACGGGCCTCGGCGATCTCGGCGTCGACGGCTGCCGGCGAGGAGATTTGCAGGGAATTCGCGTGTGCCTTCGCAGGAGCCCAGTGGGTGTAGCAGACCTTGCCGCCGATGAGGATGCTCGCGGCGGGAAAGTCGGTCGCGGCGCCGCGGTCGAAACGGAACGGAATCCCCGCCCACCGCTGCGTAGTGCCGAAGGCCACTTCGTCCGTCGCTCCCGTCGGCCGATCGACGATCGCGTCGCCGAAGGTCTGCGCGAAGTTCCGCATCATGCCGTCGTAGACTGCATCCTTCGTGAAGGCGGGCATCCCTGCGGGCATGACCGTCGCGTGGTCGCCTGTCCCGCCCACATGGTAGTCGGCGATGCGCGCTTCGACGGGCTTGTCGAGCGCGTCGAGGTAGGCGTCGTATTCGGCGACGTTTTCGCGGAACAACGGCTGTTCCAGCGTGACGACCGCCTGCGTTCCCTCGACGATGTAGCTTGCGTCGCCGAGTGCGTCGTTGGTGTGGTAGACATGCAGTCTGAAATTGTCGAAATCGTGCGTTTCGAATGTTCCTTTCGTCTGTGCCATAGCTGTAATCGTTAACAATGTCGATAAAATAGCGAATCTCTTTTTCATCTTGTCCGGATTTATAGGTTCCGAAAAGTTATTCGGTTACTTTTCGAGTGCAAATATAGTCCGACGGATCGTACGTGTCAAGTAGATACTCGAATGTCAGATAGTTACCTCCGGGTAACGATCGCTGGGCGTGAACGGATTGACTGGCGAATTTTTTTTGGATTTTTTCCGCCTCCCGCAAAAACGCCCCGATCGCCGTCACCCGGTGCTTTTCGCGGTGCCTGATCTTTCGATGCTTTTGGATCAAGCCAAAACGCAAGAAAAATCTATGAGAAGAAAAATTTCTCGATCGATGCTTCGGGAAGCGCCCCGATCCTTCGATTCAGCGTTTTTTATTTGCGGCGTAAAGTAGTTTTACTTACTTTTGTAAACCGGAGCGGGGCAGCCGGTCGGCGTGGCGGCGCGGGTTCGTCGTGCGGCAGGGCTGCTGATAATCATGAAACGAATACAGACTATGGACAGAACGACCGTACAGGACGCCCTGAACCCCGATTGCCCGATCCGCAACGTGTTGGCGCGTATCGGCGACAAGTGGTCGCTGTTGGTGATCGTCACGCTGAGCGGTGCGCGGACGATGCGTTTCGGTGCATTGCAGCGGGCGATTCCCGACATTTCGCAGAAGATGCTGAGCGTGACGCTGCGCACGCTCGAAGAGGACGGTTACCTCACGCGGCAGGTTTATCCCGAAGTTCCGCCGCGGGTGGAGTACAGCCTTACGTCCCGCGCGCAGTCGCTGCTGGCGTGCATCGATCCGCTCGTCGCATGGGCCAATGCGAATATGGCCGATATTCTCAACGACCGCAAGGCTGCGCGCGGGGAGCGGTGACGAGACGGCGCGATCCGTTCCGGTGCAGAACCGGCGACCGGCGAACCGCGACGCCCCGCTCTGCTGCTATTTCTTGCAGCAGGGCGGGGCGTCGCGTTCCGGGGTGCGCTGTACTCGAAATGCCTTCCGCAGTTACCGCTGCCGGAACTCGAAGGAGAACTGGTTGCCCTCCTCCGTGAGCCAGGCGTGCTGCCGCGTCGTGGGCGAGAGGGCGAACAGGGGCGAATAGGTCATCACGCGCACCGTGCGGCCGTCGGGGAGAAATTCCAGAATGCGGATCCAGCCGTCGCCGCCGTTGCCTTCGTACCCGCCGCCCATCGACTGCGAGTCGAAGAGCATCTGGTGGACGGGACGGCCTGCGCTGTTGGCATCCGTGCGGAATCCCCAGCCCGATACGTGGCCGCAGAGCACCAGTTCGATGTTCGAGGCGGGGTAGACGAGTTTCCGCCAGATCGCTTCGCCCTGATTGGCGTCGGGCAACTCCTGTTTGAATTTGGTGATCTTGCCGTTTTTGACTACCGGCTCGTAACTGGTGACGCGCACCGGATCGCCCGCGATGCGTTCGCTCTCGGCGTTGAGGTAGGAGTGCGTCATCAGCACTACGCGGTGATTGCGGTACTCTTCCAGCCCCACGATGCGGCGCGCCCAGCCGATCACCGTGTCGCGGGGTGCGAATTCGAGGTTGAGGAAGAGGTAGTCGATCCCTTCGGGGCTCCGCAGCTCGAAGGCGGCGTTCTCGACGGCGTGATTGCCCTGTGCGTCCAGACCGTACTGGCTGAGCATCCGCCGGTTGAGGGGGTTCTTGTCGACGGGGAAATATTCGCCGATATGGGTGCGGCGGTCGCCCGTGCGCGTGTAGGTGTAGTCGTGGTTGCCGGTGGCCGTCATGTAGGGAACTACTCCGTCCAACTGCGAGAAGGCGCGGGCCGTAGCCTCCCACTGCTTGTGCGACGACTGGTCGCCCGAGTAGCCGTTGCTGATGCGGTCGTTCTGCTCGACCAGATCGCCCACGCAGAGCACCAGTTTGGTGTTGAGCGCTTCGGCGTGTGCGGCGATCCAGCTGGTCATGATCTCCATGATCGGCTGGTTGCATGCCTTTTTGGCGTAGCCTTGCAGGTCGGGAAGCAGGACGACGGTCCACGAATCGGGATCGGAGAGGGCGGGTTCGCTGAATTTCTCCTGTGCCTGTGCCGGCACGAGGAGTGCTCCGAACAGTGCTGCGAGCAGCAGCCGGGCGAGGAAAACTCTTCTGAACATGGTTTTATCGGTTTGTAGTGGGTTTCGACAGGGTTTCCGGCCGCACGATCGCCGCGGCGGTTACGCCACGCTCTGCATCTCGATGAGCTTGGAGTAGATGCCGCCGCGCGCCATCAACTCCTCGTGCGTACCCTGCTCGGCGATGCGTCCGTGGTCGATGACGATGATCTTGTCGGCGTTGTGCACCGTGGAGAGCCGGTGGGCGATGACGATCGACGTGCGCCCCTTCAACAGCGAGTTGAGCGCATCCTGCACCAGCTTTTCGCTCTCGGTGTCGAGTGCCGAGGTCGCCTCGTCGAGGATCAGGATCTCGGGATTTTTCAGCACCGCGCGGGCGATCGACAACCGCTGCCGCTGGCCGCCCGACAGTTTCATGCCGCGGTCGCCGATGTTGGTCTGGTAGCCCTTGTCGGTCTCCATGATGAAGTCGTGGGCGTTGGCTACCTTGGCCGCGGCGACGATCTCGTCGTGCGTGGCGTCGAGTTTTCCCAGCGAGATGTTGCCCTCGATCGTATCGTTGAAGAGGATCGTATCCTGTGCCACGACGCTCATGTGGGCGCGCAGGCTCTCCTGCGTGTAGTTGCGGATCGATGTGCCGTCGATCAGGATGTCGCCGCCCTGGATGTCGTAGAAGCGGGGAATCAGTTCGCTGAGCGTCGACTTGCCGCCGCCCGAAGGTCCTACCAGCGCCACGGTCTCGCCCTTGCGGATCGTGAAGCTCACGCCGTCGATCACCTCGCGGTTGCCGTCGTAGGAGAAGCGCACGTTGCGGAATTCGATCCCTTCGTGCAGGCCGTCGAGCGTGCGGGCGTCGGGGGCGTCGGGCACCTCGGTTTTGGTGTCGAGCAGCATGAGGATGCGCTCGCCGGCGGCGACGCCCTGGTTGATGTTGGCGAACTGGTCGATGAACGAACGCACGGGGCGCGTGATCTGCGAGAACATGGCGATGAAGGCCACGAACTCGCCGGCGTTGAGCGAGCGGTTGATGACGAGCATACCGCCGAAGACGAGGATCACGCCGACGGCCGAGATCCCCAGAAACTCGCTCATGGGCGATGCCAGCTGCTGGCGGCGCGCCATCGAGAGGAGCAGCCGCGAGAACTCGGCGTTGATGTCGTAGAATTTCTGGCGGATGTAGTTCGTGGCGTTGTAGCCCTTGATGAGCTTCACGCCCGACAGCGACTCGTCCAGGACGCTCACCATGTCGCCCATGCGCTGCTGGCTCTGCATGGCGGGGTGGCGCAGTTTCTTGACGATGCTGCCGATGATGAGTGCCACGAGCGGCAGGAAGAGGATCGAGAAGACCGACAGTTCCCACGAGATGGAGAACATCGCCACCAGATAGCCGATGATGAGGAACGGTTCGCGGAAAGCTACTTGCAGCGTGTTGGTGATGCAGAACTGCACGACCATCACATCCTGCGTGATGCGCGACATGATGTCGCCCTTGCGCTGCTCGCTGAAAAATCCGACGTTGAGGTTGATGACGTTGTCGAACAGTTCGTTGCGCATCCTTTGCAGCGTGCGCGTGCGCATGTTCTCGACCGTCCATGCCCCCAGGTAGCGGAAGGTGTTCGACAGCAGGTTCATCAGCACCGTGACCGTGGCCAGCAGGATGAGCACGTACATGGGGTTGTACTCGCCGAAGACCGAGGTGTAGGCGTAGCGCAGCCATGCGCTGAGCGACGCCTCGTCGAAAGCGAATTCGGGACGGACGTAGAGCGGCTCGAAACGGAACTCGGGGTCGAACATCGCCTGGATGATCGGGATGAGCATGATGTAGTTGACCGTATTGAACAGCGCGTGGAGGATCGAGTAGATGAAATAGGGGACGGCGTATTTGCCGATGGGGCGCACGAACGTGAGCAGGCGGAGATATATCTTGAACATGTGAGGTCGAAATCTTCGTTTGTCCGCAGACCCGATACGGACGTGCCCTTCGAAGGGGGTTCCGCCGATCGTTTCGCCGGTCGGGCCGCGATGGTTTTTCCGTGTGCAAAGATAGAAATAAAATTCGGATTCCCGCCATTCGGGTCTTCTTTTCAGCCGCTTCGCCGTTCTTTGCGGTGTTTTTCGATCGGCGGAACGGT
>ERZ1673701.3415-NODE-3415-length-10798-cov-4.237271_pt1 | contig 10798 bp, 7 predicted proteins | sample MGYA00580231_ERZ1673701 | MGnify/ENA primary metagenome ERZ1673701 (study PRJEB41218, sample SAMN15661798) | gut metagenome | host: Homo sapiens | place: Canada: London | collected 2015-08-20/2019-03-30 | study: EMG produced TPA metagenomics assembly of...
GTGTTCGAAAACTACGAGGTCGACAACGTCAAGTCCAAGACCGACCTGCATATCGTCGGCGAGCTTGAGAACAAGAACATCGATACCGGCGCCGGTCTGGAACGTCTCGCCTATCTGATGCAGGGCAAGCAGAACATCTATGAGACCGACGAGGTCTTCCCGGTCATCGAAGCCGCGCAGAAGCTTTCCGGCCGCACCTACGGCGATGACGAGGCCATGGACGTGCGTTTCCGTATCGTGGCCGACCACGTGCGTTCCGCGCTGATGATCATGTCCGACGGCGTCCGTCCGTCCAACAACGGCCGTGGCTATGTGCTGCGCCGCCTGCTGCGTCGAACCGTCAAGGCCATGCGCGAGCTCGGCGTGACAGAGCCGGTCATGCCGACCTTGCTGCCGACCTCCAAGGCCGCGATGGAACCGAGCTATCCGGAGCTTAACGACACCTTCCACGACGTGTCCGAAGCCGCCTACGGTGAGGAGGACGCGTTCCGCCGCACGCTCGAATCCGGCACCGAGATCTTCGACATGGCCGTGACGAAGGCCAAGCAGGGCGGCTCGGATCTCGTGTCCGGCGAGGATGCCTTCAAGCTGCATGACACTTACGGCTTCCCGATTGAAATCACGCTCGAAATGGCCGCCGACCAGGGCGTGAAGGTGGATGAAGCCAAGTTCCGCGAGCTGATGGCCGAACAGAAGAGCCGTGCCCGTGCGGACGCGCTGAAGAAGCGCCACAACGTGGATTTGTCCGTCTATGACGACTTCAAGAAGACCCTGCTCCAGCCGATCGACTTCCTTGGCTACACCGACATGTCCGCACGTGCCAAGGTTCTGGGCATCATGCAGGAGGGCAAGGGTTCCGTTCCCGCCGTCACCGGCCCGGCCAACATCGAGGTCATCCTCGACCGCACGCCGTTCTACGCGCAGGCCGGCGGCCAGCTCGCCGATCAGGGCGAGATTCTGTCCGACGATGGCGCGGTGCTTGAGGTCGACGACGTGCAGAAGCCGATCAAGGACCTTATCGTCCACCAGTGCCGTCTGACCGAAGGCACGCTGGTTGTGGGCGCCGAAGTCAACGCGAACATCGATCTCGAGCGCCGTGGAGCCATTGCACGTTCCCACACCGCCACCCACATGGTGCACAAGGCGCTGCGTGAGGAACTTGGTCCGCAGGCCACCCAGCGTGGCTCCGAAGACGCTCCGAACCGTCTGCGCTTCGATTTCCAATGGTCCAGCGCCCCCAGCAAGGACGCCATGAACGCCGTCGAAGCCCGCGTCAACGAGAAGCTTCGTGAGAACCTTGCCGTCACCACTCAGGAAATGAAGTTCGATGACGCCATCGCTCTTGGCGCCATGCATCTGTTCGGCGAGAAGTACGGCGACATCGTGCGTGTGGTGTCCATCGGCGAGGACGGCTGGAGCCGCGAGCTCTGCGGTGGCACCCATATCGACCACGTCGGCAAGATCGGCGCCATCAACATCATGTCCGAGGCGTCTATCGGTTCCGGCGTGCGCCGCGTGGACGCGGTCGTCGGCCAGGGCGCGTATGAGTTCAACGCCCGCGAGCACGCGCTGGTTTCCCAGCTTTCCGACATGGTCAACGCCCGTCCCGACGAACTCGCCGAGCGTGTGAACATGCTGCTTGCCAAGCTCAAGGAATCCGACCGTCGTCTTGCCGCAATGTACGAGTCCCAGCTTGCGGCCTCTGTGCCGACGCTGGTGGCTGAGGCCAAAGCTTCCTCGGCTCCGGTCAAGGTCGCCAAGAAGAACGTTGGACATTTCGGCTCCTTCGACGCGCTTCGCAAGACCGTGCTCGACGTGCGCGGCCAGCTCGGCGAAGATGCTCCGGTCGTGGTGGCTCTTGCCGGCATGAACGAGGACGGCAAGCCCATGGTCGCCGTGGCAACCAACGAAGCGGCACGCAAGCAAGGCATCAAGGCTGGTGATCTGGTCCGTGGCGCTTCCAAGGTTCTTGGCGGTGGTGGCGGCGGCAAGCCGGACTTCGCACAGGGTGGCGGCGCGGACGCCACCAAGATCGACGAGGCACTTGAGGCATTGGCCGGCCAGGCTCTGAAGGGCTGATTCTCCAAGCATGGTTTGGCTTGGTATCGATCTGGGTGATGCTCGGGTCGGACTTGCGTTGTCCGATCCCGAGCTCACCCTCGCACATCCCATAGGCAATATTCAAGTGTATGGGGATTCTTTCCGCGCGTTGGATGAAGTCATCGACGTCATTGGGGACGAGTCGGTGGACCATGTGGTGATTGGCCTGCCGTTGCTGCTGAACGGCGAAGAGGGGAAAAGCGCCAAAAAAGCGAGACGCTGGTCCGTCAATCTTGAAAAACGACTGCATGCGGCCGTGGAGGATGAATCATATTCGGTGACGCGGGTTCCCACCATTGAATTGGTGGATGAGCGTCTGACGACAGTGACCGCACATCATCAGTTGTTCGATGCGCGCATCGGCGGACGCAAGCACCGTCCGATGGTCGACCAGCAATCTGCGGTGGTGATTTTGCAGACGGCGCTCGACCGAAGCAGAGAGTAAGGGGAGAGAGACCTTTGACCGATAATCTGAACGATTTTTTCTCCGATAACGCGCAGTGGGTCGATGATACGTCAGCGGGCTCGTCATTCGATGCCGCGTTGCCGCCGCAACCGCCGAAATCGCGACGCGACATGCGTAAACGACGTGAGCAACAACGTCGTCGTCGCTATGTCACAATCATCGCGGCTGCCGTCGTTGTCATTCTTGTCGTCGTCGGCGGCTTTTTCGGCGTGCGCATGGTTAAACATCTCAGGCAGATGAACGCCAACGGCTCGCAAATCCAGATTGAGGATTACACCGGTTCGGGAGACAAAGACACGACGTTCACCGTGGAAACCGGACAAGGCGCAGCCGAAATCGCACGAAATCTGGTCAAGGCGGACATCGTCAAATCCGAATCGGCGTTCACCTCCGCAGTCGCGGCCGCCGGCGCGACGCTTTACCCGGGTTCGTACGCGTTGAAGACGCATATGAAAGCGGCCGATGTCGTCAAGATCCTGTCCGACCAAAGCAAGGCCGGCGGTTTCGCCGAAGTCAAGGCCGGCGAACGGGTGTCCGATGTCATCGCCAACGCGGCCAAGATGTCAGGCAAGGACGTGTCCGAATTCCAAGCGGTCATCGACGGTGGCGGCGCGGGCATTCTGCCAGATGAAGCGGGTGGCAAATTCGAAGGATGGCTTGAGCCCGGATCCTACAGCGTCCAGGACAAGTCCGCCAAGGACATCCTCAAGGAAATGGTCACGGCACGCGTCAACAAACTGGACACATTGGGCGTGCCAGATGGAAGCGAACGCGAACGTATCATGAACATCGCGTCCATCGCCGAATCCGAGGCATGCAATCCTGACGATTACGGTAAGGTGGCGAGGGTCATCCTGAACAGAATCGACCAGGACATGCCGTTGGGCATGGACAGCACCGTTGCCTACGGGTTCAACACCACAGGCAGCAAGCTGACAGACGAGCAGCTTGAGGATGGAAGCAACCCGTACAACACTCGCGTGAACAAAGGACTTCCTCCGACGCCGATCAGCAATCCCGGCGATTCCGCTATCCAAGCCGCGATGAATCCTCCGGAAGGCAAATGGCTGTACTTCGTCACCACCAACCTCAAGACCGGCGAGACGAAGTTCGTGGAAACCGAAGACGAATTCTGGAAGATTCGCGACGAATACAAAAGCAACAACGCGAATGCCAACTGACGGTATCACGCATTAACACAACGCATGCATCGCGATGCTTATCGCCCCGGCCACGACAATGGTCGGGGCGAACGGCGTCTTACCGGCGAATCGCGTATGCTTCTGCGGGTCGAACCGTGTCCAAATCGCAAGCCACAGCAGCCCCAGCACACTAATCGCAAACCACCAGAACACCACTGGAAACAGGCCGAACATGCCTACGGCCAAGCCGATAAGCAACGTCGTGGTGACGTCGCCGAATCCCAAAGCCCCTGGCTTGATGAGCGCAAGCGCACATTGCAGCACGGCGGATAACGCGGCGAACAACAGAGCCTGCAATGCCAGAAACAGTGAATTAACGGACAACGCATACGTGATGTCCACAATGACCTGCGCCAAACACCCTACGGCGATCCACATGCGTGGAATGCGTCGTGCCCGGATATCCTCAACGCTGACGGCCATTCCACAGAGCAGACTCGGCAGGCAAATCATGTACCACATACCGTTAAGATAGTCCACGAATCGTATTTGGCAGAAAAGGAGTGTTGGCATGTTGCGCTGGCAGACAGCAGGTGAATCGCACGGCGAAGCGCTTGTCGCCATGATCGAGGGGCTGCCTGCGGGCATCCACGTCACTACTGAGGATATCGTCGGCGCATTGGCACGCCGACGTCTCGGATATGGCCGTGGTGCGCGCATGAAATTCGAACAGGACAAGGTCCGCATGCTCACCGGTGTGCGTTTCGGCGAGACCATCGGCTCTCCCGTCGCCATCGAGATCGCCAATACCGAATGGCCGAAATGGACCGAGGTGATGAGCGCCGATCCGCTTGACCATGACATTCCGCGCGAAGGACGCAACGCGCCGCTATCCCGTCCCCGTCCGGGGCATGCCGATCTGACTGGCATGCGCAAGTACGGTTTCGACGACGCCCGTCCAGTGCTGGAACGTTCCAGCGCACGTGAGACCGCGTCGCGTGTGGCCTTAGGCGAGGTCGCCAAGCAGTTCCTTGAGCAGACGTTGGGCATACGTACCGTCTCCCATGTGCTGTCAATCGGTGGTGCTGGCATCACCGACCCGCAGAATGCGGTGCTGCCGAAGCCTGAGGACCTCGAAGCATTGGACGCTTCGCCGGTGCGCACATTGGATAAGACGGCCGAACAGCAGATGATCGCACGCATCGACGAGGCCAAGGAGAACGCCGATACCTTAGGCGGCGTGATCGAGGTCGTGGTATACGGCGTTCCGGCTGGAATCGGCACGTACGTTGAATCGGACCGCAGGCTGGACGCGGCATTGGCCAGTGCCGTCATGGGCGTCCAGGCCATCAAGGGCGTGGAGATCGGGGACGGTTTCCTTGAGGCGATGCGTCCCGGCTCCCAGGCGCACGACGAAATGGTGGTTGGCGACGATGGCCGCATCACACGTCTGAGCAATCGTGCGGGCGGAATCGAAGGCGGCATGTCCAACGGCCAGCCGATTGTGGTGCGTGCCGCGATGAAGCCGATTCCATCCATTCCAAAGGCGCTTCGCACCGTCGACGTCACCACCGGCGAGGCGGCCCAGGCCATCAACCAGCGTTCCGACAACACCGCCGTTCCCGCGGCGGCCGTCGTGGCCGAGGCGATGGTGCGCCTCACCATCGCTCAATACGTGCTGGAGAAGTTCGGCGGCGACAGCGTGGCCGAAACCAAGCGCAACGCCGAATCCTATGTGGCGTCCTGGCCGGAGCACATGAGGTGACCGATTCGATGGCTGGAATGCGTAGACCCGTCGCCGTCATCATCGGCATGATGGGCGCGGGCAAGACCCGCGTCGGCAAGGAAGCGGCGCAGATGATGCAACTGCCGTTCGCCGACGCCGACAACGAGATCGAACATGATGCGGGAATGAAGATTCCCGAATATTTCGAAAGGTACGGCGAACCGGAGTTCCGTAAGCTGGAAAGCGACGTTGTGCTTGACATGCTGGAGGATTTCGACGGCATCTTCTCCTTGGGCGGGGGCGCTCCAATGACCCCGTCCATCCAGCAGGGGCTCGCCGAATACATCGCCGACGGCGGCAAGGTCGTGTATCTGATGGCCGATCCGAAGGAAGCCATGGAACGCGCCAACCGCGGCGGCGGCCGTCCGATGCTCAACGGCGACGCCAACGAGCGTTGGAAGAAGTTGTACAAGGAACGCGACCCGGTGTTCAGACGCGTGGCCAATGTGCAGGTGCGCACCCACGGACAAACCCCGCAAGTGGCCGCGAGAAAGCTGATGGAAATGATCGATCAACGTATCGTCCACGTCACCGGATCCACCATCGAACCATACGATGTGTGCATAGGCGAAGGTGTGATGAGCCAGCTTGCGCAGGTGCTGGGGGACAAGCCTGCCAAAGTGGCATTGATTCACACCCAGCCGGTGCAACGGCATTCCGACCGCGCACGCACGCTGTTGCGCCAGTCCGGTTATGACGTGCACGACATCGTCATTCCCGATGCTGAAGCCGGCAAGACCATCGAAGTGGCCAACGGCATCTGGCAGCGTCTGGGGGAGGAAGGCTTCACCCGTTCTGATGCGATTGTCGGTCTCGGCGGTGGCGCAGCCACCGATCTGGCCGGTTTCGTGGCCGCCACATGGATGCGTGGCATCCGCTACGTCAACTGCCCGACCTCGCTGCTGGCCATGGTCGACGCCTCCACCGGCGGCAAAACCGGCATCAACACTCCACAAGGCAAGAACCTCGTCGGCTCGTTCTATACGCCGGCCGGCGTGCTCGCCGACATGGGAGCACTCGCCTCGTTGCCGAACGACATCTTCATCGAAGGTCTGGGCGAAGTGGCGAAATCCGGTTTCATCATGGATCCGGAGATTCTGCGCATGCTTGAAGACCATGCCGACGAGCTGCGCTCGTTCGACGGTTCGACGTTCCTTGACTCCGATCTGAAGGATGTGGTCGCCGAACTCATCGAACGTACCGTGACGGTGAAGGCGTACCATGTGTCCGCCGACCTCAAAGAAGCCGGATTGCGTGAATTCCTCAACTACGGACATACGCTTGGCCATGCCATCGAAAAACTCGAACACTTCCGCTGGAGGCACGGCAACGCCGTCGCCGTCGGCTGCGTCTATGCGGCCGAACTGTCCCATCTGCTCGGCTACATCGACCAAGATCTGGTCGACTACCATCGTTCGCTGCTCGGCTCGCTCGGCCTGCCGACATCATGGAACAATGGCAGCTGGGATGATGTGCTGGCGCTCATGCACCGAGACAAGAAGGCCCGCGGCAACAAACTGCGTTTCGTCATACTCGGCTCGCTCGGCCATCCCATCCACCTCGAGGATCCGCCGGCGGACGCCGTCGAGGAGGCGTTCCGACGCATCCAGCGGTAGGACGCAATCGCAAGAACGAACACAAAAGGAAGCAATATGACCAAAGTAGTGGTTGTCAACGGACCGAACCTCGGCCGTCTCGGAGTGCGCCAGCCTGACGTATACGGCAAGCAGGATCTTGAGACCCTGCGCAAACTGTGCACCGAATGGGGTCATGAACTGGGGCTTGACGTGGAGGTGCGTCAAAGCGACGACGAGGCCGAGATGATTCATTGGATGCATCAGGCCGCGGACGAGAAAACGCCGATCGTGATGAATCCGGCGGCTTTCACGCATTACTCCTATGGTTTGGCGGACGCCGCGCACATGGTGATCGACGAGGGACTGCCGCTTATGGAGGTGCATATCTCCAACCCGTCCGCACGCGACGAGTTCCGCAAGCGTTCCGTGATCTCTCCGGTGGCCACCGGCACCATCACCGGCATGGGATTCTATGGCTACAAGCTGGCAATCGAAGCGGTTGCGCACTTGTTGGAAGAACGCTGACATCGACATTCCGTCATGGATTCAGCCGGATGCCTGTCTTTAAGGCATCCGGCTTTTTCGTGCCAATGAGGATGACGCATATCCCGGTCTCCCCGGATTGGTATACAGTGATATTGCAAACGTATGCAAACCGGGAGCATGGCGAAGTGACGAAGAGGTCGATGACTATGGGCGCAATCGCAAGAAGAATCACACGTGTCATTACGGCGGTCGTATGCGTCGCGGTATCGGTCGGTGTCTCAGTCGCCACGCTTCACGTGCCGACACGTGAAGGCGGCGGGGAACGTTTCAATCCCGCGCGATACCGCAGCGACGTGATCGCGGATACGGTCATCAACCACACCACCGGCGTCGACAAAACACAAGGGACCGGCACCGCCGGAAGCCCCTACGACAATAAAGGCTATTTCCCTGAAGCCGGATACACGCCATCGGACTTCCATGCCCCCTGTTCTATCTGGACGTACCGCGACGCCGAAAGCGTGTGGAACTGCCAGGTATCGGGTTTGCAGGACCTTGATACATCAAGCCCGCACGTGCGCGACGTGCTGTCTGACTATTTTGTGAAGCTTCTCGACTACGGCGTCGCCGGATTCCGCGTGGATGCCGTCAAACACATGCCTCCGGAAGACGTGCTGGCCATCAAGAAACTCGTTGCGAAGAAATCCGGACGTTCCATGAACGACATCTGGTGGACGCAGGAAGTGATTGGCGACAATGCGGAAGCCGCCGAAATCCAACCGAGGAACTATCTCAAAACCGGCCAGGTGAACGAATTCCAGTACGCATATCGGCTTAAGTCCCTGTTCTCCAACTCGCTGGCAGGCGGAAGCCTGTCGATCAAAGACATTCCGCAGAACATCACCGACAGTGGCAAGGCCAGCGTATTCGTGACGAATTGGGATACCGAACGCAACAACATGACGCTCACCTACAAGGACGGCGACGCCTACCGGCTAGCGAACGCGTTCATGCTGGCCTACCCGTATGGCGCCCCCAACGTGTTCTCCGGATACGAATTCCATGACACCGACTCGGGAGCTTCAGGCGCCACTGCGACCAGCGTGCCCGATATTGACTGCTCCAAAGACTCCGGCTGGAGCTGCACCGAACGCTGGCCTGACGTGCACGGTATGGTCGGCTGGCATAATGTCGCAGGCGACGCGCCGCTCTCCGATTGGCAGGATGACGGCGACAACATGATCGCCTTCGGTCGAGGGGGACGTGCCTTCATCGCCATCAACAATTCCGTGCGCACACGTACTGTGACGTACCACACGGCTTTGCCGGCAGGGGAGTATTGCGATGTCTACGCTTCCGCCGACTGTTCCGGCAGCGTGCATGTGCGTTTCGACGGGGATGCCACACTGACGGTTCCTGCCGGTAGTGCAGTGGCCTTCCATATCGCCGCGACACCGTATACCGTGAGACAATGATTGCAATCGTTTGCTGTTTTTTGCAGCTATTTCTGAATGTTTTCTGCTTGACTTGCAGAAAAAATTTTGATTGCAGCAACAGGTTGCACTTCGGCATATATGAAGTGCATGTGCAGCAGAGGGTCACGCTGTTTCATTGCCACGCGCAGCCATTGACATACAATTAACTCTGATTCAGAGTGTAAACGTATGCATATTCATCGTCGAGTGGATTCTGAATCATCCGCGTGGATGCGGATGTCCATGGCGCATACGTTGCCGGTCGCGGCGCCTGCCATGGGCGCTTGAACCGGCCTCACAGATGAGAACGGAGAACGATGGTCGTTCAGACGAACCGTCCATTAGGCCGTGTGGTGGCGATGGGCGTCACCGCGGCCATGGCGTGCGCTTCGTTGGTCGCGGCACCGATCGTGGCCCAGGCGCAATCCAAAACGCAGGCCAATCAACAGAAAGATGTCCAGGTGATTGCGTTCCAGCAGACGTGGAACACGATCGCCAAGGAATGCACCAACACCTATGGTCCGGAAGGTGTGGCCTATGTGGAGGTCTCGCCTCCGCAGGAATCCATCCAAGGCACGCAGTGGTGGACCAGCTACCAGCCCGTGAGCTACAAGCTCGACTCCAAGCTGGGCACGGAAGCCGAATTCAAGAGCATGGTCAAGCAGTGCTCCGCGGCAGGCGTGGGCATCATCGCCGACGTGGTGCTCAACCAGACCACCGGCGCCGACGTGGCCGCCGGAGACCAGAAGGGCGTGGCCGGCAGCGAATACAACGGCTCCACCGGCAGCTACCCGGGCTTCGCCACCAAGCAGTACCCGGACGGCATCACCGCCGCCGACTTCCACAGCTGCACCAAGAACATCTCCGACTACACCAATCAGAAGGAAGTTCAGGAATGCCGCCTGAGCTCCATGTGGGATTTCAACTCCGAAAGCGAGAAGGTGCAGGACATCCAGTCCGACTACCTAGCCTCGCTGTGGAACGCCGGCGTGCGCGGCTTCCGCATGGATGCCGTCAAGCACATCCACACTGACAGCGTGAAGGCCATCAAGGAGAAGTTCGCCAAGAAAATCGGCAAGAACGCCAACGACATCTACTGGATTCAGGAGGTCATCGGCAACGCCTCCGAGGCCGCGGGCATCCAGCCGAGCAATTACGTGCAGAACGGCACCGTGACCGAATTCGGCTTCAAATCCGAGATGAACCAGACCTTCAAGGACAAGATCGCCAACCTCAAGGGGCTGAGCGATCGCCTGAGCAAGGATCTCTCCTCCGATGACGCCAACGTGTTCGTCACCAACTGGGACACCGCCCGCAACGAGGGTGCGCTGACCTACAAGGACGGCGCCAAGTACCAGCTGGCCAACGCGTTCATGCTGGCCTACGACTACGGCACCCCGCGCCTGCTCTCCGACTACAAGTGGGACGTCAACGACAACGGTGCACCCGGAGCGACCGCGACCTCCGTGCCCGACGTGGATATGGACAAGGCATGCTCCACCAACGATTCCGATTGGAACTGCGAGCAGCGCTGGACCTCCACCCGCGGCATGATCGCCTTCCGCAACTATGTCAACGGCACCAAGGTCGCCGATTGGCAGGATGACGGCGGCGACAACATCGCCTTCTCCCGCGGAGCCAAGGGCTTCATCGCCATCAACAACGGCAAGAAGGACAAGGACGCCTCCTACACGACATCCCTCGCCGACGGCGAATACTGCAACGTGTACGCCACCATGGACTGCTCCAAGACCGTGACCGTCAAG
>ERZ1673701.3416-NODE-3416-length-10797-cov-21.096165_pt1 | contig 10797 bp, 6 predicted proteins | sample MGYA00580231_ERZ1673701 | MGnify/ENA primary metagenome ERZ1673701 (study PRJEB41218, sample SAMN15661798) | gut metagenome | host: Homo sapiens | place: Canada: London | collected 2015-08-20/2019-03-30 | study: EMG produced TPA metagenomics assembly of...
TGTTGTTGTTCACCATCTGGGGGCCGTCATCGATGTACTGATCCTCGTACTCGTCCCCTTCGCCCATCAGGCCCTTTTTAATGCTATCCAGCAAAGACATAATTATCTGCTCCTTTCATTCGGGCAGCGCCCGGCTGCCTGGCGTTCTTTGCAAAAAGAATGCAAATAGCTTTTACTATTATCTGATTTTTTTCAGCAGATGTCAATAACTACAAAAGTTTTCCGTCATATAAATTTTGTCCCGAGACGATTATTTCGTCATAAAGCCTTACCTGACTGACGGAACCGTCCGTTCCCTTGGGCAAAACAAGGATGTAATCCCCTTCCGTGACCAGCGGATGGTCGGCGTCCACGGGGTCGATCTTGCAGAAGCGGGCGATGTTGCCGTACTTGACATACACGCCGGGGATGTAGTTTTCGCCCTGCGTTTCGGCCTCGGTGCCGTCCTCCTTGAGGTAGTGCACTGCTGCGGCAGGCACCCGCAGACCGGTGCTCTCGCTGGTGCTGATACGGGCGCAGGCGTGGTTGAGGCACAGCACATCGCCGTTGATGGAGTTGCAGCGCAGCACAAAGCGGGCAATATCCTTTTCTGCATCAATGGTCACCTCGGTGACGGTGGCGCGCAGAGCGGCATCGCTCTGGCCGGGAAAGCTGATCTCCACTGCCATGCGCAGGGGCTTACCGTCCGAGCCCAGCAGTTTTTCGGCCTGCTTTGCGGAGCACACCCCGGCGTACTGCCAGCTGAACCCGGCTACCAGCTTGCCCACGCAGCCGTCCAGCGGCATCTCGGGGTCGGAGTCCAGATAGGCTTTGAGCTGCTCCGGGCTCTGTGCCAGAATGTCCGCAGCACCGGCATTCAGCCGTCCGCTGCTGGCAGCCCGGACAAAGTAGCCGGTGGTGGGGGCGGTGATCTGAGTGGGGTTGCCCAGCTGGGCCTGCACGGTCTGTGCCTGCTGGGCAAGCAGCGCGATCTGATCCGCAAAGCCGGCGGTATCGCCGGTGGTGATCCACAGCTTGTTCTGCGCCAGCAGGTAAGCATCGGCGCTGCCGTCCACATCGCTGTAGCGGTCGGTGTCCAGCGCATCCAGCAGATCGTACAGTGCGCCGGAGCGCTCCTTGAGCAAGCCGTCCAGCTGGGTGGCTGCGGTGTTCTGGGAGCGCTGCAACAGGTCGATCTGGCTGGTGAGCTGGGTCAGCTGCTGGCGCAGCACTGCCTGATTGGCATCGGTGTACAGCTCTGCAACGGCAGTGCCTGCCGACACCCGCTCGCCGTCCGAGACAAGGTAGCCCAGATTGCCGCTGCCGGAAATGCAGGTTTCGTCAAACAGCAGCACGCCGTCCGCTTCAATGGTATCGGAGATGGTGATAGGCAGCGCCGTTTCGTAGACGTTCTGGGGAAAAAGGATGTGCGCCGCCTGCCAGCAGACATACGCTGCCGCCGCCAGCAAAAAGGTGGCCAGCACGACCGCCAGCGTGGTAAGCGCAGAGAGCTTGTGGCGCGGTTCCTGAGGGGTTTCCGGCATAAGGATCATCCTTTCGATAAAAAGTCTTGGGTCAGACGCAAGGCAGTCTGCCGCACGTCTGCCGCTCCGGCGTCCAGCCATGTGACCCCGTCCATGTGGCGGAACCATGTCAGCTGGCGCTTGGCGTAGTTGCGGGAGGCCTGTTTGAGTTTTTCAGTACAGACATCCAGCGCGGCGGTCTGTTCGAAATACGGGAAAAATTCTTTATAGCCGATGGCCTGTGCGGCGGTGCGAAAGGCTTCGCGGTTGCGCCAGACGTATTCCGCTTCGGCTAAAAGCCCGGCCTCCAGCATTTTATCCACCCGCAGGTCGATGCGGCGGTACAGCGCTGCACGCTCCGGGAAATCCAGCCCCAGCACAAGGCTACGGTAGGGGCGCTCCGGCGGCAGCGAATCGGCCTTTTGTTCGCTGAGACGCTTGCCGGTGGCGCGGTAGTGCTCCAGCGCCCGCAGCACCCGTACCTTATTATTGGGGTGGATGGCAGCGGCGGCTTCCGGGTCCACAGCTTGCAGTTTTGTGTACATGGCCTCCGGGCCGATGGCCTCCAGTTCAGCGGTCAGCTGCTCGCGCAGACCGTTCGGGGCTTTTTCGGCGGTGAAGCGCACCCCGTACAAAAGGCTCTGCACATACAATCCGGTGCCGCCTACCAGCAGCGGCAGATGCCCCCGGGCGGTGATATCCTGAATATACTCCACTGCCAGCGCGGTGAAATCCGCCACGCTGAAGGTCTTTTCCGGGGTGAGGATATCCACGCCGTGGTGCGGAATGCCGCAGGTCTCCTGCGGGGTGACCTTGGCGGTGCCCACATCCAGACCTTTGTAGATCTGCATAGAGTCGGCGCTGATGACCTCGCCGGAAAACTGCTGCGCCAAGGCAACGCCCAGCGCGGTCTTGCCGGTGGCGGTGGGGCCTACCACAGCCACCACGACAGCTTTTGCATTACACGATGCGTCCAAACTGCTTTTCCAACTCCTTTCGGGTAAGCTTGAGCACGCAGGGACGGCCATGGGGGCAGAAGGGTGGCACCTCGCCGGAGAGGATCTTCTCGGCCAGTGCCATCAGCTCCTGCGGAGAGGACTTGTCCCCTGCCTTGATGGCGGCGCGACAGGAGATGGAGTGCAGTACCCATTCGGTGTGCTCGTTCAGCGCGTCCCGGCTGCCCTTGAGCAGGCGGTCGGCGATCTCTACCAGCAGATCCTCGGCATTCTGCGGCTCTACGTCCGCAGGCACGGCGCGCAGCAGCACGGTGCTGCCGCCAAAGTCGGCCACGTCCAGCCCGGCGTTTTCCAGCAGGGGCTGGTTTTCCAGCAGCGCCTGCTTTTCCTCTGCGGAAAGGTCGATGGCGGCGGGCTGCAACAGCAGCTGGCTGGGCACATTGCCGTAGTTGGCGGCAAGCTTTTCGTACAGCTGACGCTCGTGGGCAGCGTGCTTATCGATCAGACACAGCTCGTCACCCCGCTCGGCCAGAATATAGGTGCGGAAAACTTCGCCCACATAGCGCAGCGGCTCTTCCCCCTGCGGCACATCAAAGCCCAGCTGTTCCGGCTGTTCGGGTTCTTCCGGCTGATAGGGCACCGTTGCGGCTTCGACCTCCGGGGCAGCGGGCATGGTGTTCCATGCCGCCATGTGATCCAGAGGCGGGTCGGCTGCGGCGTCCGTCTCCGGGTGCACATCCAGCTGTGTCTCAGCAGCGGCCGCCCGGAAGGGCTGCGGTGCGCTCTGGACTTTGGTTGCATCCAGTTTTTCCGGGCTGTGGAGGGTGACCACCGGGTCCAGAATATCCTCTGCGGGGGCAGACTGCCGCCACGAGGGCACAGCTGCCGTCGCGCGGGCAGGCTGTGCGGGCTGTACCGGCGGGTTATCTGCCGTAAAAGCAGGGGTTTTCACCGGTGCATCGGCGGAGCGCTGCGGCTGCGGCGCTTCCCAGCGCTGCGCGGGCAGCGTGCCGGGGTCTGCCTGACCTGGAATGACGGCGGAAAGTCCTGTAAAGTGATTATTCTTTACAGCATTTTCACTCTGAGTATCGTTTTCTTTTTCAGTTTTCTCTTTTTCATCTGCTTCAAAGGTGAAGCGGCGTTCCCCGGTGCCGGGCTGTGCCAGCGCCAGCTTGACCGCATGATAGATGACATCGAACACGTCATTTTCCCGGGCAAAGCGGGCTTCGATCTTTGCAGGGTGGACATTGACGTCCACAAGGTCGGTGGGCATTTCCAGCAGCAGGATGCCTCCCGGGAACTTGCCCTGCATGGTAGTGCCCTTGAAGGCCATTTCCATACCCGCCATGATGGTGCGGTTGCGCACATAGCGGCCATTGATGTAGAAATGCTGCATACTGCGGCTGGCACGGCAGCTCTTGGGCGGGGTGATCAGGCCGGTGACCCGGTACATTCCCTCCTCGGCATGCACCTCGATGAGGTCGCGGCTGAACTCCCGCCCCAGCACCGCGTAGGCGGCGCTGCGCAGCTGACCATCGCCGGGGGTGACGTATTGCAGCTTGCCTTCCCGGATGAACTTGACACTGACCTCCGGGTGGCTGAGCGCCACATGACCCACGTTATCTGCCACAAAAGTGCCCTCGCTGGAGTCCTTTTTGAGGAACTTCATGCGGGCGGGGGTATTGTAGAACAGGTCCTGCACCCGGATGGTGGTGCCCACAGCACGGGCGGCAGGCTCCCTGCCCTGCTCCTCGCCGCCGGCGATGCGGTAGCAGGTGGCAAACTCGTCCACCTCGGTGCGGGTGAGCAGCTCTACCCGCGCCACGCTGGCAATAGAGGCCAGTGCCTCGCCGCGGAAGCCCAGTGTATGGATGCTGTTCAGGTCATCCGGCTTTTCAATTTTGCTGGTGGCGTGGCGGATGAAGGCTGTCGGGATATACTCGGCATCAATGCCGGTGCCGTTATCGCTGATCTCGATCAGCTTTACACCGCCGGATTCAATGCTGACGGTGACCTGCGTTGCACCGGCGTCGATGGAGTTTTCCAAAAGCTCCTTGACCACCGATGCAGGGCGCTCCACCACCTCACCGGCGGCGATCAGCTCCGCGGTATGCTTATCCAGAACATGGATGACTGCCATGGTCTTTTCCCTCCCCTGTGGTTGATTTTTACGGTCAGCCGTTCAGGCTGCCCTTGAGGGTCTTTTTCAGCTCGTACAAAAAGTTCAGTGCTTCAATGGGAGTAAGCGTTTCCACATCCACGGCTTCCAGCTTTTCCATCATTTCGCTGGGCACTGCCGGGGAATTGTACTCCTGCAAGGCGTCAAAATCCATCTGCTCCACCTTGTTTTTGGGCGCAGAGGCTTCCAGCGTGCGCAGTACCTCGTGGGCGCGGCGGGTCACGCTGCCGGGCAGACCAGCCAGCTTTGCCACCTCGATGCCGTAGCTGTCGTCGGCGGGGCCGCGCACGATGCGCCGCAGAAAGGTGATGTCCTCGCCGCGCTTTTTGACCGCGATGTTGTAATTTTTTACGCCCTCCACGGTGCCTTCCAGCTCAGTCAGCTCGTGGTAATGGGTGGCGAACAAGGTCTTGCAGCCCAGCCCCTTGGCGGGGTCGGCGATATGCTCCACCACGGCGCGGGCGATGCTCATGCCGTCAAAGGTGGAGGTGCCACGACCGATCTCGTCCAGCACCACAAGGCTTTTGGCGGTGGCGTTTTTCAGGATCTCTGCCACCTCGGTCATCTCCACCATAAAGGTGGACTGACCTGCGGCAAGGTCGTCCGAGGCGCCGATGCGGGTGAAGATGGCGTCCACCACACCCACATGGCAGCTGGCTGCCGGCACAAAGGAGCCGATCTGCGCCATCAGGGCGATGAGGGCATTCTGACGCATATAGGTAGATTTACCCGCCATGTTGGGGCCGGTGATGATAAGGCAGCGGTCGGTGGTGCAGTTGAGGGTGGTATCGTTGGGCACAAACATACTGCCCTTGAGCACCTGCTCCACAACGGGGTGGCGTCCCTCGGTGATGGTCAGCACATCGCTGTCGTCCACCACGGGGCGGCAGTAGTTGTTTTCCGCAGCGACCTGCGCCAGCGCAGCCAGTACATCCAGCTGGGCGATAGCATTGGCGGTGCGCTGGATGCGATCCAGCTGTGCACCGATGCTTTCCAGCAGTTCGTCAAACAGGCGGCGCTCCAGCGAGATGAGCCGTTCGTGCGCACCAAGGATCTTGCTTTCCAGCTCCTTCAGCTCCTGTGTGATGTAACGCTCGCCGGAGGTGAGGGTCTGCTTGCGGATGTAGGTCTCCGGCACAAGGTTCTTGTAGGAGTTGCTCACCTCGATGAAGTAGCCGAACACATGGTTATAGCCGATCTTCAGCTTGGGGATGCCAGTCTCCTGCCGCAAGCGGGCTTCCAGCTGCGCCAGAACACCCTTGGTGTTATCGCGGATGGAGCGCAGCTCGTCCACCTCGGCGTGGTAGCCCTTGGCAATAACGCCGCCATCCTTGAGGGTGGAGGGGGCATCCGGGTCTATTGCGGCGTAAATGCGCGCCTTGATATCCTCCAGCGGGTCGATACTTGCGGCCAGCTCGGCAAGCTCCGGGCAGCTGCAGCCCTCAGCCTGCTTGCGCAGGCCGGGCAGGCGGTCGCAGGTCTGGGCAAGGGTGTAGATTTCCTTAGGTGTGGCAGAACCGTACACCGTGCGGGTCATCAGGCGCTCCATGTCCGCGATGTAGTGCAGTTCTTCGGTCAGGTCGCCGCGCACCATAGTCTGGCGCACCAGCGCCTCCACAGCGTTCAGGCGGTGGTTGATGAGCTGGCTGGAAATAAGCGGCTGCTCGATCCAGCTGCGCAGCATCCGCTTGCCCATGGCGGTGCTGGTCTTATCCAGCACCCACAGCAGGGTGCCGCGCTTTTCGCGGCCGCGCAGGGTCTCGGTCAGCTCAAGGTTTGCGCGGGTGACCGGCGAAAGCCGCATGAACTGGGCTTCGTTGTAAGTAATGACGGTCTTTAACCGCTCCACACCCTTGATTTGGGTATCGTGCAGGTATTCCAGCAGCGCAGCCATGGCAAAGCGCACAAGACCTTCGGCGGCTATGCCGGTGGTCTGCGGCCAGTCGCGGCCAAACTGCTCCTCCAGCGCAGAGGCCACCAGCCCCGGCGCATAGCGTTCGTCCTCGACCAGCTCCACCGAGCAGCTCATGTTCTTTTTGATGTAGGCGGTCACCTCGCGGCAGTCCAGCAGGCCGGGGTTCAGCAGCACCTCGCTGGGGTGGTAACGGCACAGTTCGGTAATGACCGCCGGGGCAATCTTATCCGCTGTCAGCTCGGTGATATGCGCCGTACCGGTGGAAACGTCCGCAAAGCATAGGCCGGCCTTTTTGCCCTTGAGGTACAGGCTGGCAATGTAGTTGTTGCGGTCGTCCTGCAGCATGCTGCTCTCGATGACCGTACCGGGGGTGACCACCCGGATGATGTCCCGCTTGACAAGCCCTTTCGCCTTGGCGGGATCCTCTACCTGCTCACAGATAGCCACCTTATACCCCTTGGCGATCAGGCGCGCCACATAGCCCTCGTAGCTGTGGAAGGGCACGCCGCACATAGGGGCGCGCTCGGCAAGGCCGCACTGCTTGCCGGTAAGGGTAAGATCCAGCTCCCGGGACGCCGTGACGGCATCGTCAAAGAACATCTCGTAAAAATCGCCGATGCGGTAAAAAAGAATTTCGTCCTTATGTTGGTTTTTGATCTCAAGATACTGCTGCATCATGGGCGAAAGCTCTGCCATGGTTTTTCCTCTTTCCCTTGTATGGTTCCGTCAGCCGGTTTGTGGGCTGTAACCGCCGGTGCAAACAAAACGCGGTCTGTGTTGCACAGCCGCGTTCCGATGAAAACTCTGCTTAGTGGCAGCCGCCGCAGGTGGAGCAGCTGCCGGTGCAGGAGGCAGAAGGCTCCTGCACGGTCATGGGGTCGCCGCCGTTCATGGCGGTGTTGATGATGGCATCGATATAGTTGACCAGGTTCTCGCACTCGCGCTTGGCCTCGTTGTATGCCACCATGCCCTCGTTGCCCATGATCTGGCCGTAGAGGCTGTTCACCTTCTCGTTCAGCTCAGCGATGCGGGCATCGTCGCGCTCGTTCTTGCCGATCTCGTTGTTCAGGTCCATGCGGGCCAGATTGAACTCGCCGATCAGGTTCTGCAGCTCCTCATCCTTGTCGTTTGCCTTGCGGGCCTGATCCAGAATGACGTAGCGGGGGTCGGTCTGCAGTGCCATAGCGGCACGCTTGAAAAGATCAATGCAATCCATGATTGGGTTCTCCTTGTTGTTTTTTATTCTTTCTGGGGCAGTTTGCCCCGGAATCACGTTTTTATGCTTCCAGCTCACCCAGCAGCACGGTGGCGCGGGCGCCGGTAAGATGTACGGTCGCATAGCTGCCCAGCAGTGCCGGGTCGGCGGCAAACTCCACGGTCAGGTTATTGTCCAGCCGGCCGGAAAGGGTGCCTTCATTGCGCCCAAAGCCCTCCACCAGCACCCGGACGGTCTGCCCTACCTGCGCCTTGACCAGTGCCATGGCGATCTCGTCCTGCGTAGCCAGCAGGCGGGTCATGCGGTCGGTCTTTTCCTTGCGGGGGGTGGGGTCCGGCATTTCGGCAGCCTTGGTGCCGGTGCGCTTGGAATAGATAAAGGTGAACAGCTGCATATAGCCCACCTTGCGCACCAGTTCCAGCGTTTTTACAAAGTCCTCCTCGGTCTCGCCGGGGAAGCCCACGATGATATCACTGGAGAAGGTGATGCCGGGCACGGTCTTGCGGGCGTAGTCGATGAGCTCCAGATACTGTTCCACCGTGTAATGGCGGTTCATCTGCTGCAAAAGCCGGTCGGAGCCGCACTGCACCGGCAGATGCAGGTGCTTGCACAGCTTCGGCTGGGCGGCGATGGTATCAATGAGCTTATGGCTGGCGTCCTTGGGGTGGCTGGTCATGAAGCGGATGTGGTAATCGCCGGGCACGGTGCACAGCAGGTTGAGCAGGTCGGAGAAATCGATCTGCTCCTCCAGACCCTTGCCGTAGCTGTTCACGTTCTGACCCAGCAGGGTGATCTCCTTATAGCCCGCTTCCACAAGGCTGCGGAACTCCGCAAGGATATCGCCGGGCTTGCGGCTCTTCTCGCGGCCGCGGACATAGGGCACGATGCAGTAGGTGCAGAAGTTGTCGCAACCGTACATGATAGGCAGCCATGCGCGGAACTCGCTCTCGCGCCGGATAGGAATGTTCTCCACGATGACCGGACGCTGTGCGGGGTCCAGCAGCACCCGCTTATGCTTTTGCAGCTTCTGGGCAACCAGCTGCGGCAGGGTGTCGATGCCGTCCACACCGAACACCAGATCCACATAGGGGTAGCTCTTGCGCAGCTTTTCCACAACGTGCTTCTGATTGGCCATGCAGCCGCACAGGCCAATGATGAGGCCGGGCTTTTTTTCCTTAAGGCCCTTCAGCGCGCCCACGTTGCCGAACACCCGCTGCTCGGCGTGCTCGCGCACGGCGCAGGTGTTGAACAAGATCAGGTCGGCATCCTCGGGCTTATCGCACAGGCCGTAGCCGATATCTACCAGCACGCCTTTAATGCGCTCGCCGTCGTTGACGTTCTGCTGACAGCCGTAGCTGTGCACAAAGGCCAGCGGCGGGGTGTCGTAGGTCTGCCGCACCAGCTCGGCGGCAACGGTATTATGTTCAAAGTTAATGTATTCCAAGCAAACCATCCTTCTCCGCCGGGCAGGGTAGCCCCGTGCGGCGAAACTCTATTTTCTGCCATTCTATAAAAGACACTCTTTAGTATACCCTGTTTGGCCGCTGCGGGCAAGAGGAAACACGCAAATTTTATGCCTGTTTAGCCACTGCGGCCTCTGCATCCTGCCTGCGGCAGCACTCTTCGCACACGCCCAGCAGCACCACGGCGCAGTCCTGCACCCTGCCCTTCTGGTTTTTGACCAGCTCCATCACCTGTTTTCCGTCTACCTCTGCATCGGTGACGCCGCCGCAGACGGTGCAGTACAGGTGGCTGTGCCACGGCAGGGTGTGGTCAAAGCGGTCCGCCTTGCCGGGAATGGACACCCGGCGCACCCGCCCGGCCTCCACCAGACTGTTCAGGTTGCGGTATACGGTGCCAAGGCTCAGATTCGGGCACTCCTGCGCGGCTTTATCGTAGATCTCCTCCGCAGTCGGGTGGTCGCACAGCTGCTGCACCGTCTGCATGACAAGCTCCCGCTGTTTTGAATAACGCATATCCATCCTCCTTTTTCACACGGTTCAGACGTTTTCTTCCCCTTTGATCTTTGCCCAGTACGCCCGGGCGGCCTGTTCGGTCTTGTTGTCGCCAAAGGTGTAGTACTTGGTATCCTTCAGCACATCCGGCAGATACTGCTGCTGTACCCAGTGGTTGGCGTAGCTGTGGGCATATTTGTAGTTCTGCCCCTTTACCAGTGCATCCTCACCGTCAAAGTGCTTGTTTTGCAGCTGACGCGGGATGGGTCCGGTGCGCCCGGCCTGCACATCCGCAATGGCTGCGTTGATGGCATCGTGGGCGCTGTTGGATTTAGGGCTGGTGGCCACCAGAATGACTGCGTCCGCAAGCGGCAGACGCGCCTCCGGCAGACCCACCATGTTGGCGGCATCCACCGCCGCCTTGACGATGGGGATGATCTGCGGATAGGCAAGCCCCACATCCTCGCAGGCACACACCATCAGGCGGCGGCAGGCAGAGGGCAGGTCGCCCGCTTCCAGTAGGCGTGCCAGATAGTGCAGCGCCGCGTCCGGGTCGGAGCCGCGCATGGACTTCTGATAGGCAGACACGATGTCGTAGTGGTCGTCGCCCTCCCGGTCGTAGCGCATGGCGGTGCGGCGGGTGACCTGCCGGATCATATCTAAGGTAATGCGTTTTTCTCCGTTTTCCACCGGCGCAGCCGTGACCGCAAAGTCCAGACAGCCCAGTGCCTTGCGCAGATCGCCCCCGGCGCTTTCGGCCAGATAGGCGCAGGCGTCCTCGTCCATGCACACCGGCACCTGCTCCCCTTCGGAAAGGCGCTGCACGGCGTTGCGCACCCCGCGCTCAACGTCCGATGCGGCAAGGGGCTTGAACTCAAACACCGTGCAGCGGGAAAGCAGCGCGTTATAGATGTAGAAATAGGGGTTCTCGGTGGTGGAGGCGATCAGGGTGACGCTGCCGTCCTCGATACATTCCAAAAGGCTCTGCTGCTGCTTTTTGTTCAGGTACTGGATCTCGTCCAGATACAGCAGTATGCCGCCCGCCGCTGCCAGCGTGCCGATATCCTTGAGCAC
>ERZ1673701.3426-NODE-3426-length-10766-cov-4.393707_pt1 | contig 10766 bp, 15 predicted proteins | sample MGYA00580231_ERZ1673701 | MGnify/ENA primary metagenome ERZ1673701 (study PRJEB41218, sample SAMN15661798) | gut metagenome | host: Homo sapiens | place: Canada: London | collected 2015-08-20/2019-03-30 | study: EMG produced TPA metagenomics assembly of...
GGGATTGACCCTAAATGAGCGAAAGGTCATAGCGAAACGCTGGGCAGACGGGGACAGCGCCGTGGAGATTGCGAAGGACCTGGGACGTGCGCCCGGTACCATCTACGCCGAGCTGGACCGGGTGCGGACCGGGAAACTGGACAGTAACTCTCGGCCTCAGTACGACCCGGAGCGTGGGCAGGCAGTATATCAGGCCAACCTTCGGAAGCGAGGCAACCGGGAGCGGCGCAGCAAAAGACCGAGTCGATGAAAGGAGCAAGCAAGGATGACCAACTTCGAGCAGCTCACAGCCTCGCCGGACACCCTGGGCGCTTTCCTAGCTTCCCTCCCCGTTACGGACGGACCCTGGGACAAAGCCTTTCAGAAGGAGTTCTGCGCCGGATGCCCCAAAGAGGACTGTGAGCCAAACTGCCCCCACCAGGACAAGCGAGACAACCCCGCCTGGTGGCTAAAGCAGGAGGCCACGCCCTCCGACAAGGACGTGGCCCCCAAGAAGACCTTCAAGGGACTTGGAGAAATGACAGACGAAGAAGTCATGGACGACCACTTCAAGTCAATCGAAAGGGAATAAGAAAGGAGGGCTGCCACTTGAGCGCCGAAAAAATTTGCACCCTGAGCATAGACCACGCAATCAGGATCGCCAAGATCATCGCCACCGCCCCCGTGGCCCGTCTGCCCATGATAACCCAGCTTTTCCACCAAGCCTCCGTCGACCTGGAGGGGCTGGAGGAATTGATCGAAACAAGCGGCCTCGCCAGCCAAAGCACCCTGATAGACACCAGAGAGTTCCTGGAGGAAATGACAGCAGGGAAAGAGCTTACTGGCCGGGGCTATCTTTTTACCACAGAAGAGTTCAACCAGCGCTGCCTTGCCCAAAACCTCCAGCCCCGCCTCGTAAAGCGGCACCTATACGCAGCCGGATTCCTGGAGGGAACGGCGGAGAGCGACGGAAAGCTGACCTACTCCATCACTGTATGGGTAGACGGGAAGGCGGAGCGGCGGGTCGCCATCAAGCCCTTCAAGCGAGGACAGGCCGATGAAGAATAGGAGTTCCCCCTACATAGCCGCCGGAGCCGCCCTGCTCCTGGCCCTCTCCATCGGAGCCGCCACGCTTACCGCCGGGGGCGGCACCACGGACAAGCCCTCCCTCTCCCCAGCGCCGACCGTTTTCCTGGTGGAACCCATCAGCAGCCCCGCAGAGGCCCACAGCAGCGACACCCCCCAGGTCTCCGCCCCGCTCTTGGACGTAGACCTGGACCCGGAGACACAGTGGGCCATCTACCACGAATGCGGATACGACAACGGCCTTTTCAGCCTAGCGATGGCCATAGCCAACCGGGAGACAGGCGGGACCTTCCAGGCCGACGCAGTGGGAGACAACGGCGACAGCATAGGCCTGTTCCAGGTCAACACCCGCTGGCACACAGACCGGATGGAGCGCCTCGGAGTGACCGACCTGACAGACCCGGTACAGTGCGCCGCCGTAGCCATCGACTACTTAAAGGAGCTTTCGGACCGCTACGGCTTCGAGCCAGAGAGCGAGGCCCTTCTGATGGCATACAACATGGGACCCAGTGGGGCGAACAACGCCATAGAGGCCGGGACCACCTCTACCGACTACAGCCGGGAGGCCTGGGCGCTCTACCAGGGATACCTGGAGGAATTGGAGGGCTGATCGGAGGTGAGCGCAGAAAAGAGAGCGCCGCTTCCGGCGCTGGTAACACCGGAAGCGGCAAAAAGGCCTGAGCCATCATGACACCCCCATTGTAGGGGGTAAAGAAAGGAAAGTCAAGTATGAACAGAATGATTAGAGGCGGAAAACTCTGCATCGAAACCAACGGCGACCAATCCACCGTAGAGGTCGCCGGGACCGGAAAAGACATACTTTTTAACTGGACCGCCCTAACGCACCAAATCTGCAGGCAACTCGACGTTGAGCCGTCCATCTTGGCCCTCGCCATGCCTGGGATGCTCCGAGACTACGAGCGGAAGCAGCTGAAGGGCGTCAAAACGGAGAGATTTGAAGCCAGTTTCGAGAAGACGGGAGGCGCTCGGGAGTGAAGATGGCCCTCCAGGGGAACACCCTGCTCATCAAGGACGCCGACAATGTCCAGTTCACGGTGATAAAGAGCTGGAACAAGATGAAGTGGGACAAGAAGACCCAAACCCTCCGGGGTACCGCAGACCTGGAGCTTCTGGACCGGCTCTCCAGCATCGTCCGGCTCCCCCCGGCCATAGCGGAGCGCCGAAACCATCTCCAGACCATCCAGGCCGCCGTGGACCGGGAGCGGGTCAACCAGACGCCGACCCCGCTCTACAACTTCCCCGTGAAGATGTCCCTCTATTCGCACCAGATCAGGGGCGCAAACATGGCCCTGCTAACCTTCGGATGGGCAGCCCCGCCGGAGGCTCAGACATGACGGGCCAGAGGGAGTGCTGGCGGGATATACCCGGATACGACGGAGTATACCGGATCAGCACGACCGGGAGGGTGCTGACCTACCGGGGATACAGAGGCAAGCGCCTGGATACCCCCAAAGAGCTTCACCCCCGCTTCGGCAGCGCCGGAGGCATCGACCGCCACTACCTGATTATTTCCCTCCGTGCCCCCGGCACCGGGGAGCGGCGCACCTACCAGATGGCACGGCTTATGGCTGAGACCTGGCTGACGGGTCTCCCGCCGGATTACATCATCCATCTGCGGAACGGCGACCCCTCCGACGTCAGCCTGCGGAACCTCGTGGTGGACACCAAGCAGGCCAGCGCCGAAAGAATGCGGGAGAAACACCGAAAGAACCCGAACAAGAGCTACTGCAGGAAGCTCCCGGTCGTGAAGATCGACCTGACCCTGGAGGTGGTGGACGCATACCCCAGCGCACGGCAGGCCTCCATGGATACCCACATATCACGGGCCACCATCCTGCACTACTGCAACCGGCAGACAAAGCAGTCCATCATAGCCCCGGACGGCTTCATATACGCCTGGGACGATACCCGGCGAATCTGGGCCACCCTCAAAAGGGCTATGCAGGAGCTGGACGAAATGGGGATCAGGTACAACGACCCCTTCACAGGCCGATACTTTGACCTCCCACCCCAAGAAGATCTCTCCCTCGACCCCCGCCTTTGGTGGGCAGAGGCCCCGGCCTCGGAGGCCATTTCAGAACCATAATTTTTCAATAGGAGCGTGAGCGTATGAACAGCAAAGGTGTCGTATACATCAGCGGACCAATCACAAGCGACCTGGAAAATTACCACGGCCACTTCCACCTGGCCAAGCACCTGGTCCGGGAAGCCGGATACACCGCCCTCAGCCCGGACAGCCTCCCCCTGGGACTTCAAGAAAAGGACTACATGAGGATCAGCCTCTCCATGCTGGAGGCGGCAGACCGAGTGGTGGTGCTGCGGGGCTGGGCCGCCAGCGCTGGGGCGCAGATCGAAGTGGCCTACGCCAAGCGCACCGGGAAACAGGTGCAAGACCTCCAGTGCTTCTGCGAGGAAAACCACGTCCTGGCCGACCCCGCAGACCTGGGGAGGGGACGCCATGAGCAAAAAGCATAAGGCCGAAAGGAAGGCGGCCCAGGCGGCAAAGGCCAGGGAGACCCAAGGCGGCATGACAATAGACGCCATCCTCGCCCAGCTGGCCAGCCTAAAGGACAACGCCAAAACCTTCCTCTCCGGAAGCGAAGACTTCGATGCCGTCTGGCAGCAGGACATAGCAGCCTGCGAGGCCGCCACCGACATACTAAGCACCCTCCAGGACGAAGGCATAAAGGACCCGGAGGAAGTCCGGGACCTGATCGCCGACTACAACGCCCTGGCGGCGCAATACCGGAGCCTCTACCAGAAGTATGAAGAAGGGGACAAGCCCGAAAGGCTAGGCTATAAACCCGGTACCACAATTCCGCTCTACGTTTGCCCCGGCTGCCACAGGCCAGTGACGCCCGGAAACGGCCACTGTTGGAGCTGCGGCCGCAAGCTGAAATGGAGGTGATAGAGCGTGACCCCGGCGAAAATCATACCCGGCACAGGGAAGGGCTTCGGCTTCCTGTTCGAGATGGGCTGCGGGAAGACCCTCACAGCCATAGCCACCCTCGGAGCCGGATACCAGCTCGGCAAGCTCCAGCGGGTCCTCATAATAGCCCCCACCTCGGTCTGCGCCGTCTGGCCGAAAGAGTTCCAGGACTACGCCGACTTCCCCTACACCATCCGCACCCTGCTCGGCACGAAGCAGCAGCGCCTAAAAGAGCTGCACGACCTGGAGCGCTTTCCCTACCGGCACCTAAAGGTGGCCGTCATCAACTACGAAAGCACCTGGCGGGACGAAATCTTCGAGGGCCTCCAGGAATACGACGCCGACCTGATTATCTGCGACGAAAGCCAGCGCATCAAAACCCACGACGCCGCCCAAAGCAAGGCGATCCACCAACTGGGGGACCGGGCAAGGTACAAGCTCATTCTCTCCGGCACCCCCGTACAGAACGAAGCGGTGGACATTTTCAGCCAGTACCGCTTCCTGGACCCCTCCATCTTCGGCGACAACTTCTACGCCTTCCGCAGCCGCTACTGCGTCATGGGCGGCTTCAACCGGAAGCAGATCGTCCAATACCGGGACCTGGACACCCTGATTCAGAAGGAACACTCCATAGCCTACCGGGTGACCAAGGACGAAGCCCTCGACCTCCCGGAGCAGACCTTCGAAAACCGCTACGTCGCCCTAAACAAGAAGGAGCGGACCATATACGACCGGCTCCGCCGGGACGGCTTCGCAGAGCTGGACGGCAGCGGCACCATAACGGCCACCACGGTCCTTACCAAGCTGCTCCGCCTCCAGCAGTTCACCGGGGGCTTCCTGGTGGAGGATGACGCCACCCGCCCCCAGTTGGTAAGCCGGGGGAAGCTGGACGCCCTGGCGGACATCCTGCAGGACTACGTCGTAGAGGGCAAAAAGAAGCTGGTGATTTTCGCCAGGTTTCTCCCGGAGATACACGAAATCGAAGCCCTCTGCGACAAGGCGCTGAAGCCCAGCGGCATGAAGGCCGTCGCCATATACGGGGACATCAAGAAGGAAGACCGGGGAGCCATCGTCCAGCAGTTCCAGACCGACCCCGCCACCATGGTCTTCATAGGCCAGATAGACACCGCCGGGACCGGCATCACCCTGACGGCAGCAGATACCTGTGTATACTACAGCGTCAACTTCAACTACGCCACCTACAGCCAAAGCCTCAGCCGGATACACCGGATCGGCCAGCGGAACCGCTGCACCTACATTCACCTTGTAGCGGAGAAGACCGTGGACGAAACCATACTCCAGGCCCTGGCCAAGAAGGAAGACCTGGCAAAGACGGTGGTCGACAACTGGAGACAATTCTTCTAAGAACAGAAAGGAACGGAAAACATGGACAACATCACATTTTCCCACTTTGAAAACGACGCAGTCCAGGATAAGAAGCTGGAACACTATGGCTGGGATAAGAAGGACTTCCTGGCCGGACAAGAGCTGACCGTTACAATCACCCTCGGAGAGTACCGGGAGCTGGTAACCAACAAGGCCACCTCCGAGCAGGCCATCAAGGCCAGCAGAGACAGGGCCGCCGAAGCGGAAGTGGCTCTGAAGGAAGCCCAGTCTGAGACGGAGCGCCTCAAAGCCGAAAACTACGACCTCCAGTCCAGGCTCGTTGCCCTGCAGGGCCAGCGCCAGAACGCCTCACCGGAGCCGGACACCTGGGAGAAAGAAGGGGGAGAAGACCTGTGAGGCAGCAGGACACGAAAAGCAAGCTCTGCCCCTTCAAGAAGATCGTGGAGCGGGACTACAGCGGCCATACCGGGAAAGGCACCTACAACGAGCGCTTCGCCCCTTGCGCCGGGGACCGCTGCATGGCCTACCGCTCCGGCCACTGCCAGCGGCTGGAGAACGGCAACCGCCGATAAACCTCAAAATATACGAAAAGGAGTGCGCCATCATGACACTGCTCGACATGGTAAAGGACTACCAGACCCTCCTGGAGCGGAAGGACACCCTGGCCCTTCAGACCAAAGAGAACAACGCCGCCATCGAGGCGGCCAAGGCCAAAATCGCCCAGCAGATGCTGGATGATGACTGCCCCCGGATCTCCACCGGCGGCTACAGCTTCACCCTCACCCCCAAAACCTCCTACAACAAGCGTTCGGAGGAAGACCTCGCCGCAGAGGGGCTGGTCTTCTTCGACGTACTCCGGGAGGAAGGCCTGGGGGAATTGATCGTAGAGACGGTCAACGCCCGGACCCTCCAGGGGGCCATGAGCGCCTACGTCGAGGAACACGGGGAGTTGTCCGAGGCCCTCCAGGGGGTAATCAGGACCTACGACTATAACGACATCACCCGGAGAAAGGAGACCAAGAAGAAATGAGAGAGGAATATGAGCAGTTGGAGCTGGATACCCGGAAGCAGCTCGACAAGGCGATGGAGGTAGTCGCCACCGACGCCGTGAAGATCGCCGGGGAGCTGATAGACCGCCACCACAAGACCGTGGCCATGGAGCGCCAGATCGCCCCGCCCTTCGTCCGCAACCGGCACGAAGCGTATGGCATAGCCGCCGAACAGCTGGCCCGGATCAACGGAGCCGTCAAGGCCATTAAGGACGATACCGGGACCCTGCTGGGGACCCTCGCCGACCCCAACTTCCCCGCCATCGAGGCCACAAGCTCTATCTACAACAGCACCCTGTCTGCGGCGGCCATCATCGTAAAGGCAGCCGCAGAGATGAAGCGGACCCTGGAAAACCTCTACATAGCCGAAACCACAGTCCCGGAGGAAACGCCCCTGGAACGGCTGGCCGCTTCCGGCGAATTCCAGGACGCAGACCCCGTGGACGCAGAGGACGCAGAAGACCCCGCCGAGGACGGCGGCAACTGATAGGAGGAAAGAAAGATGGCAAGCAAGAAAAACGAAACCGCCCTGGCAGTGGTCGATAGCTTCAAGATCGCCAACCGCTACGACGGCATGGACCCGGAGCTTCTGGCGGAGCTGCAGGACCAAATGGAAGACCTGGACCCGGAGAGCGGGATCAACTGCCGCCTTATCAAGCTCCCCGCCAAGGGTGGTCTCGCCTACGAGGTCCAGGGGGAAGATGAGAACGACGTGGAGTATTTGAAGGAAATCTCCGGCGTGATCATCTTCACCCACCGGGTCAACGGCTTCTGGCCCAACGCCTTCGGCGCTTCCGGCAACCCGGAGGACAAAATCCCCGCCTGCAGCAGCATGGACGGCAAGAGTGGCTTCTGGCCCAGCACCGGGGAGGTGCGCCAGTGCGAAAGCTGCCCCTATAACCAGTTCGGCAGCGCCGCCGAAGTGAAGGGCGAACAGGCCAAAGGGAAAGCCTGCAAGAATATGCGCCGCCTCTACCTCATGCTCGACGGGGACCCCAACTTCTACCTCCTGACCGTACCCCCCACCTCCCTCCGGGACGCTAACCGCCAGCTCCAGAAAATCCTTGGCGGAGGTGTACCCTATACCGGCCTGATCGTAAAGCTCACCCTGGAGAAGGCGAAAAACGCCGGGGGCATCGAATACAGTAAGGTGGTCATTTCCAAGGCGGGGCTTCTGCCCCCGGAGGTCGCCGCCCAGGCCGTGGCCATGCGCCGCCAGATCAAGGAGCAATACCAGAACATGACCCTCACCCTGGACGACTACGCACCCGCCCAGGAAGCGCCCCAGGGCCGCAGCGGCGGCGTAGACGTACCGCCCATGAGCGACGAGGAATGGGAAGCCCTCACCGGCGAGAGCGCCCCACAGTTCCAGGAAGCCCAGCCCACCGACGAACCCCTCCCCTTCGGTTGATACCGCCGCCGGGGGAGCCGCCCACCATAAGCGGCTCCCCCATGTCCGGCAAGAGAGCGAACAGCAAACTTAGACACGAAAGCGGCGGTGGTGAAACTTGGCGTTGGACAACGTAGACCTCGACAGAATCGTTGATTATAAGGCGGAGTACACCGCCGTTATAGAAGGGTACAAGATCACAGGCGACGAAATTATGGGCCGCTGCCCATTCCACCACGAAAAGACCGGCAGCTTCCACGTCGACCTCAAGACCGGAAAATGGAATTGCTTCGGCTGCGGGGAGAGCGGCAACTTCGTGAGCTTTTGGGCCAAATACCACGGCGTTGACACCAAAGAGGCTTACAAAGCCATCTTGGACAAGTACGGCGTCAGCAGGGAGCCGCCCAAACCGGCCATGAAGAAGGATGGCCGAGACGTCGCCCCCTACAGCCTGGAGCAGTACGCCCAGGACAAGCGCCTCCCCGAAGACTTCCTCCGGGAAGTATGCAGGGCCAGCACTGGAAAGGACCGGGACGGCACCACATACCTCCGTATCTCTTACGCTGGCCAGGACGGCCAGGAAATCACCTACCGGAAGCGCTACGCCCGGAAGGAGTTTCGCTGGCGCTACGGGAGCGGCGGCAAGATCGGCCTCTACGGAGAGTGGCGGCTTCCTGAGATACAAAAGGCCGGCTGGGCCATTCTGGTCGAAGGAGAAAGCGACACGCAGTCACTCTGGTACATGGGCCTCCCTGCCATTGGCACCCCAGGGGCCTCTATGTTCAAGACCGAGATGGCGGAGCCGCTCCAGGGCCTAAAGCTATACATTCACAAGGAACCGGATACCGGCGGCGACACCTTCACCGCCAAGGTCTACCGGGCCTTAAAAGACACCGGCTTCTCCGGGGAAGTCTACCGCTGGAGCTGCCACGACCTCGGCGTCAAGGACCCCTCGGACGTATACCTGGCCAACGGCCAGAAGGAGGGCGGGAAGCTGATCCGCTCCCTCCTGGCCCAGGCGGAGCCGATAAACCTGGAGACGGAGCTTCTGCCGGAGATCATACCCGGAGCGCCGATCCGCCTCCGTCAACCGGAGGGCTTTCTATACTCCGATAAGGGCATCAGCGCCATAGACCCCAAGACCGGAACCCCGGCAAACGTCTGCCGGACCCCAATCATTTTGACGCAGCGCCTAAAAAGCCTGGAGACCGGCGATGAGCGGATAGAGATCGCCTTCAAGCGGGATGACCGCTGGCATACCGCCATATACCCCCGCTCCACCATCTTCTCCAGCCGGAAGATCACCGACCTGGCCGACCTCGGCTGCACCATCACCTCAGAAAACGCCCGACAGGTGGTGAAGTTCCTCGGAGCGCTGGAGGCAGAGAACATCGACGTCATACCCAGGAACGACGCTACCTCCACCTTCGGCTGGCAGCCGGGGCGGCGTTTCCTACCCGGCCACGACAACGGGATCACCCTGGACATAGACCCCAGCCAAAGGGGCATGGCGGCAGCCTACTGCAAGAACGGCACCCTGGAGCGCTGGGTCCAGCACATGGCCCCCCACCGGAGCCGGGACAAGTTCCGCTTCATCCTCGCCGCCAGTTTCGCCGCCCCCCTCCTGAGGATCGTCAAGCAGCGGATTTTCTTCGTATACAACTGGGGCGGCTCCAAAGGCGGAAAGACCGCCGCCCTCAAAGCCGCCCTCTCAGCCTGGGGGGACCCGGAGCGGCTCATGGTCAACTTCAACGCCACCCAGGTGGGCCTGGAGCGGACCGCTGCCTTCTACTGCGACCTTCCCTTGGGCATCGACGAACGGCAGCTGGCCGGGAATAACCAGGGAGCGCTGGAGAAGATCGTCTACATGATCGCCAGCGGCACCGGCAAGATCAGAGGCAGCAAGACCGGCGGCATACAGACCACCTACCAGTGGCGCACCGTCGCCCTGGCCACCGGAGAGGAACCCCTCAGCACCGAGACCTCTCAGACCGGCGTCAGCACCCGTGTACTGGAGCTGTACGGCGGCCCCTTCGACAACGAACAGGACGCCGCCCTCATGCACCAGCAGGCCGCCACCGACTGCGGCTGGGCAGGCCCCGCCTTCATTGAGCATCTGCTGAAGACCGACGAACGGGAGATCGTAGACGCCTACGAGCGTATGCAGCGCTACGTCCGGGACATCAGCGAGGGCAAGAACGGCTCCCACATTTCCGGCATAGCCGCCGTTGCCCTGGCGGATTCCATGATCGACACCCTATTCTTCGGAGGGGAGCCGGAGGCGTCCTGGAAGGCGGCCCAGCAGATGGCGGCCAGTATCCTCGTGAACCAGGTGGAGAGCAACGCCACCGACGTCAACGAAAACGCCGCCCAATTCATCGTGGACTGGATACTCTCCAATAAAGCCTACTTCGGACCCAATACCGTCGGGACCTGCCTCGGCTTCACCAGCGAAAGCGGCAACACCGCCTATATCTACCCCTCCATGCTGAACCAGGCCCTGAGCAAAGCGGGATACAGCCCAAGGAAGACCATGAAATACCTTGCGGAGCAAGGCCTGATCACCACAGACATCGACAGGCGGACCGGGAAGCGGGTCTACTCCGTAATCAAGTGGTTCGCCAACCGGAGCGCCCGGTTTGTGGAATTCAACCTCGGAGCCATAGCGGAGAGCAAGGATCCCGTGGACGATGCGGAGGAAATAGCGGAGTGCAAGGGTGCCGCCCCCGCCCCGGCCTGGGAGCAGCAGGGCTTTACGGAGCTGGAGGGGACCGACGAAGACCTCCCATTCTGAGCAAAAAACCTTACATCTAGGATTTAGGTGTAATGCTAGATGTAAGGCTAGGTGTAAGGCCGGAAACCCCTGTGCTGCAAGGCTTTATAGTACTTCCTTACACCTATTTCAACTTCCTACACAATATATATACTGTTTTCTGCAAATTTGCATTTTTGCAGAGCATAAATG
>ERZ1673701.3447-NODE-3447-length-10731-cov-2.957849_pt1 | contig 10731 bp, 9 predicted proteins | sample MGYA00580231_ERZ1673701 | MGnify/ENA primary metagenome ERZ1673701 (study PRJEB41218, sample SAMN15661798) | gut metagenome | host: Homo sapiens | place: Canada: London | collected 2015-08-20/2019-03-30 | study: EMG produced TPA metagenomics assembly of...
ATATGATTTTATCGGGGATTATATGTTGTCGAATAAGGTGAAAGAGAGAGTGATGAAGGAAATGAACCAGAGTATGCCGATCGGTTTCCGGGTGAAGGAAGGCCGGGATTATTGGGGAGGATACTGGAAGATGAGCAATGGGTTCGATCGGCGTATTCTGTATATCTTACTGGTATTCTGTATAATTTATTTTATCTGTGCCATCTTGCTCGAATCCTTGAAGCAAGCGATGATCGTAATGCTGATCGTGCCTTTGTCGTTTATCGGCTGTTTTTTGGGTTTTTACTGTTTCGGGCTGGTATTTAACGAAGGGGGATTGGCGGCCTTTATCCTGATGTGCGGATTATCGGTGAATGCGGTGTTGTATATTCAGAACGATTATAATAATAAGATCATTGCGGGAAAAGCGAGAGGGTTACAAACTTATTTGAGTGCCTGGAATGCGAAAATTATTCCGATTCTGCTGACGGTTATTTCCACAATTTTGGGATTTATCCCTTTCCTGATCGGAAGTAACGTGGCCGATTTTTGGATCAGCCTGGCGATCGGGACGATGAGTGGCCTTATTTTTTCTGTATTGGTGTTGATGATTTATCTGCCTTTGTTTTTTATGCGTAAGGAAGATAAAGCGGGATGCAGACGGAAAAACAGTGGGATGAAGGAAGGGGGAAGAAAATGGTTAAGTCATATTGAATTGAATAAGATACGGGGATTCATAAAGCATTGATGTTTTCCTTTTTGGTCATTAAATATTAAGAAAATGATTGGTTTTTTACTCAAACGTCCCGTCGCGGTAATCATGAGCACCATTGCCTTTTTGGTATTGGGGGCAGTGGCTATGTTTCAGCTACCGGTTTCATTGATGCCGGATGTAGATATTCCCGAGATCAGTATACATTATACTCAGGATAATGCCTCGGTCAATGAAATGGAAAACAGTATCACCAACTTACTGAGAGGGCAGCTGCAACAGATTCCGTCATTATCGGACATTACTTCCGAATCCAGGGAAGGGAGCGGAACGATAACCATGAAGTTCGAATACGGCACTTCGATCGATTATGCTTTTATCGAGGTCAATCAGAAAGTGGATGCTGCGATGAACAGCTTCCCTAAAGAGATGCAACGGCCTACGATTATTAAAGCTTCGACTTCGGATATTCCTTTATATTCAGTTGAATTTAAAAAAATTGGAATCGGATATCAAATTCCTGGAATTTTGCGAATTTGCCGATGCCGTTTTGAAAAAGCGGTTGGAGCAATTGCCGGATGTCGCGATGGTGGATATTAGCGGGATGTATCAGCCCGAAATGTATATCTTGCCCGATGAAGCCAAAATGAAGAGTCTGAATATTACCCAAGACCAATTGAAAGAAGCTATCGATCAAAATAACCGGGTGTCGGGAAGCTTGTCGATCCGGGACGGTTACTACCAATATAATATAAAATTTACCAGTCAGCTGATGTCGGTCGAAGATGTCCGGGAGGTATACCTGAATATCGAAGGGCGTCTGATGCAGGTGAAAGATATTGCCGAAGTGGGCATACGGCCGAGAGATAAGAGAGGGATGTTCGTGAATGGCGAAAAACAATCCCTGTGTATGGCGGTGATCAAACAATCGAGTGCCCGGATGTCGGAGATGAAAGAGAAAGTCAGTGAGATGCTGGAAAATTTTGAAACAGAATATCCGGATATCGAATTTTCCGTATCGCGGGATCAGGCTGCCTTACTGAATTACTCGATTACGAATTTGCAGCAGAGTTTAGTATGGGGGATTATCCTGGCTGTGTTTATTATGCTGTTTTTCTTGCGGGATGCCCGTTCACCGATGATTATCGGGATCAGTATACCGGTTTCTGTGGTTATCAGTGTACTGTTTTTCCAGTTGATCGGTTTGTCTATCAATACCATTTCTCTGTCCGGTTTGATCATGGGGGTGGGGATGATGATCGATAATTCGATTATCGTCATCGATAATATCAACCAGCGAAGGGAACGGGGAGATTCGCTGTTTGTGGCTTGTGCGGACGGTACGGCCGAGATTTTCCGTCCCCTGTTGTCTTCGGTGTTGACGACTTGTGCGGTATTTGTGCCGTTGATATTTCTGGGAGGAGTTGCCGGGGCTTTGTTCTATGACCAGGCGGTAGCTGTAGGTGTCGGGCTTTTTGTCTCGCTGATCGTTTCGCTGACGATTGTCCCTGTCATTTTTTTTCTTCTCTTTAAAAGAGCACATGAAGACGGAAAAATCAGTAATTTCGTCAAACGGATCAGTTTTAAGCATCTGGATAAGTACTATACGATTGTCTATCACTTTGTGTTCTATCACCGCCATAAGACCATGCTGATCGTGGCTGTGCTGGTATTGTTGGGTGCTGCTACGGCTTTTTTCACTAAAGTGGAACGGATGCCTCCGGTAGAAATCAATGAAATGTTGATCCGGACAGACTGGAACAATAGTATTCATGTCGATGAAAATTATAACCGGGTGCAGGATATTATCCGGCAGTTTAAGGGACGTTGTACTGAAATATCCTGTCATATCGGTGAAAAACAGTTTTTCCTGAATCCCGAGGATAACGGTAATATCAATGAGGCGGAGTTTTATATAAAAACTACCGATAATGAAAGCCTGAAAGTTTTGGTCGGGGATATAACCGCTTATATTAAGAAAAACTATCCGGAAGCCCGGGTAGAACCGGCGAAGGTGGAAAATCTGTTCGAACAGTTGTTTAAGGGAGAAGATGCTCCTTTGATCATTTACCTCTCGGGAGAATCTGCCCGCAAGATAGAGGAACTATCGAAAATTAATGCATTCATCGACCATTTGAATGAGGAAATGCCCGGACTGAAATTGAATAAGCCTGCCGTACAGGAAAGAATCGTAGTCCATATCTTGCCCGAACGTTTGGCGTTGTATAAAGTGAATCAGAATGTGTTGCTGAATACGTTGGAAAAGAATATCAGTAAGGTCAGTATCGGAAAATTGAATACGGGGAACCTTTATATTCCGATTGTCATTACTGAAAATGAACATACGATCCGGGATATTCTCAACGAGGTGTATGTGTCTAATTCGGATAGGAAGTATATTCCGGTAGCTGCGTTGACCGATTTGTCAATGGAATACGATTACAAGAAAATTTTCGGGAAAAAAGAAGGAGTCGTCGTGCCTGTTCAGGTTTACCATACAGGAGATAGCATCCAAGAAATTATAAAGACGGTGAGGACAGAAGCGGTAAAAGCTAATCTGGATCCTCATTTCGGAGGGGCTTATTTCGAGGGGAATGAGACTTTCTGGCAGATGTTGATGATCGTAATCGTGGCCTTGCTGATGCTCTACTTTATTTTAGCCAGTCAATTCGAATCGTTGACATTACCTTTGATCGTATTGATCGAGATTCCGATCGATGTGGCGATGACTTTGCTGGCATTGTGGATTTGTGGGATCTCACTGAATCTGATGTCGATGATCGGTATCGTGGTCATGAGTGGTATCGTGATCAACGACTCGATTCTGAAGATCGATACGATCATCCGGCTTCAACAACAGGGATTTCCTTTGCTGGAAGCCATTCACGAAGGTGGGGTGAGGCGGTTGAAGCCGATTCTGATGACGAGTTTGACTACTATTTTTGCTTTGATCCCTTTTTTATGGGGTGACGATATCGGTTCCCAATTGCAGCGACCGCTGGCGGTAGCTATGATCAGCGGGATGACGATCGGTACTCTGGTCAGTCTGTATTGGGTACCTCTGTGTTATTATTATTTAGTTAGAAAAAAAGGAGAATAGACGATGGAAACATTTACGCGGTGGGTGTATTATTTTTTGGAGTCTTTAGGTCTCGATCTCAGTTATATGACTAATCTGAATCGCCTGATTGTTCTTGTATTGATAGCCGTATTGGCTTTTCTGACAGATTGGATTTGCAGGAAAGGGATTGTACGGTTGGTGCGTAAGGTTACCCAAAAGACAAAGGTGACCTGGGACGATCTGTTGTTTAACGATCGGGTCATGAATAATTTCTGCCACATCCTGCCGCCTGTGGTAGTATATATACTTTTGCCGATCGCTTTCCCCGACGGATCGGATGCCCTGGCGTTTATCCGAAAGCTGTGTATGGTGTATATTATAGCGGCTGCTTTGCGGTTTATCAACATTTTTCTGGGAGTCATATTCCAGTTGGCCACACAGAAAGAAGTATTTCGTGACCGGCCTCTGAAAGGTGTCTACCAGATTATTCAGGTCGCTTTGTTTTTTGTCGGTTCGATTTGCATTATTGCTGTATTGATCGAGAAATCTCCTATCCATCTTTTGGCTGGTTTGGGAGCTTCGGCTGCTATTTTAATGTTGGTTTTCAAGGATAGTATCATGGGCCTTGTTTCCGGAGTGCAACTTTCGGCCAATGATATGTTGCGCCCGGGGGATTGGATTACGATGCCTAAATACAATGCCGACGGTACGGTGATCGAAGTGACTCTGAATACAGTGAAAGTCCGTAATTTCGACAATACGATTATTACGATCCCGCCTTATGCATTGGTGAGTGATTCGTTTCAAAACTGGAGGGGCATGCGGGAGTCCGGTGGACGTCGCGTGAAACGTTCTGTCAATTTGGATGTGAATAGTGTCTGTTTCTGTACCCCGGAAATGCTGGAAAGATATAAAAAGATCGTTATTTTAAAGGAATATATCGAGCAAACCGAGCAGAAAGTACAACAATACAATCAGCAGCAGGGGATCGACGATTCTGTGCCGGTCAATGGAGTACACCAGACAAACCTGGGCGTTTTCCGGGCTTATCTCGAATTATACCTGAAAAATTTACCTGTCGTAAATTCTGATTTGACGTATATGGTCCGGCAATTACAACCGACCGAAAAAGGAATCCCTTTGGAGGTGTATTTCTTCTCCAGAGAGAAAGATTGGGTGCCTTATGAGAAAATCCAGGCCGATGTTTTCGATCATATTTTTGCGGTAGTTCCTTATTTTGGTCTAAAAGTATTCCAAAATCCTTCTTCTGCAGATATAGTCCGGGTTTTAGAAAGAGTGTGATTGGTGTTTTGTATAAAACAATCCGTTTTTTTTATAAGTGTATCTTGATTTAATCGTTCTATCTTTGGGGGAGATAAATGACCTAAAATCGAAAACAATGAGTAAAATTTTATTCGGATTGGTGGGGATTGCTTTGATCAGCTCGTGTACGCGTCCGGGAAGTTTATATAATGGCGGACAACGGATTGCTAATTGTGTTACTTCAGAGCCTTTTGAAGTACCGGTTCAGGAGGGGTGTGCCACCTATGTGATGTATGGGCAAGATACTGTCGCTATTGTCACTCAGCCGATGACCATACAAATCCCGAAAGGGATGAAAGTATCGACGAAGGGAAGTACCGGTGATGAAATCTCGATCGAATATGAGGTATTGAACGATACAGATGCTAAGATTGCTTATAATAAATCCTGGCAGGCGATTATGTTCGAAGATACCCGTTCCGGTGATTATGATTACAATGATTTGATTATCCATGTTCGGAATTTGCATTCCTGGAATAAATTGCAGATCGATATTCAACCGATTGCTTTAGGGAGCCAAAAGGTGATCAAACTGGGATGTGTGATCGGTAATGATAAAAGCAAACATATCATTTCGGAAGATGTGCGTAAAGACTTGTTCGGTGGTGAAAGAGGATTTATCAATACACAAAGCGATCTGCAACCGGTCTGTTATAGCCTGGAATGCCGTCTCGACCATGAATTGGAAAAAGGGAAAGATGAATATGCTAGTATCGCCTGGTTTATTGAAGTAGATGATAATCGGTATTTTGCAATAAATGCCGATGCTGAATACAGTGACTATGATTTATTGAATGAGGAAGGGATGCCTTATGGTCTGGTCGTTTATGGGCTGAACGGCAGTCACGGTACGTTTGCTTATGCCGAAGAAAAAATTTCTTTGTTCGAAGCTTATCCGGATTTCAAAAGTTGGATTAATGGGGAAGTAGTTACTTTTGGGAAATATGCCGACAAGAAAATGATCTACAAATACAATTATGAAAAAATCCCCGGGACGACTAAGCGGATCTGGGATTGGCAATAATGGAAGGGCGACAGCCTAATCCTTCTTTTACGGTAAAAAGGTGTAGCCGTGTAGCGATAGCAACGTTAAAACTGAATGCTCATCGTTTTTGTTTAGAATAGAATAAGTTTTAAACCTTATGAACTTTCTAAACTAATTTAATTCCAGGTTTATTTTTTCTTTCTATTCCGATTCCGGGTGAACCGGTCTGATGACACAAAAAACGAAATAGAAAATGGATTCTACTCTCACTGAGATTTAAGTTCTGAAAACGGTACCGCTTTGTCCGTTTGCTTCATTGCTACTCTCCAACTACAATATCGACTTAGCATGTTTTGAGCGAGAAAAGGAGTAAAATGGGACGAAAGGTCCGTCCCCGGAGTACGGAATAAAAAACAGCAGACCTTTTCAGGGCCTGCTGTTTTTTATAAAGATGAATCTTAAACTATTTGGCATAGTTGATTGCCCGGGTTTCGCGGATGACGGTTACTTTAACCTGTCCGGGGTAAGTCATTTCATCCTGGATTCGTTTTGCGATATCGAATGAAATTTTTTCTGCTTCTGCATCCGAGATTTTTTCACTCCCAACAACGACTCTCAATTCCCGTCCGGCTTGGATGGCATAGGTCTTCACAACTCCATTGTACGAGAGTGCCAGATCTTCCATATCTTTCAAGCGTTTGATATAAGATTCGACAACTTCCCGACGTGCACCCGGACGAGCTCCTGAGATCGCATCACAAGCCTGTACGATAGGTGCGATCAGGGTCGTCATTTCGATTTCTTCGTGGTGGGCTCCGATAGCATTACAGATATCCGGTTTTTCTTTGTATTTTTCGGCTAATTGCATACCCAGAATAGCGTGTGGTAATTCCGGCTCGTCGTCGGGCACTTTACCGATATCATGGAGTAATCCGGCACGTTTGGCTTTCTTCACATTCAGACCCAGTTCGGCTGCCATGATCGCACAAAGATTAGCTGTTTCACGGGCGTGTTGCAATAGGTTCTGACCATAAGAAGAACGATATTTCATTTTACCGATCAGACGGATCAGTTCGGGATGTAAACCGTGGACTCCTAAGTCGATTGTGGTGCGCTTACCGGTTTCGATAATTTCTTCTTCGATTTGTTTTTTCACTTTATTCACTACCTCTTCGATGCGGGCAGGATGGATACGTCCGTCTGTTACCAGCTGGTGTAAAGACAGACGTGCAATTTCCCTTCTTACCGGATCGAAACCCGAGAGTACGATCGCTTCAGGAGTATCGTCGACGATGATTTCAACTCCTGTTGCAGCTTCGAGTGCGCGGATATTACGACCTTCGCGTCCGATAATCCGGCCTTTGATTTCGTCCGAATCGATGTGGAAAATAGAGACTGCATTTTCGGTCGCTGTTTCGGTCGCTACACGCTGAATCGTCTTTATCACGACCTTTTTAGCTTCCATATTGGCAGTCATTTTAGCTTCCTCCATGATCTCGTTGACATAAGAGATGGCTTCTGCCTCTGCTTCTTCTTTCAGAGAGTTGATCAGTTTTTCTTTTGCCTGCTCACCGGACATACCTGAAATGGCTTCAAGTTGTTCGATTTGCTGTTTTTTGATCTTGTCCAATTCTGCCGTTTTCTTTTCGATCAATTCTTTTTGTACTTCTATGTTGCTTTGCTGGCTTTGGAGTTCTTTCCCTTTGCGTTGTATTTCTTCCAGTTTGCGCGAAATATCGGTTTCCTGTTGTTTTAACTTGTTTTCGGCCATCAACAGCTTATTATTTCTGGCAGCAGCCTGTTTTTCATGTTCGGCTTTGATCTGTAAGAATTTTTCTTTAGCCTGGAGAATTTTATCCTTTTTGATCACTTCTGCTTCAGCTTCAGCTTCTTTGATGATATTTTGTGCCCGGTATTTCATGGCTAATCTCATAATAAACCAGCCGATCGCTATACCGACGAACAAAGCTATCACGCTTGCGATTATTGTTGTCATTGTCATATTTCTGTTATTAATTAAATTTATAATATAGTTTAATGTTACACTGTTTTCTCTTTTTGTAAATGCACAAAAAAATCCCGCACTATTTCTTTTTAATAAAACCCCTGTATGACACGGGTAGAGCTGCCATTTGATTCAGACTTCCACTGTCCCGAAGGAACTCCGAAGAGTCGAGGCCTGTCTTGTGCAAATATAAGCGTCTGCTCTAATTGTTTGAGTGTTGAGTTTTTCGCTTAAAGTCGAAATAATGCGGGAATATCTATGTTCAAAGAACTCTAAAAATACTTACTCTTTGATGAATTCATCAAGTTTCAAATTAATTTGTTCTATTTCATTAAACTTCTGTTCTTGTTGCAGCATTTTTATCGTATGCAACAGCGAAACATAAGCTAAAAAATAAAAAGGCTCCGGTTCTGTATTTCCGGTTTTATATTTTAAAACACGTTCATTAATTTCCTTTGCCGCTTTCCGGATGATCTCTTCATCTGCTGCTGAAATATTCAAATTCAGAGGTATATCGGCAATAGTTAAGTTAATGTTGCGTTTTTCAGACATAATTAATTATTCAAAAGAGCAATACATTTATCTATCTCCCGCACCAGTTGGTTGATTCGCATTTTCGCTTCATAACTTCCGTTCCCTTCCGAAATTGCACTAGCCACTCTGGTTGTTTTTAGTTTATTGTTTAAATCTTTGTTCTCTCTTTGCAGGTTTTCAAGCTCGGATTGCAAATCCTGTATTTTGCTTTCCAGACTTTTGTTCTGTTCCAGAGAGGATATATATAGTTTTATTAATTTATCTATTTTAAAATTCAGCTCGTTTATAACGGCATCGTGTTTTGCTGCCATAACTCAATCTTTTCATGACAAAGATAAAATTTATTCTTTAAATTATCAAGAGTGTTGATATATTTGCAGCATAAAATTAGTGTTTTTTTTGATATGGAAAAAAGGAGGTATAGGAAATTTATTCGTTATTTTTTGTTTAATTGGTTGTCTTTGATTTCATTAAATATATTTGCCCAGGACATGATAAAGCCGATCGATCGGCCTGTTTTGTTGAGTGGAAATTTCGGAGAATTGAGGGCGACTCACTTCCATTCGGGTATCGATATCCGGACCGGTGGGGTGGAAGGATTGCCTGTTGTGTGTGTGAAAGACGGTAAAGTTGTCCGGGTGAGTGTGTCTCCTACCGGCTATGGGCGGGCATTGTATGTGGAGCATGAGGATGGAACGACCACGGTTTACGGACATTTGCAACGTTTCAACGCTCGTATCACAGCGCTTGTCCGGCAAATTCAATACGAGCAGGAAAGCTTTAAAATAGATGAAGAGGTGAGGGACAGGCAGTTGATCTTCCATCAGGGAGATACGATTGCTTTTAGTGGTAATACCGGATCTTCCGGGGGACCACACTTGCATTTCGAAGTCAGGAATACCCGTTCTGAACATACCTTGAATCCTTTGCTTTTTTATAAGATCCGGGATAGCCGGATTCCGGTGGTGAGAGGTGTTTATCTGTATCGTGAATCGGCTTCGGGTTGTGTCGGATTGGTGAGGCGGGTGGCTTTGAAACAGTCGGTGAACGGCTGCTATACGCTCGGACAGTTGAATATTCCGGCAGGGAAAATAGGTATTGCTGTATTTGTTACGGATTATATGAATGATTCCTGGAATTAACTGGGAATTTATCGGTTAGGAGTAGTGGCCGGAAAAGATACGCTTTTTGCCATGCAGATGGATTCCTGTTCTTTTGATCAGACTTGTTTTATCAATGAAATAAAGGATTTTGACTGTTATAAGAAAAAGGAAACGGTTTATCGTTGTTTTGGTAATTATCAGGGACAGGTGATGGGGGTGAAGAATCGGAATCAGGGATGGATTACTGTCGGTGAAGACAGTATTGTACCGTTGAAAATCGATCTGAAAGATATCAATGGTAACCGGGCAAACGTAACGTTGACCCTGAAAGGCAAGGAGGCGCCTGTGCAGGAAGAACAGGAGGTGTTGCGCTATGATCGCAGCTATAGCCTGGACTTGTCCGGGGCTACGCTGGATTTAGAGGCCGGAGCTTTGTCGGCTTCGGTGCCGAAAGGGATGAAAATAGAAAAAGATACGGTTTCCGGAAGGGATATTTTTGTATTATCGGAAAAAGATGTTCCTTTGTTAAAGAAAGCCCGTTTGTCTGTGGCCGGGGAATTTGACCGGAAGGCTTTGATTTGTGAGGTGGACCGTGCCGGCAGGAAATACCCGCTTGCAACTCAGTGGAGTGAAGAGGGCCTGGTGGCGGAAATCGGCTATCTTAGCCGGTACACGATAGCCGAAGACCGGCAACCGCCGGTGATTTCTTTTTTAGGGAAATTTCCGGATGGTTCTTTGAAATTTAAGATAAAAGATGATTTTTCAGGGATTGCAACTTATCGGGGAGAGGTAAATGGCCGGTGGTGCCTGTTTTCCTATGATCCGCGCTATAATTTGATGCGTTGCAGTCTGAAAGAACCGGTTTTTGTTTCCGGTCAGGTGAATGAGGTGAAGGTTATTGTCGAAGACCGGGTCGGAAATAAAAATGAACTCCTTGTCAAAGTAAAGAAATAATTATAGAAAAGGATTAATTGGAAGCATATTTATGAGAAAAGAAATACAGGAATGGATCGAAAAAGGGAATCGGAC
>ERZ1673701.3457-NODE-3457-length-10702-cov-5.057105_pt1 | contig 10702 bp, 9 predicted proteins | sample MGYA00580231_ERZ1673701 | MGnify/ENA primary metagenome ERZ1673701 (study PRJEB41218, sample SAMN15661798) | gut metagenome | host: Homo sapiens | place: Canada: London | collected 2015-08-20/2019-03-30 | study: EMG produced TPA metagenomics assembly of...
GGCCGCCAATCTGGCTGCCGGTAGGCCCTACGTGATCCGTCAGCGGATCCCCCACGAGGGCACCACCACCTTCCATGATGTGTCCTTCGGTGACATCACCGTGGAGAACAAGACTCTGGACGATCAGGTGCTGCTGAAGCGGGACGGCCTGCCCACCTACAACTTCGCCAACGTGGTGGACGATCACCTCATGGGCATCACCCACGTGGTCCGGGGCAGCGAGTACCTGTCCTCCGCGCCTAAGTACAATCTGCTGTACGAGGCCTTCGGCTGGGAGGTCCCCACCTACGTCCACTGCTCTCCCGTCATGCGGGACCAGCACAACAAGATGTCCAAGCGCCACGGCGATCCCTCCTATGAGGATCTGAAGGCCCAGGGTTTCCTGACGGACGCCATTTTGAACTATGTGGCGCTGCTGGGCTGGGCGCCCAAGGGCGAATACGCCGAGCAGGAGATCTTCTCTCTGGACGAGCTGGTGAAGGTGTTCGACATCGCCGGTATCTCCAAGTCCCCCGCTATTTTCGACATCGAGAAGCTGACCTATTTCAACGCCACCTATCTCCGGGCCATGGAGCCTGCCGCCTTTGCAGAGGTTGCAGAGCCTTACATCCGTCAGGCGGTGAAGAACTCCGCTATCGACGCCGCCGGGATCGCCGCGCTGCTGCAGGCCCGGTGCGAAAAGCTAACGGACATTCCCGAAAAGGTCGATTTCTTCGACGCATTGCCCGATTATGACGTTGAGTTCTTCACTAACAAGAAGTCCAAGACCAACGCCGAGGTCTCCAAGGCTATGCTGGAGGCCGCCATCCCCGCTCTGGAAGCCATTTCCGACTGGACTGTGGACGCGATCCACGATACCCTCATTGATCTGGCTGCCAAGCTGGAGGTCAAGAACGCCACGCTGATGTGGCCTGTCCGCATTGCCGCAGCCGGCAAGCTGGTGACGCCCGGCGGCGCCGTGGAGATCTGCCACCTGCTGGGCAAGGATGAGACCCTGCGCCGTCTGCGTCTGGGTCTGGACAAGCTGAACTAATCGAGAAAGAAGGAGCCTTTTTATGAGCACTCTTGTGATCCCCCAGGGCTACAAGGCCCCCCTGCCTAATTATGAGCTGCAGCGGGCCATCGCCTTTATCAAAGAATCCTTTCAGACCAACCTCTCCAATGCCCTGAACCTGCGCCGGGTGTCCGCCCCCCTGTTTGTCACTTCCGATTCCGGTCTGAACGACAACCTGAACGGCACGGAGCGTCCCGTCCGGTTCGACATCCCCGGCGTTGGGGGCAAGGACGCCGAGGTGGTCCACTCTCTGGCCAAGTGGAAGCGTCTGGCCCTGAAGCGCTACGGCTTCCACGAGGGCAAGGGCCTGTACACCGATATGAATGCCATCCGCCGGGATGAGGAGGATCTGGACAACATCCACTCCGTCTATGTGGACCAGTGGGACTGGGAGAAGATCATCTCCCGGGAGGACCGGAACGAGGCGTATCTGAAGGCCACCGTCCGGGCCATCGTCGCCGCCGTGTGTGAGACCAGCGACGCGCTGAATGTGGCCTTCCCCAGCCTGCGGGTAAAGCTGGACCGGGAGGTGTACTTCGTCACCACCCAGGAGCTGGAGGACCGCTGGCCGGACAAGACCCCCAAGGAGCGGGAGCACGCCATCTGCGCCGAGCACCACACCGTGTTCCTCATGCAGATCGGCGGCAAGCTGAGATCCGGCGAAAAGCATGACGGCCGTGCCCCCGACTATGACGACTGGGCCCTCAACGGCGACATTCTCATGTGGAACCCCATTCTGGAGCGGTCCTTTGAGATCTCCTCCATGGGCATCCGGGTGGATGAGGAATCCATGGCCCGCCAGCTGAAGCTGGCCGGGTGCGAGGAACGGGCGGAGCTGCCCTTCCACAAGATGCTGCTGAACGGCGAGCTGCCACAGACCATCGGCGGCGGCATCGGCCAGAGCCGCCTCTGCATGCTGATGATCGGCAACTGCCACATCGGCGAGGTCCAGGCCAGCATCTGGGACGCCGAGACCATGAAACAATGTGAGGAAGCCGGGATCATCCTGCTGTAAATACGCAAAAGCAGTCCCGCGGCATTTTTGTCGCGGGACTGCTTGATGTCCTCATTCCAAAATGAACCCCCGTCTCCGTGAGAAGCGGAGACGGGGGTTTTCGCTTATTCTTCGGCTGCGATGTCGGCAGCGATCAGGTCGGCCAGCTCTTCCAGCTTCCGGTACTGCTCCTCCTTCACGGCGGAGCGGATGGTGATGGGCGGTGCGATCTGCTCCATGCCCTTCATCTCCTCCAGGTGCTTGGCCATGAGCCGGGCGGCGGCAGGGCCCCAGCTGCCGTTTTCAATGAGGGCCACGGTGCGGTTCTGGAGTGCGTGGGCCTTCAGTTCCAGCAGCAGCGTCTCCATGGGGGTGTAGATGCCGCCGTTGTAGGTAGCGCTGGCAAACACCAGATGGCTGCACTGGAACGCGGCGCTGACCTGCTCGGATACGTCGGTGTGGGACACGTCGAAGATCCGCACGTGCCGCACGCCCTTTTCCGCCAGACGGGAGGCCAGGATCTCGCAGGCGTTTTCCGTGTGGCCGTAGATGGAGCCGCAGAAAATAGCGGCTGTCCACGCCTCCGGCGTGTAGGTGCTCCAGCGCTTATACTTTTCCAGGAACCAGCCGATGTTCTCCCGCCAGACGGGACCGTGGAGGGGGCAGAGGTACTGAATATCCAGTCCCGCCGCCTTTTTCAGCACGTTCTGCACCGGCGTGCCGTATTTGCCCACAATGTTGGTGTAATACCGACGGGCGTCATCCAGCCACTCCTGCTCGAAATTCACCTCGTCGGCGAAGATGTTGCCGTCCATAGCGCCGAAGGTGCCGAAGGCGTCGGCGCTGAACAGAGCCTTCTCCGTGGTATCATAGGTCATCATGACCTCCGGCCAGTGGACCAGCGGGGCCATGACAAAGGTCAGCTCGTGGCGGCCCAGGGACAGGGTATCCCCCTCCTTCACCGCCTGGAAGCGGCCCTCCACCTCCATGGGGAAGAACTGCTTGATCATGGGCAGGGTCTTGGCGTTGCCGATGACGGTGGCCTCCGGGTAGCGGCTCAGGACCGTTCCCAGCGTGGCGGCGTGATCCGGCTCCATGTGGTTGACGATCACATAATTCAGAGGCTTGCCCTGCAGGGCGTGTTCCAGATTCTCAAAGAACCGCTCCGCGATGGCCTGATCCACCGTATCCAGCAGGGCCGTCTTTTCATCCTGGATCAGATAGGCGTTGTAGGAGACGCCCCGGGGGATGGGATATACATTTTCAAACAGGGCCAGCCGGCGGTCCGAGCCGCCCAGCCAAATCAGATCAGATGTGATTTTCTTCGTGCAATACATAGCTGAAATTCTCCTTTTGATTCATATTTCCGTTGGGTAAATGACTTGTCGAACAAAAAGGCACACAGACTGGAAGCCGTGTGCCCTTCGGAAAGGGCCGTCAGTCGCCCCAGATGACATTGGTAATGGTACCGTCAGAAAATTCGATATACTCGCTCTTGAGGATATAATCGGTCTTGCCGATGCGGACCTCCTGATCGCCCACCTTGGTGGTCATGACCTCGGCGGTAGGGGTGGTGGTGGTCACGGTGAAGATCAACGTCACATGGTCCGGGTCCGTGTCCCAGTTCCCGTTGGCGTCCAGCACCTGATAGGTCTCCTTCTCCACGGCCTCGATCTGGCCGCCCACCAGCGCACCGGAGGCCATCAGCGGAGACGGCAGATGGGCCTGACAGTTCTCATACAGCTCCGGGGCCACACCCTCCACCTTCACCTGATAGGTGACTTTTGTCTGGGGCCGCTCATAGTTGATGCTGTCGCCGTTTTTTCCGATGAATTTCCAGGCCGCCAGCGCCAGCACCGCCACAATCAGCACAATGGCGATGAGGTCGATGATATTCAGCTTTCCGATGCGTTTTGCTTTCTGTTCCATGATTTCCTCCGTAACGGGCTTGGCCCGATTTTTCCTTGGTAGACATTTCGCGTTCTCTATTGTATAATATTTTCCGCTATTTCACAAGGATTTTTTTGGAGGCGCTTTTATGAAGGTCATCCACCTTATCAGCGGCGGCGATTCCGGCGGGGCCAAGACCCATGTGCTGAGTCTGCTGCAAAATCTGAACAAAACCATCACCGCCCAGCTGGTCTGCTTCCGGGACGGCCCCTTTGCCGAAGAGGCCCGGGCCATGGGGATTCCCACCATGATCTGCGGCGGCAACAACATTCCCCATCTGCGGCGGGAGCTGGCGGCCTACATCCGGCAGGGAGGGTATCAGCTGATCCACTGTCACGGCAGCCGGGCCAATATGATCGGGGCGCTGCTGCGAAAGCCCACTGGCCTGCCGGTGGTGTCCACCGTCCACAGCGACTACAAGCTGGACTACATGGGCCGCCCCTTCGCCCGGCTCACCTTCGGGGCCATCAATGCCTGGGCGCTCCGGCATCTGGACTACCGCATCGGCGTGTCCGACGCCATGGTGGACCTGCTCATCGACCGGGGCTTTCCCCCCGACCGGTTCTACGCCATCTACAACGGCATCGACTTCACCCCTGCGCCGTCTCAGGGGGACCGGCTGGCCTATCTCCGGGGTCTGGGGGCCGACGTGGAGGAAAACAGCGTGGTGGTGGGCATCGCCGCCCGGCTGAACCCCGTCAAGGATATGTCCACCCTGATCCGGGGCTTTGCGGAAGGACACAAGTCCTGCCCCCGGCTGCGGCTGGTCATCGCCGGGGACGGCGAGGAGCGGCAGAAGCTGGAGGATCTGGCAAAGGAACTGGGCGTGGAAAAGGCGGTCACCTTCGCCGGCTGGATCAGCGGCGGTATGGATCGGTTCTATTCCGCGCTGGATGTCAACGCCCTGACCTCCCTCTCCGAGACCTTCCCCTACGCCCTGACGGAGGGTGCCCGGTTCCATCTGGCCACGGTGGCCACCGCCGTGGGCGGCATCCCCTATCTCATCGATCAGGATGTAAACGGATATCTCTTTACCCCCGGCGACTGGCAGACGTTAGGGCGCTATCTGGCCGCGCTGGGCAACGGGGACGCTCTGCGTCGGGAGATGGGCGAGAAGCTCTATGAAAAAGCCTCCGCTAAGTTCTCCATCCAAAGCACCGTGGACACCCAGCTCCATATTTACGAGGAGATCATCCGCCGCCACAACCGTCCCAAGCGGGACCGGGACGGCGTGGTGATCTGCGGTGCTTACGGCCGGGGCAACGCCGGTGACGATGCCATTTTGGAGGCCATTTTGCAGGAGATGCGCTCCATTGATCCGGACATGCCTATTACCGTTCTCACCAAGGACCCCAAGGCCACCCGCCTGACCTACCGGGTGCGGACGGCGGGTCGGATGGACGTGGGCACCTGGAAAAAGGCCATGCGCCACGCGGGGCTGTATATCAACGGCGGCGGCAGCCTCATTCAGGACGTCACCTCCCGCCGGTCCCTGTGGTTCTATCTCCATAACATTCAGGCTGCTCACAAGGCGGGCTGCAAGGTACAGATGTACGGCTGCGGCATCGGTCCCGTTCTCCGGGAACAGCACCGGAAGCTGGCGGCCAGCGTGCTGAACGCCAGCGTAGACGTCATCACCCTCCGGGAGCCGGACTCCCTGAAGGAATTGCAGTCCATGGGCGTGACGAAACCGGAGATCCTCCTGACGGCGGACCCGGCTCTGACCCTTCCCGCCGCCAGCGAGGACGAGATCGACAGCGTTCTGCTGCGGGCGGGCATCCCGCCTCACGGGAAGTACCTGTGCTTCGCTCTGCGGAATTGGAAGGGCTTTGAGGACAAGGCCCCCCTGTTCGCGCAGGCGGCGAAATACGCCTATGAAACCTACAGTCTGACGCCGGTGTTCGCCGCCGTGGAAAAGCATCTGGACCCGGTTGCCGGACGGCTGGCCGCGGCAGGGCTGGACATCCCCCACTATTTTCTGGATGATGCTGGCAGCGCCGGGACCATCATCGGCGCGCTCTCCCGGATGCAGGCGGTGGTATCCATGCGGCTCCACGCGCTGATCTTTGCCGCCGGTCAGGGCATCCCGCTGGCGGGTGTGGTGTATGACCCCAAGGTCTCCGCTTTCCTGCGGTATATCGGTCAGGAGAACTTCCTGGATCTGGACGCTCTGACGGCAGATGCCCTCAAGGCCATGATCGACCGCATGGTCAGCTCCCCCATCTCCCCAGAGGAGCAGGCCGCCGCCGTGCGGAAGCTGCGGCAGACAGAGCAGGTCAATGTGGACACGGCCCGCCGCCTGCTTGGGAAATAAACTTTGCCTGTAAAGCAGTTTTATATCACACACTATGCAACATAAGGATGGCCAGACCTTACGAGGTCTGGCCATCCTTCTGCTTTCCATACAAGGTCTGCTGGACGGTGATGGTGGTCAATGTGCCGGTAAGCTGCACCAGCACCGCCGTCAGCAGCGCCAGCTCATCCTCGCTCAGATTCTGGGCGATGGCAACGGCAAGGGTGTTCACCGCTGTGGTAAAAGCCAGCGGATCAAAGTCCTCCTTTGTCATTCCACCACCCCCTTCCTCTATCCTATGAGGAACGGGGCCGTTTCAGTCCGCATTTGCGGGCGGGCCGTTGTTCTTCCATCATGCAAAAAACCTCCCACGGTGTCCCTTCATTTATGGGGAAACCGTGGGAGGTACTTGTTTTATTCGGTTTTCTCGCCGGCGTGGTAGGCGTTGGTATGGACGTTGATGAACTGGGCCTTCAGCTTGGAATAGAGGATGGTCTGGCTGGAATACAGCCCCTGATACCCGGAGAGCATATAGCTCAGGCAGCAGGCCAAGGCAAAATACAGCATTCCCTCCGCGCCGAACAGCTCCACCGCCAGCAGCGTGGATGCCACCGGGCAGTTGGTCACGCCGCAGAAAACAGCGGCCAGACCTACCGCGGCGCCGAAGCCCACCGGCAGACCCAGCAGCGGGGACACCGCGCAGCCGAAGGTCGCACCCACGAAGAAGGAGGGTACCACCTCGCCGCCCTTGAAGCCCGCCGCCAGCGTGACCGCCGTGAAAACCAGCTTCAGCAGGAAGGCCCAGGGCACCGCCACGGTCTCCTGCTCAATGGCCCGGGTCACAATGTCCATGCCCGCGCCGTTATAGTCCGTGCCGAATATCCACGTCAGGGCGATGACGGCGAAGCCGCCGCAGATCACCCGCAGCCACGGGTTTTTGATCCGCTTCATCAGGTGTCCCGCGCCGTGCATCAGTTTGCAGAACAGGATGGACACCAGCGCGCACAGCACACCCAGCGCCGCCACCCGGACGAACATCCCTACCGACTGATCCGGCACCGCCACGGTGAAGCGGGTAGGCTCCACCCCCAGACGGACGGACACGCCGTAGGCCACCAGGGCCGCCAGCAGGCTGGGATACAGCGCCACATGGTAGAGCACGCCGATGCTGATGACCATGATGGCAAACACCGTGGCCGCCAGCGGCGTTCCGAACAGGGCGGAGAAAAATGCCGCCATACCCGCCAGCGTAGCCACCCGGAGATCCCGGTCATCCAGCCGGAAGGTGCGGCCCATACACTGACCGATGGTGCCGCCCATCTGAAGGGCTGCGCCCTCCCGTCCCGCGCTGCCGCCGCACAGGTGGGTCAGGACCGTACCGAAAAAGATGGCCGGCAGCAGCAAGATAGGCAGCCGCTTTCCTTCATGGACCGCGTCGATGATATCGTCGGTACCCAAGCCGTCCGTCTCCGTCAGCTTGTAAAAGCTCATGATCACAAAGCCCGCCAACGGCAGGAGATACAGCACCCAGGGGTGCGTTCCTCGGAAGGCCGTCACCTCATGGACGCCGAAGTGGAACATGGTCCCGATCAATCCGCAGACCACGCCGATGGCGGACGCAGCCATGGTCCATTTTACAAACGTCCACCCGTAAAGACACCACTGCCGCAGAGCGGTTTTCGTTCTTTTGTTCACTGTATGTGCTCCCTCACTTTACCGCCGCTTTTTCCGCCAATACACTGTTGAAGGGCTCTTCCAGACTTTCCGGGTGCTTGAGATTTCGGAACAACTCCGCGAAAAAGCGGGAATACTCAATGCCGGTGGCGATCCGCTCGTCCATGACAACGCTCATAGGCATGATCTTCTTCCGGACGCCCTCCGGCGCCAGTGGGTCAGGGACGGGCCGCCCCATGCAGACGAACACGCTGGTGGTGCCAAACTCATAGCAGTGGTGGAAAATGCAGGGCGTGTTGATGGAGGCCAGATTCGTCACGAACAGGCTGGTGTGGAAAGGACTCAGTTCAATGATAGACCTGGGCAGCAGATCATGCCGGTCCAGAAAGCCCGCCAGACCAAAAACCGCCCGGGCCAGACCCGGTACACCGAAGGCGAATTTCGCAAACCGGTCTGTATCGTTATTGTGCCGGACGTTCTGGTTCTTCTCGATGGTGGAGCGGATCTTCTCCGTCACGGTAAACACCGTGTCCTCCGGTTCCAGATACACCTTCAGAGAGGTCTCGTCCGGCGTGCCGTCCGCCCGGGTCTTCAGGATCACAAAGCTGAAGCAGAAGTGGTTCCGCTTATAGATCCGCCGGTTCATCACGAAATAGTTGATCTTTGGATTTTTCAGCACTGCGCGGTAATAGGCGGACATCAGCAGGCTCATGTGGGTCACGGTGCGCCCCTCCCGCCGTTTTGCCCGGATATAGTCCCGGATCGCGTCCTCATCCAGATATTCCTCCGCCCAGTTCTGGGCGTCATACCGCTTTGGCATGACATAGGGAAGCGCCTGCATGATGGCAGTCAGATCCCGTACTCTCGTTCCGTCTGGTCGCATAGCCATTCCTCGTGCTTTCTCACCGTCAGCTCCGGGGTAAACGTGTCCGCTGACGGTATGGTGTCTTTATTATAGTTAAGAATCTGTAAATTTTCAAGCTAAACCGCAAAATGTGACAGATAGCTCCTCCTTACCGGTCATCCCGCCAGCCTGCCCCGGCCATCAGCAGCCCCACTACGGCAGGGAGCAGCCAGAGGCTTCCCCCCGTGCGCCACACCAGCCACGCCGTCCCGGACGCCGCCGCCAGCGCCGTGGAAATGCCAACCCACCGGCAGCCCCATTCCGCCGTTCCGGGACCGGCCAGCCACGCCAGCAGGAGATACAGCGCCCGTCCACCGTCCAGTGGGCGGACAGGCAGCAGATTGAAGGCGCACAGCACCCCATTGGCCCCCGCCGCCGTAGTACACCCCATCCTGCCGAGGATCGCAGCCGCCAGCAGATTCGCCAACGGCCCCGCCAGAGCCGATGCCAACTCCTGCCCGTAGCCCATGGCCCCCCGGACCTCGATCACCGCTCCCAACATGCCGACCCGCAGCCGCCGGGCCTCCCCGCCGCAGAGCCTTAAAGCCAGCAGATGCCCGAACTCGTGCCACGCTGCCGCCCCCAGCACCGTCAGGGCCGTCTGCCAACCGCAGCAGAGGGCGAACCATCCCACCAGCAGAAAAAAGCCGCCGGAGACAGTACACTCAGGCGGTTTCCACATAATAGATCGGGTTCAGGTAGACCCCGTCCTTTTGCAGTTCGAAATGCAGATGTGGCCCGGTGGCCATGCCGGTCTCTCCTACCTCCCCCAGCTTCTCTCCCTTTTTCACCGCCGCGCCGGAGGACACGGAGATCCGTCCGCAGTGGGCGTACAGGGTGGTGCAGCCGTTAGCGTGGGTGACGGTGCAGTATTTTCCGTAGCTGCTGCTCTCCCCTACTGCCGTAACGGTGCCGTCGGCAAAGCAGGCGATGGCCGTACCGGTATCCGCTGCCAGATCCACGCCGTAGTGAAACCGCTCCGTCCCCTCCAAGGGGTGATCCCGGTAGCCGAAATTGGAGGACAGCACGCCCTTCACCGGCGTCTCGTGGTCGAAACCCAAAATTGCCTGCCGCATACTGACGTTTTCCGGCAGATCCTCGTCGGAATAGAGCACAAGGTCCATCGTCTCCAGCTCCTCCGGAACCGGGTCCTCTCCCGCAGGCGGGATCGTATTCAATGGCTCTGCATCCCGCCAGTTCCGCAGCTCCGTCAGTGCCGCGCCGTCCGCTGTCCGGGCGGCGGTCTGCCGGGTCTCCGCGCCCTCCGGATGGAACACGGCCCGGTACACCTCGTCCGCCGCCTCCGCCGGGGTCCCATCCTTGGTAAACAGCCCGCCCACAGCGGAAAATACCGCCTGCACATCGACGCTCCGGGTCATGGCTTCCGACAGCTTTTGGCTGACGCCCGCCATCCTTCCCGGCAGCAGCAGCTTCGCCGCCACCAGCAGCACGAAAATGCCGCCGCAGGTCACCAGACGGATGAGCCGCAAACGCTCCGCCGCCGACAGGGCGTCCGTTTTTCCGGACTGACGGCGTCCCACCTGACGCGCCACCGTTCTTTTTCTGCCAACCGATGCGGCTGTCCGCCGCCCTGACCGCCTTGCCGTCATCCTTCCTGCCCCCCATCGTTGAATTCTTTCAACTCTATGCGGGGATTTTCCGCAATATGCCTTGACATCCCGAACCGGATACCGTATAATGGTAAAGCTGTATCCGGGTGTAGCGCAGTTGGTAGCGCGCATGGTTCGGGTCCATGAGGCCGTGGGTTCGACTCCCGCCACTCGGACCATGCAGAGTGTCCTTATAGGATCTGAGTATCCTGTAATGGACACT
>ERZ1673701.3460-NODE-3460-length-10687-cov-15.045993_pt1 | contig 10687 bp, 10 predicted proteins | sample MGYA00580231_ERZ1673701 | MGnify/ENA primary metagenome ERZ1673701 (study PRJEB41218, sample SAMN15661798) | gut metagenome | host: Homo sapiens | place: Canada: London | collected 2015-08-20/2019-03-30 | study: EMG produced TPA metagenomics assembly of...
TTTGGCAACGCAGATGCCGTGCCGCAGTTGCCGGAGCGGTGCTTAAGCCGCAAGGTGGGAATTGTGTGGTGTTGCCCTTGACATTTGACAAAAAAATGCTATACTGCTATTGTTAATAGTTATAATGAATCGTCAGTTAATATGGGGTGCATTAAAGAATATACATTCCGATATTCAAATAGGAAGAAAGAAGATGTGCGTAATGAAAATGAAGAAACTGACCACTTTCGTTGCCTGCGCCGCTATGGCTGGTGTGTTCGCTACCAGCGCATTTGCTGCCAATGATGCACAGGTTGCCCGCGCTCAGGATTACCTGAACTCCAAGGGCATTGCCTACACGGTTACCGCTTCTGATGTTGACAAGGCTCTTGCTGCTGGCTACACTGCCGACAGCCTGGTTGCCAAGGCAAACGAGCTGCTGGACCGTGCAAAGTCTGATCCCGAAGGTGCAAAGAACGAGGCTGTCAGCATCCTGAATGCTCTGGGCGTTTCTGTTTCCGATGCAAAGGTTACCGTCAACGGCAACGATATCACCATCTCTGCCAACATCAACGGCACCTACGTCCCTTACAGCTTCAGCAATGCCGATACCCATCCGGAAATCGGCGAAGCCATCAAGAATGGCACCTGGGGCGTTGCTGAAAGCACCACCACCGCTGCTGCCAGCCTGAAGAGCGGCAATGGCGTTATCAAGGCTACCGGCGACAATGCTGGTATCGCTATGCTGGTTGCTGTGGTTGCCATCGCTGGTACCATGGGTGTTGCTGTTCGCAAGAGCCGTGACGCTGAGTAATCACGCCTAACTAACATGTTGTTCGCCGCGGCGTGCCGCGGCGAATTTTTTTGTTTCAGCGTCAGGTATGGGCCGCAGCCTGTGCCTGAACGGGGAGAAAAAATAAATGACGCACAAGAACGATTTTTTGCGCAAAGGTCCGGCAGGGCTGGTGGTAGTGCCACTGCTGTTTGCGCTGGTCACGTTGGCGCTGCTGGCGGTCATGTTCAAGGTGTTTGCCGCACCGTACTACTCGCTGGTAGAGTGGTTTATGGAAACCAGCGTGGTGGAAACCCAGCCCAAGGACCTGTTTGATGAGGCAGCCCAGACCCTGACCAATACGGAAAATGACCGGACCGCACAGGAAGAGCCGGAACAGGAGACCATCCCGCTGAGCAGCATTACCTACCCCAGCAAGGGGGACCGCTATGGCCGCATTACCATTGCGGGCACCACGGTGGACGCGCCGGTGTATTACGGTGACACCAACAGCATCCTGAACCAGGGCGTTGGTACTTATGTGGACAGCAGCGGAGCAGGCATCCCTGGTGAAAGTAAGACTATTTTGATGGCGGGCCACAACAACACCTTTTTTAACGATCTGCAGAGCGTTGAGGTGGGCGATGTGGTGACGATCGAGACCCATTACGGTACCTACACCTATACGGTGGAGCGCTGCGAGGTGCGGGATTACCAGGATACCACCACGTATGACTTTACACGCACCGATGAAAACCTGATCCTGTATACCTGCTACCCGTTTGATGCGCTGGGCTTTACCCCTAACCGCTACTTTGTTTATGCCAGCTACACATCCGGCCCGGAGCTGGATGCTGACCGTTGAGGGAGGAGATGCAGAGATGACGCAACAAAAAAACTCCCGCAAAGGCAGCGCTGTGTGGCCGATGGTGCTTTCCTGGCTGAGCAGCCTGATTTTGGCACTTTTGGCGGTGTTTGTCATGCTGTTTACCACGTTTGGTAACGTGGGCTATATGCAGAGCTGCGTGAAAAGCTCCGGCTATGCCCAGAGCGCCTATGATGATATGGTACAGGATTTTATCAGTTATGGTGCAGCCACCGGTTTTGATGCCGATGTTATGACGGGGTTTATGTCTGTTGACCAGGTGGAAAGCGACATGCAGGATGCTGTGGCGGGGCTGTATGCCAAAACGCTGACCTATTATACTCGCGATAATATCGCGGAAGCTGTTTACAGCGCCATGGAACAGGCTACGGCAGACCGTGGCATTACGCTGGAAGGCGAAACCAAGACGGCCGTGGAAACCGTGGCTGAGGCTGTGCGTATGGAGTATGCCTCCTACACCGCGGTGCCGCTGGTCAGCCAGCTGCGTACCCTGGTGCAGAAACTGCAAAAGGTGATGGTAATCGGCTTGGTGGTCAGTGCGGTGCTGCTGTGCGCTGCGGTAGTGTCCATGCTACGCATCAGCCGCAAAGATGCCCGCCTGGGGGCGCGCTGCCTGGTGTATGCCCTTGGCGGTGCTGCTGTGGTGTGCCTGGTGCTGGGTGTGGGCGTTAAGCCGATGATCGGCTTAACGCGCCTGGGCATTGACCCGCCTGCCCTGAAAAACCTGCTGATTGCTTATGTGGGCGGTTTGTTTGGCCGCTTTGTGGTGATGGCAGTGATCTATTTTGTGCTGGCGATAGTGCTTGGCGTATTGGTGAGCAGGCACAAAAAGCACAGAGCATGATGATAGAGTTTATAGAATAAGATAAAAAGAAACGGTGCTGTACCCCGGACTTTATGGGGTACGGCGCCGTTTTTTTGTGTGAAGATGGGACAGGCGAGATGGCCCTGGAATGTGATGGTGAGGGAAAAGACGGGTTTTGAGTGATGTGGAGGGGATTGTGATGGTATGCCACCTGTAGGGGCGCACAATGTGCGCCCGCTGCCTTGCGGAGAATGATGTGATGAAATATTAGACAAGGCCATGTGGGACGATGCGAAGCATCGTCCCCTACAAATGGGGGTATTGCTTTTTGCCAATTTTCAATGTGTGGTCAGGCAGGGCTTCGGCGGGGTCGGGTGACCCCGCCCTACTGCGAGGTTATGGCTAGTACCTACAAATAAAATAGCGCAAACAGCGTAAAATAAAAACACCCCGGAACCGCATAAGAATATGCGATTCCGGGGCGTAATGTTACTGGATAAAGGGCAAATTAAATCTTAGCCAAATCAAGCCTTGTTGGCAGAGCCGAACAGCTCGATCTTCTCCTTGACCTTATCCATGATGGCGTCTGCGCCCGGCTTCAGCAGCTTGCGCGGGTCATAGCCCTTGCCCTGCTGATCCTTGCCGGCTTCGATGTACTTGCGGGTGGCCTCAGCAAATACCAGCTGGCAGTCAGTGTTGACGTTGATCTTGGAAACGCCCAGGCGGATGGCTTTCTGAACCATCTCGTCGGGGATGCCGGTGCCGCCGTGCAACACCAGAGGAATGTTGTTGGTAGCCTGATGGATGCGCTCCAGAGCTTCAAAGTCCAGGCCCTTCCAGTTGGCGGGGTAAATGCCGTGGATGTTGCCGATGCCGGCAGCCAGGAAGTCAACGCCCAGAGCGGTGATCTTGGCGCACTCTTCGGGGTCAGCGATTTCGCCGTTGCCGACTACGCCGTCCTCAACGCCGCCGATGGAACCAACTTCGGCTTCGATGGACAGGCCCTTGTCGTGTGCCAGCTCAACCAGCTCACGGGTCTTGGCAATATTCTCTTCGATGGGGTAGTGGGAGCCATCGAACATGATGGAGGTAAAGCCAGCTTCAATGCAGGCCTTTGCGCCCTCATAGGTGCCGTGGTCCAGGTGCAGGGCAACGGGAACCGTGATGCCGAGAGATTCATCCATTGCGCGCACCATGGCGGCAACGGTCTTGAAACCGGTCATATATTTGCCGGCACCCTCGGAAACGCCCAGGATAACCGGGCTCTGCATGGCCTGAGCCTGAAGCAGAATGCTCCGGGTCCATTCCAGGTTATTGATATTGAACTGGCCAACGCCATAGTGGCCGTCACGAGCTTTGAGGAGCATATTGGTTGCATTTACGAGCATAACAGGTACCTCCTATAAATTCAGTTCAAGCAGCTGGAGGGTCTGACCCTGCCAGCTATTTTATTATAGACCGACTTTGATAAAAAATCAACAATAATCACGGCTTTTTACCCAAGAATGAGTAAAAAGTCCAGAAAATGGGATGATTGCACAGTGTTAGACGTGTGATTTTGGGTAAGATTTATGAAAGAATAGCAGAATGACCAGCATCTGATGCGCCAATTTGGTCGGAATGTGCAGAATGGACAGAAGGGCGGACGCAGAAAAACAGGGAATACAATTTGAATATAAAATCAAATAAAATACAATAAGTTGATTTGCGCGAGGCCATGAGAGAGGTGCATTTATAAAAGGGTGGTAGGATGAGGGGACGGAACGGTCAAGACCGTTCCCTACAGACAGGGAAAAGGAAAATACGGAAAGGGAAGGTTGATGTGGACATAGCACAGCAGGACCCAAGGCAAAACAAAATCGGCCCCTGCCTTGGTGCGGCAGGGGCCGATAAATTCAGTGATTCAAATAACTCAAAAATGCGGAAAAGAAAGCTTTACCGGTCGATGGGGGCAGTCTTGGCTTTCAGCCAGGTCTTTTCCTCCTCGGTCAGGCGGGGGCTGAGCATCTCGTATACATGGGCATGGTAGGCGTTCAGCCAGTTGATCTGGTCACGGGTCAGTTCGTCCACAATGACCGGCTCGGTGGAGATGGGCACCAGGGTCAGCGGCTCAAATTTCAGCCAGTGACCATATTGGTTGGTGCCGGCATCCACGCATTCCAGCTCGTTCTCAATGCGGATGCCGACTTCATCGGTCTCATAAACGCCCGGCTCATCGGTGATGGTCATGCCCTCTTTGAAGACAATGGGGTTCTGGGGGCGCAGGCTTTGGGGGCCTTCGTGCACCGAGGAAATGTAGCCAACGCCGTGGCCGGTGCCGCAGCGGTAGTTGATTTTGTGTGCCCACAGCGGGCCGCGGGCAAAGCTGTCCAGTGCAAAGCCGGTGCAGTAATCCAGGAAGACCGCGCGGGCAATGTCAATGTGGCTCTGCAGGGTCCAGGTGTAGTATTTGCGCTCGTTCTCGGTCAGGGGGCCGACCGGGTAGGTGCGGGTGATATCGGTGGTGCCGCAGTCATACTGGCCGCCGTTATCCACCAGCAGGAAGCCGCGCGGCTCGATCACGCTGTCCACTTCGCCCTCGGCATGGTAGTGCATCATGGCGGCGTTGGGGCCGTAAGCGGCAATGGTATCAAAGCTGTCCTCAAAATAGCCGGGCATTTCGGCACGGCGCTTTTGCAGCATCTTTTCAATGTCAGTCTCGTGCAGGATTTTGCCCTCGGCGATGGCCTTTTCCAAGTCCATCTGGAAACGCACCATGGCAACGCCGTCACGCACATGGCATTCGCGGATGTTGGCAAGCTCGACCGGGTTTTTGACACCTTTCAGTGCAAAGATCGGGTCGGCACCGGTAACGGTCTTGTGCTCGTTCAGGGCGCAGTACAGGTCATAGTTGGTGGCTTTCTCGTCTACGAGGAACACTTCCTCTGCGGGCAGAGCGTGTACGGTATCGATCAGCTCCGGGTAGTCGCGCAGGGAAACGCCGTTATCGGCCAACGTTTTTGCGTCGGCATCATTCAGGCGGCCGGGGGCGATAAACAGGGTGCAGCTGTCCATCGTGACAAGGGCATAAGCAACGGCCAGCGGGGTACAGGGCAGGTCGCGTGCGCGCATGTTGGTCAGCCAGCCCACACAGTCCAGACCAGTTACGGCCAGGGCGGTGGCACCGGCTTTTTTCAGCTCGTCACGCACCATGGCAATGCGCTGGGCGGCGGTGGCGCCGGTCTGCTCAACAGTCAGCAGCTCGCAGGGGGTGTTGGGCAGGCTGGGGCGGGTGGTCAGGCTCTCCCACAGGGGGGAGACGATATCCTTGCTTTCCAGCTTGGCGCCGCTCTTGGCCAGAGCGGCGGCATAGCCGTTGGCAATGGTGGCAGGCACGCAGCTGCCATCCAGCAGCAGGGTCTGGCCTGCGGCAAAATGGGCGGTCAGGTACTCTTCCACGGTGGGCACCCCGGCGGAACCGGCGTGCATGCACTCAATTTCGGTACCGGCCAGCTGACGGTCACCCTGAACATAAAAGCGGCCATCGCACCACAGGGCGCTGCCGGTCAGGGTGACAACGAGGGTGGAGTTCTCGCCGGTAAAGCCGGAGAAAAACGGCAGGCTGTTGTAATAAGCGGGCAGATATTCACTGGAGTGTGGGTCGCTGGTCATCAGCAAAACACCGTGGGCACCGGCTGCCTGGGCAGCGGCGCGCAGAGCGGCGATTTTTTCATTGGTCGTCAAAATAGTCCTCTCCTTATATGCAGAATGTTGAACAAGTCCATTCTAACATGTTTTCATAAAAGGTCAATACGGGGTGCGGTTCAGCACAGTGCCCAGCAGCGGCAGGCCGCAGCCCTGCAGAAGGTGAGCCGCCTGGCGCAGCTCCTGGTGGGTAACGCCGCCGCTTTGTACCACAAGCAGGGCACCGTCACATACTTTGGCAAGGCTGAGAGCGTCACTGCATTCGCTCAGGGCTGGAGCATCTACCAAAAGATAAGCAAACTTTGGTGCACAGCTTTCCACCATGCGGGCAAAACGGGGGTGTTCCAGCAGCAGGGCCGGGCGGCTGGTGGTGCCGGAGGCCGGAACCAGGCAGGTGCCGCGGATCTCGGTGTGGTAGAGAACTTCCTCCAGAGGGACGCTGCCGGAAAGATAGTGTGCCAGACCCGGCACTTTGTGTTCACCGGTCAGCCCGCACTGGCGGCAGATGCCGGAATGGCGCAGGTCACCGTCAACCAGCAGGCAGCGCTGGCCAAGCCCGGCAAGCAGCTGCCAGAACTGCAAAGCCAGAGTAGTTTTACCTTCCTGCGGGGTAGTGCTGGTGAGCAGAATGATTTTGGCGTCTGGGGCTGTCTGTTCCAGACGCAGGCGCAGCAGATTCAGGGATTCAACCGTCCGGGGTGCCAGCTCCGGCAGGTGGTTCAAAGCAAGTTCTTTCATGGGCGGCCGCCTTTCCGGGTATGGAGGCGGCGGGGCGTGGCATCCGGGATGCAGGCCAGCGGCGAAGAGCCAAGGCAACGGGTCAGATCGTCTGCCGTATAAATGTGGTCATCCCGCAGGTAATGCAGGCAGAGGAAAGCAAAGCAGAGCAAAAAGCCGATGCCAGCGCCAAACGTTGCGTGGAACACAGCCCCCGGCCCGGAAAAGCGCTGCGGCGGGGCTGCCTGCTCCACCAGGCGGGGTGGGGTGGTGCCCATGCGGGCAGAGAGATCATCCAACGCAAGGGCAGCCAGTGCGTTGGCAATATCTGCTGCGCGCTGTGGGGAGGAATCGGCCGCAACAATGCGCAGAATATGGGTATCTGCCGGGTGCAGAATGGTAATCTGGTCTTTTAAGTGGGCAGTATCCGTGGAAAGGCCAAGGGTGGAAATAACGGATTCCAGCATGGTGCGGCTGGTCAAAAGCTCCTGATAATCAGCCGTTAATTGCAGTTCCGCATAGCCGGAGGTCAGCCCCTCCTGTGCGGCGGCAACATACAGCTGGGCTTCGGCCTGGTAGCTGCGCGGGGCAAGGCGTGCGGCAGCAAAGGCCAGAATACCTCCCAGCAAGGTACAAACCAGTACCGCGGCGAAATGGGCGGGCAGCAGGCGGAACAGTTCCACGGGGGTCACTTCGCGCCCGGCGGCGCGGGATGCAGGGGCAGCGGGCAAGGTGCTCACCTCCAAAACAGGGCATGAACAAGGCAAAATTCCGGTAAAAACAGCATACATCAAGTGTAACACGCGCCCGGCGCAAAATTCAATAGAAAAAACGGTTTTTCAGGCGATACTGGGCGGTTTTTCGGGCAAACTGCTGAAAGGTGAGAGGATTTTGCAGCAAACGGGGGAAACGCCGCGGTAAAAAGGCGCTGACGGGGCAAGAAGTTTTCAAAAATTTCAAATTTTGGCAGGCCCAAATGGGCGAAAAGCTCTTGACGGGTTTGATATAATAAGGTTAGCAGTAAGAAAACAAGATTGCTAACAACACAAACAAACTTTAAGATAGAAGGGAATATTACCATGGCAGAACAGGTAACTAAAATTGATATTTTCTCCGGCTTTTTGGGTGCAGGCAAAACGACCCTGATCAAAAAGCTCATCAAGGAAGCGTTCCAGGGTGAAAAGATTGTGCTGATCGAAAACGAATTCGGCGAGATCGGCATTGATGGCGGCTTTATGCGTGAGGCTGGCATTCAGGTCAACGAGCTGAACTCCGGCTGTATCTGCTGCTCTCTGGTGGGCGATTTCCGCGAGGCGCTGAAAAAGGTCGTGGAGACCTATCACCCTGACCGCATCCTGATCGAGCCTTCCGGCGTTGGCAAGCTGAGTGATGTGACCCGCGCTGTTGAGGGTGTGGGCGAGACCCTGCCGGTCAGCCTGAACAGCTTTGTGACTGTGGCCGATGTGAACAAGGTCAAAATGTATATGAAGAACTTTGGCGAGTTCTATGATGACCAGATCAGCCACGCATCCTGCATCATCCTGAGCCGCACCGGCAGCGCAGACGAGAAGAAGGTTGCCGCAGCCGTTGCCCTGATCCAGGAAAAGAACCCCACCGCCACCATTGTGACCACCGATTGGAACGAACTGACCGGTGCACAGATCGTTTCCGTTATGGATGGTAAGCGCGACCTGGTTGCCGAGCTTCTGAGCGAAGCACAGGCTTCCAATGCTGCCCATGCGGACGAGGATGAGGAAGAGCATCATCACCACCACCATGACCATGATGAGGACGGCCACGAGTGCTGCCACCATCACCACGACCATGATGATGACGACGATGATGAGGATGAGCATCACCACCATCATGACGAGGATGATGACCACGGCCACGAATGCTGCCATCACCACCACGACCATGATGACGACGATGACGATGACGAGCATGAGCACCATCATCACCACCATGACGGCGAGTGCTGCTGCGGCCATCATCACCATCATCATGACCACGATGCAGACGAAGTGTTCACCAGCTGGGGCCACGAGACTGCCCACAAGTACAGCCATGACGAGCTGGAGAGCATCCTGACCACGCTGGATTCCGGCGAGTACGGCGCTGTGCTGCGTGCCAAGGGCATTGTGGACGGCGGCGACACCTGGTACGAGTTCGATATGGTGCCCGGTGAGCATGAGATCCGCACCTGCGGCCCCGATGTTACCGGCAAGGTGTGCGTGATCGGTTCCCAGCTGAAGGAACATGAGGTGGAAGAGCTGTTCCACGCCTGATTTGTAAAGGAGTAAAACATGGCGCAGAAAGAGATTCCCTGTTACCTCTTTGTGGGTATGCTGGAAAGCGGCAAAACCAAGTTTATTCAGGAAACAATGGAGGACCCGCAGTTTGATTCCGGCGACAAAACGCTGCTGTTGATCTGTGAGGAAGGCGAAGAGGAATATGATTCCGAGCGATTTGCCTTTGGCGGCGTGACCGTTGCCACCATTGAGAACAAAGCGGAACTGAACCGCGAACACCTGCAGCAGCTGGCTGAAAAGTCTGACTGTGGGCGTGTGATCATTGAATACAACGGCATGTGGCTGGTGCAGGAGCTGTACGATGCCCTGCCGGATAACTGGCTGATTTACCAGTGCCTGGCCACCGCAGACGGCACTACCATCAAGACCTATGCCAACGACAATGCCATGCGCGGCCTGCTGCTGGACAAGCTGCGCGGCAGCGAGCTGCTGGTGGTGAACCGTGCCGAGGCGGTAAACGATGACGAAAGCCACCAGCTGATCCACAAGCTGGTGCGCCAGGCCAGCCGCCGCTGCGATATCGCCTATGAGTTCAAGGATGGCAGCGTTGCCTATGACGATATCCCGGACCCGCTGCCGTTCGATGTAAACGCCCCGGTGATCGAGATTCCCGAAGAGTTCTTTGGCGTGTGGTATATGGACTGCATGGATGAGATGCAGAAGTACGACGGCAAAACGGTGAAATTCCTGGCTCAGGTGTGCCAGACCAACCGCGCCGGCAAGGACAGCTTTGTGCCCGGCCGCTTTGCCATGACCTGCTGCGTGCAGGATATCCAGTTTGTGGGCTTCCCCTGCAAGTACACGGAGTACAAGAACCTGAAGCAGCGTGACTGGATCACGGTAACGGCAAAGGTGAACCTGAAATACCACCCGATTTACAAGGGCCAGACCCCGGATTCTGTCGGCCCGGTGCTGACGGCCATCAACGTGGAGCCTGCCGCGGCCCCGCGTGATGATGTGGTGACCTTCAGTTGAGCGGGGAACGCCGCAGGGCAATCGAAGCCCGCGTGGCAGCCGCAGCCGCCCGGCTGGAAAAAGAGGGCCGCTACACGGCAACCCGGCGGTGCATCCAGCACGGCAAGGTCAGCGTGTATGCCCACTGCGTCAGCGTGGCGGATACCGCCTGCATCTTGGCGGAAACGCTGCACCTGCGCGTAAACGAGCGGGCGCTGATCCGCGGTGCATTGCTGCATGATTACTTTTTGTATGACTGGCACGATAAAGCCAACGGCCACCACTGGCACGGTTTTACCCACCCAGGCACCGCCCTGCACAACGCAAACGAGGATTGGAAGCTGACCCCGGTGGAGCGGGAGATCATCAAAAAGCACATGTTCCCCTTAACCCCCATCCCACCCACCTGCCGTGAAGCGTGGCTGGTGTGCCTGGCAGATAAAATCTGTGCCGCCAAGGAGACGACCGGCGGAATCTATGGCAAGCTGCCGTTTGCCGCGAAGCATAACGCGCAGGATAAGTAAATTAAGGCAATACCGCATAATTCTAAGTGCCGATACGGCGAGCGAGGTGCGGCA
>ERZ1673701.3461-NODE-3461-length-10687-cov-7.715576_pt1 | contig 10687 bp, 8 predicted proteins | sample MGYA00580231_ERZ1673701 | MGnify/ENA primary metagenome ERZ1673701 (study PRJEB41218, sample SAMN15661798) | gut metagenome | host: Homo sapiens | place: Canada: London | collected 2015-08-20/2019-03-30 | study: EMG produced TPA metagenomics assembly of...
GGCCCCACTGCTTGCCGGTGTAGCCCTTGATGAGCTTTTCGTAGATGTCGGTGCCCACCAGACTGATGGCCTGCTCTTCCAGATTCTGCGGGTCGGTGATGCCTGCCTCCGCCTTCTGCTGCTCGATCCTGGCCTTTGCCTCGGCGGGGGTCACCACACCCCACATCTTGTTGAAGGTGTTCATGTTGAAGGGCAGATTGTAGATCTCGCCATGGTAGTTGGCCACCGGGCTGTTGGTGTAGCGGTTGAACTCCGCAAACTGGTTCACATACTGCCACACGGTCTTGTTGTTGGTGTGGAAGATGTGGGCACCGTAGCGGTGCACATTGATGCCCTCCACCGGCTCGGTGTAGATGTTGCCCGCAATGTGGCTGCGCTTGTCGATGACAAGGCACTTCTTGCCGGCCTTCTTTGCCTCGTGGGCAAACACGGCACCATACAGGCCCGCACCGACGATCAGGTAATCATACTGTTTCATGGGAAGAACCTCTCACTCTCATTTTTCTTCGGCACCGCTCTTTTTCTGGGATGCCCAGTAGTTGTCAATGGCCGTCTCGATGCGGGAGCGGGCCGCCTCCGGGGTGATGTGCTTGAGCTGTGCCGCTGCCATGGTCTGGTGGCCGCCGCCGCCCAGTGCTTCCATGATCACCTGCACGTTCACGGCACCCAGGCTGCGGGCCGAGATGTTCACCCCGGTGCCCACCTGCACCGCCACAAAGCTGGCGTCCACGCCCTGGATGCGCAGCAGGTCGTTGGCGGCCTGCGCAATGGCCACACGGGCCTCCGGGGCGATCTCGCCGCCCACCGAGATGGCGCAGTTCCTGTACATCCGTGCCCGCTCCACCAGTTCGGCCTTGGCCGCATATTCCACCATGGTCACGTCAAACAGCTGACGCACCCGCTCCGTCTCGGCACCGTAACGGCGCAGGGCCGCAGCGGCTTCAAAGGTACGCACACCGGTGTGCAGGGTAAAGTCCTGCGTGTCCAGCAGGATGCCGGAGAGCAGGCCCTCGGCTTCCACCCGGTTGGGCTTGTCGTCGCGGTCGCCCACATACTGCAAAAGCTCGGTGACCAGCTCACTGGCCGAGGAGGAATAGGGCTCGTGGCAGACCAGATCCGGGTTCTGGATGTAGCCCACACCCTTGCGGTGGTGGTCGATGACCGCCACCTTGCCGCATTTTTCCAGAATCTCCTTGCTTTCCACAAGGCCCACCTGGTATGTATCCACCACCACGCACAGGGTGCGCTTGGAGATGATGGGCAGTGCGTCCTTCGGGTCGATGAAGTCATCCTTCTGGCCCGCCCTGCACAGCGCGTCGATCAGGCTGCCCGCCAGCGTGGCGTCCCGCTTCACGGCGATCACCGCCGGGACGTCGCAGATCTTGCAGATGCGCAATACGCCCTCGGCGGCACCAATGGCGTCCAGATCGCTCATGCGGTGGCCCATGATGACCACATGGTCCGCTTCCTTGATGAGTTTGACCAGCTGGTCGGCCACGATGCGGCTGCGCACCTTGCTGCGCTTTTCTACGCCATGGCTCACGCCGCCGTAAAAGGTAAAGCCGTCCGGCGTCATCTCGGCGGCCTGATCACCGCCGCGCCCCTGCGCCATGTCCAGCGCCTGCACGGCCATGTCCTGCGCTTCCCGCAGGGTCTTGGCCCCGCGGCCGATGCCGATGGACAGTGACAGGTTCACACTGGGGTCCAGCGCACGGATCTTGTCCAGCACGTCATAGCCGCGCTTGGCAAACTGCTCCATCTGGCGCTCTTCCACCACGGCGATGTAACGGCCGCTGGCCACCCGGCGCAGAAAACCGCTGCCCCGGCCGATCATATCTTCCAGGATGCGGTTGATGCCCTCCAGCAGGCGGGCGCGCTCACTGTCCAGCATGTCGCCGAACACATCGTCGTAGCCGTCCACCAGAAACACCAGATAGCCCGGGCGGCTGGCCTTGTACTCCGCTTCGATCCTGCGCAGGGCGGTCTCCTCGTTCAGCACCAGCAGGGTCATGCACTCGGCCCCGCCGGGCACCGTGGAGCTGTGCACGCTCCAGAAGCCGTCCGCCAGCGTCAGCAGCTGGCCCTGCTGGGTGCGGCACTGCTGCAGGTCCAGCCCGGGCAGTACCTTCTGCACCCGGCTGGTCAGCATATCCTGCCCGCCCAGCAGACGGGCACGGAACTGCTCGTTGTACCACAGCACCGTTTCGCCGGACAGCAGAGCCGTCGGCTGTGAGAGCTGCTCCAGACTGAATTTTGTTTTGGATTTTTCAAAGTTGTCGCCGCGCACCCAGCGGGACAGCCAGCGGCGCAGTTGGTAGCGGAACGCCGCCATGCAGATGCCCCACGCCACCACCAGTGCCAGCAGCACCGGCCAGATGCTGGGCCGCTGGATCAGCAGGACCAGCGTGAGCAGGGCGCAAAGCACCGCCAGCGCTGCGGTCAGCATCTCCATGGTCCATCTCGGTTTCTGTTTCATCTGCTTTTCTGCCTCCCGGTCATATGCTGTGCCGCCCGGCGGCGCGCCCTGCTCATACCTCCATCAGGATGGGCAGGATCATGGGGCTGCGCTTGGTGCGCCGGTAAATATAGCTGCTCAACGCCTCCCGCACGCGGGTCTTGACGCTGTTCCAGTCGCGCACATGCTCGTCCACGCAGCGTTCCAGTGCGTTTTCCACGATGCTCTGGGCACCGTCCATCAGGCTCTCGTTCTCGCGCACATACACGAAGCCGCGGCTCACGAGGTCCGGCCCGGCCAGCACCTTGCCGGTCTTGCTGTCCACCGTGGCCACGATGATCACCAGGCCGTCCTCAGAAAGGTGCTTGCGGTCCCGCAGGACCACGTTGCCCACGTCGCCCACGCCCAGGCCGTCCACCATGACGGCACCGGCGGTGACCGGCTCGCCCAGCTTCATCTCGTCCTGGCTGAGGATGACGTTGGAACCATTCTCCGCGATCAGGATGTTGCTGGTGGGGATGCCCAGACTGGCCGCCGTGAGGGCGTGCTTCTTGAGCTGCTTGTACTCGCCGTGCACCGGCAGGAAATATTTGGGCTTGGTCAGAGTGAGCATCAGTTTCTGCTCCTCCTGGCAGGCGTGGCCGGAAACGTGCACGTCGTACATGCTCTCGTAGATGACCTCCGCACCCAGCAGCAGCAGACCGTTCACGATCTTGGTTACGCTCTTCTCGTTGCCGGGAATGGGGTTGGCGGAGATGATGATGAAGTCGCCGGGACCCACACGCACCTGACGGTGGCTGCAGGAGGCCATGCGGCTCAGTGCGCTCAGGGGTTCGCCCTGGCTGCCGGTGGTGATCAGCACCACCTGCTCCGGCGGGTACTGGTTCAGCTCCTCCACCCCGATGAGGGTGCCCTCCGGGATGTGCATATAGCCCAGCTCCTGGGCCATGGCGGTGTTATTGACCATGCTGCGGCCGCTGAAGGCCACCTTGCGGCCATCCTCCACGGCCAGATCAATGATCTGCTGCACGCGGTAGATGTTGGACGCAAAGGTCGCAATGATGATACGCTTGTTGCGGGCGCGGGCAAACAGGCTGCGGACACCGGCGGCCACCTTCTGTTCGGTAGCGGTAAAGCCCGGGCGCTCCGCGTTGGTGGAGTCGCTCAGCAAGGCCAGCACACCGCGCTGGCCATACTCGGCCAGAGTGGACAGGTCGGTCACACCGCAGGCCAGCGGGGTGTAGTCGATCTTGAAGTCGCCGGTCTGGATGATGGTGCCGGCCGGGCTGTCGATGGCGAAAGCTACCGCGTCCGGGATGGAGTGGTTCACATGGATGGGCTCCACGGTGAAGCAGCCCAGCTTGATCTTCTGCTTGGGGGTGATCTCCACAAACTTGGTCTTGCCGGCCAGGCCGAACTCCTCCAGCTTGTTCCGGATCAGGCCGCAGGTCAGGCGGGTGCCGTAGATGGGCAGGTCGAACTTCTGCAGCAGATACGGGATGCTGCCGATGTGGTCCTCGTGGCCGTGGGTGATGAGCAGGCCCTTGATGCGGTCCTTGTTCTGCACCACAAAGGTAAAGTCCGGGATCACCATGTCCACGCCGTACATCTCGCTGTCCGGGAACACCAGACCGCAGTCTACGATGATCATGTCCCCGTTGCACTCATACACAGTCATGTTCTTGCCCACTTCGCCCAGACCGCCCAGCGGGTAGATGTGGATGGGCGTTGCAGCCTCCTTGGGCTGCTGCGGGCGGCGGGGGCGGCGGTTGTAGTAGGGCCGCCGGGTGGTGCGGGGGCGCTTTTCCCCGGCCGCTGCCGGGGCTGCGGCTGCGTTCTGCTTTGCGCGGGCAGCCGGGACCGTGTTTTCTTTTTCTTTCGTCTGAGCCATTCTTGACCTCCAAAAATAATGGCGGCGCGGACCGTCTCCACAAGGGAGACAGCCGTGCGCTGCATGGGGAAGCACCGGATCTTTGCATCGGCTTCCGTTGGATGCACCGTATAGAATTGTCCTGTCAGCGTGCTTTTGGCACCGCTGGTCGTTCCACAAGAATCCCTCAGCCCGTACAGTCCATCTGTTCGATGCGACCGCGGCTTTTCTGCAGGAACGTCTGAGCGCACGCCTTCGGTGCGCCCCTATACGCATTTTGTTACGCTTAGTATAGTATTTCGCACCGGTTTTGTCAATTCCAAGGTTTGGCAAAGGGTGCCGTCTTTATGCATTGCCCCTTGACATCCCGGCCAAAATAGCGCTAAATAGAGATACTACTTTATAAAGGAGAACCCGCATGAAGCAGGTCGAAGTATACACCGACGGTGCCTGCAGCGGCAACCCCGGCCCGGGCGGCTGGGGCGCTGTGCTGCGCTACCGTTTCAACGGCAAAGTTTACGAAAAGGAATTGAGCGGCGGCGACGCCAGCACCACCAACAACCGCATGGAGCTCACTGCTTTCATCGAGGCCCTGCGCCAGCTCAAGGAGCCCTGCGAGGTGCGCTACTGCTCCGACAGCCAATATGTCATCAACGGGCTGCAGAAGGGCTGGGCCAAAGGCTGGAAGCGCCGCGGCTGGAAGAAATCGGACGGCTCTCCTGCCCTGAACCCGGACCTCTGGGCGCAGGCGCTGGAGCAGGAAGCAAGACACACCATCACATACGTCTGGGTCAAGGGCCACGCAGGCCATCCGGAAAACGAACGCTGCGACCAGCTGGCCGTAGCCCAAAGCAAAGCACACGGCGGGAGGCAGGGAACATGAACGACACATTTTTGCCCGGCAGCGGGTTTGACACCTACGAGAGCCAGGACAAGGTCCTGATGCAGATGGACGGCAGCACCGAGGCAGCCGTGGCGGTGCGCATCCTGCAGCAGCAGGGGTTTGCCGTGGTGGGTGCCGTGGTGCGCCTTGCCCCGGAGCAGGCCGAAGCCGCACAGGGAGCCAAAAAAGCCGCCGAGGCGCTGGGTATCGAGTGCATCCTGCTGAACGCCGAAGCGCTGGCCCAGCAGCCGGGAGCCGCCGGGGCCTGGCCGCAGTTCGCCGCCCTGCTCACCGCCGCCGACAAGCTGGGCATCCAGTACATCGGCAGCAGCAGCCGCGCCCGGCTGGAGGTGGGCACCGACGGCGTGCACACCGTGCTGCCCCCGGTGGACGCTGCCCGCGATGACAGCACCGCACTGGCCACCCTGCCGCAGGAGACGCTGGCCCGTCTGCTGCTGCCTCTGGGCGAATTCGACGCCGGAGATCTGGCTGAGCTGGCGCAGGAGCTCCAGTTGTAAGACAACTTTTTTCATAGTTCCCCGTTCCGGGACGCAAAAAAGGCACCGCTTCTGCGGTGCCTTTTGTTGTGGATAAAGGTTTTGTGCCTCAGTCGTTCTGGGGGTGCACGATGTCGCGCCAATCCAGATCGCCGCGCTCCAGGCCGTGGATCAGCACCTCGGCAGTGGCGATGTTGGTGGCCATGGGGATGTTGTGCACATCGCACAGGCGCAGCAGAGTCATCTCGTTGGGCTCGCTGGGCTTTGCATTGATGGGGTCGCGGAAAAACAACAGCAGGTCGATCTCATTGCAGGCAATGCGGGACGCGATCTGCTGGTCGCCGCCCTGCACACCGGCCAGAAAACGCTGCACCTGCAGGCCCGTCGCCTCGGCGATGAGCTTGCCGGTTGTGCCGGTCGCCACCAACTTATGCTGGCTCAGGATGCGGCAGTACGCCGTACAAAACTGAACCATCAACTCCTTTTTGGAGTCATGCGCAATCAGTGCAATCGTCATCTGTTATCTCTCCTCTGTCGTGTCATTTGCGGAAATTTCCCTTTGTACAAAATGATATCACAAAATCCAATCATTTACAACCAGTTTTTATACAGAATATTCAATTTTGTCTTAAATTTTCAGAGTGTGCACCGCAAAACGACGTTAGTCTGCACTTCCCTGCTCCGGCTGTGTCTCATCCTGTGCGGCACCGGCAGTGTCCGTGGTATCGGCCGCGCCGGTCGTGTCATCCGAAGGATCCGCGCTCAGAGCAGGGTTCACATAGGGATCCACCTCCAGCGTGCCATCCTTCATGGCAAAGTAGGCATTGGCGATGTCCACCACCAGATCACCGGTGCGGGCACCGTAGCCGCCGTACTCCACCGTGATGCCGATGGCGATCTCCGGGTCGTCGGCCGGCAGGTAGGCGATCATCATCGCGTTCAGGTAGTGCTTGCCGGGGGCGTAGGTCTCACTGCGCTGGGGGGTGCCGGTCTTGCAGGCAATGGCGATCGGGTAGCTGGAGATCTTGCCGGTGATGGTACTGGGCACCAGTTTCATGCCCTGCCGCACCAGTGCAAAGGTGGTGCCGTTGTCCTCCACCACATCCATCACTTCGGGCTGGGTCTCATGGATCACCTCGCCGGTATTCGTGTCGAGGATGGCCTTGACGAAGTGGGTGCGGTAGCGCACACCGTTGTTGGCCAGCGTAGCCGCATAAGTGGCCAGCTGAATGGGGGTGACCACCGTATTGCCCTGACCGATGGCCGCCTGAATGTCCAGCGAGGTGTTGTAGTTGCTGTCGTTCTTGGTGGTCAGACGGCCCAGGCTCTCGCTCACCTCCACGCCGGTGCGCTGAGCCAGACCCAGCTTGTAGGCATAGGCGTCGTAGACGTCACTGGTCAGGCGGCGGCCCACATCGTAGAAGAAGATGTTGCAGCTCCACTTGATGGCATCCACCACGCTGATGTTGCCGCTGTGGCCGTGCTGGGTGCAGCGGGGACGGTAGTCCTTGTAATAGGTATACACGCCCGTGCAGTTCACGGTGGAATACTGGTTGATCAGGCCGCTGTCCAGCGCGGCCACGGCCACGGCCGGCTTAAAGGTGGAGCCGGGCGTGTACAGACCCTGCAGGCTGCGGTTGAACAGCGGCAGGCTGGGGTCGGCACTGTATTCGTCGTACTGAGTGGCATACAGGTTCTGGTCAAAGCTGGGGTAGTTGGAGGCCGCCAGCACGCCGCCATTCTTCACATCAATGACCACCGCCGCACCGGCTGCCGCTTTCATGTTGCCGGTGTTGTAGGTGCGGTTGATCATGTCAATGTTGTTGGCCAATGCCTTGTTTACCGCCCGCTGGAAGTCGCTGTTGATGGTCAGCTGCACCGTGTGGCCCGGTTCCGGCACAGTGGTGAGCTGCGTGTTCACGATCACACCGTCGGAATTGCGGGTGATGGTCTCCACACCGTCCTTGCCGCGCAACTCATCCTCATAGGCCGATTCCAGGCCCGAGATGCCCAGCACATCGTTCATGTTGTAGCCCTTGTCCCGCAGGGGGTAGGTCACCTGGCCGTTCTCGTCGGTCACCTTCCACTTTTCGGCGGTGATCTTGCCCACACGGCCCAGCACCGCCGGGACGATATCGCCCTGCTCGTAGCTGCGGGTGCTGGTCTGCACGATTTCCACGCCGGGCAGCGACAGGCTGTTCTCCTTGATGGTGGCCACGGTCACGTCGCTGACGTTTTCCGCCATCACAAAGTTGTTCACGTTGGAAAATGCCTGCAGTTCCATCTCATAGTGGATGCCGGCCAGGGTGCGCTGCCAGCGCAGCGGCAGATCCTGCAGGTTGTTTTTCTCCACCAGCATTTCCATCACGTCGTTGGCGGTGGCATACTGCTGCAGGCCCAGGTTCTCCTTCATCGTGGTCAGCTGCCGCTGGTCGCTGCTGCTGTCATCCCGGGCTGTAAAGGTATAGTTGCCCGCCGCGTCCGGCTGGCTGATGAGCAGGGTATCGGTCCAGCTTTCGCCGTTTTTCTCAAACAGCTCCACCAACCGCTGCAGCAGGCTGTCCAGATCCTCGTCCCCCATCTGCAGCTTGTTGAGCACCACGTTGTAGCTGGTGGTCGTGGTGGCAATGCGCTTGCCGGTGCTGTCCACGATGTCGCCGCGGGCAGCGGTGACCGTAAAGTTATAGTCCGTCGTGTTGGTGGCCCGGGACTTGTACTCGTCGTCATTGACCAGCTGCAGAAAGATCAGCCGCAGGGCGTACAGGCCCATGACCAGTGCCGCCACAGCGATCAGCAGCACCATGCGCCGCATGACGGTCTTGCGTTCGTTTTGGTTCATCCGTAGTTCCTCCGGCGGTCAGACCACGCCGTTGTCGATCTTGAACTTGTTGTAAATGTGCCGCACGATGGCAAACTCCACCAGCGACGCCGGAATGGTAAGGGCCGCCGAGGGCAGCACGAACCACAGGTAGCGCTGTGCCGAGCCGCTGTAGCCGGGCATCCGGTAAAAGAACAGCCAGTCGCAGGAGAGCACCAGCAAAGCCGCTGCGGCCGAGATGACCGCAAAGTTGCCCGGAGCGCTCTGCAGGTACAGCTGCACCAGCACGCCCACGGCAAAGCAGAGCAGCATCATTTCCAGTGCCAGCATGCCCACGGTGCGCCCGGCGGTGTAATCCCACAGCAGGCCGCACACCATGCCGAACAGTGCTCCGGCAAATTCGCCCTCACACACCGACACGGCCAGACAGAGCGGCAGCAGCAGCAGCGGCTTTGCCTGACCCAGCTGGAACAGCCCCGGCGTGGTCTGCAGCGCCGCACACACAAACAGGCCCAGCACATAGCAGCACCACTTCAGGATCTGGCTGCGGCTGCGCTTGCGGCGAGATTCCATACATCTGCCTCCTTAATATTCGGTAACGATGAACACATGCTTGACCGTGCGCGGGTCGGCACCCGGCAGGATGACCGCACTGGAGGACTTGCCGCTCTGCTCCGGCACCACTTCCTGCACAGTGCCCACCAGCAGGTTTGCCGGGAACACCCCGCCCAGACCGGTGGTGATCACCTGATCGCCCTTGCGGGCCTCGGTGGCGCGGTCCAGATTGGTCAGCACGCACTGACCGTCGGCGGCATAGTCGGCGCTGCCGGTGATGATGCCGTTTTCCCGCGTGCGGGAGATCACGCCCGCTGCGTTGAAGCTGGGGTGCAGGATGGTCATCACCTTGCAGCTGGTGGCATCCACTTCCACCACCACGCCCAGCAGATAGCCCCGGTCACTGATGATGGCATCGTTCACCGCCACGCCGTCCGTGCTGCCCTGATCCAGCGTAAAACCGCCAAATTCATCCAGCGGGTCACGGCCGATGACAAAGGCCGACACATAGCTCGCCTCCGAATTTGTGTCCTGGATGCGTGCCAGTGCCTTGTAGGCGTCGTTCTCGGCCTTGATGCGGTCGTAGTCCACCATCTGCTGGCGCAGCTCTGCATTTTCGGCTTCCAGCTGCTCGTTCCGGTCCATCACATCGTCGATGCTGGTGTATTTTTCCCACACCGAGGCCGCACCGCCGCTGAGGGCCGACGTGACCTTCTGGAGGGGGGTGAGCACCACGCTCAGCAGCTCCTGCGGGGCTGCCGTCAGGCGGCCGTTGGCACCGGCATAGGCCATGATGCCCACCAGGAACACCGCCACGATGACCAGGATCTTGAATTTCCAGGTGTCAAAAAAATCTTTCAAGGGGTCTGTCCTCCCATTCGGAGCAAACCTGCGCGTTCACAAAAAAAGCGCGGACAGCCGTGCCATCCGCGCAAGGGTCCTGTTTGCAGCGGAAAACAGCGCAGGTGCAACGTCAATAGCTTTTCCGCAAGAGATCCGGCAGCCCGCTTCCGGGCCGCTGATTACATATGACCGCCGTCGGTGTCCAGCACGTCGTGCAGCACATCCACATGATCCAGCACTGCACCGGCACCCTTGGCCACACAGTCCAGCGGGTCCTCGGCAACATGCACGTCAATGCCGGTCTCGCTCTGGATCAGCTGATCCAGACCGCGCAGCAGGGCGCCGCCGCCGGTCAGGGTGATGCCGCGGTCGATGATATCGGCGCTCAGTTCCGGCGGGGTACGCTCCAGCGTCTCCTTGATGGCGCTGGTGATCTTCTCCAGGCACTCCAGCAGGGCGGCACGCACGTCCTCAGAGTGCACCACGATGTTCTTGGGCAGGCCGTCCACCAGGTTGCGGCCCTTGATCTCCATGGTCAGCTCCGGGTCCAGAACGTAGGCGGAACCGATCTCGATCTTGATCTGCTCGGCGGTACGCTCACCGATGAGCAGGTTGTACTTGCGCTTGATAAAGGCGATGATGGCCTGATCGAACATGTCACCGGCCATGCGCACGCTGCGGGAGGCCACGATGCCGCCCAGCGAGATCACGGCGATCTCAGCCGTGCCGCCGCCGATGTCCACGATCATGCTGCCGGTGGGCTCGC
>ERZ1673701.3466-NODE-3466-length-10668-cov-6.022802_pt1 | contig 10668 bp, 6 predicted proteins | sample MGYA00580231_ERZ1673701 | MGnify/ENA primary metagenome ERZ1673701 (study PRJEB41218, sample SAMN15661798) | gut metagenome | host: Homo sapiens | place: Canada: London | collected 2015-08-20/2019-03-30 | study: EMG produced TPA metagenomics assembly of...
CTATGACGAACTCGAAGACGACGAATCATAAAGAGGCACTCGTTGCGGAAACGGATATTCCTGCAACGCCGAAAGATGCGTGCATCTTTCTTTCCGACTACGCCGCATGGCTCTTAGGATGCGGTGCCACATGTATCCGCATAGAAAAGAATGTAAAACGGATGGCCGACAGATGGAACATGACATCGGAAATGACCATCTTGCCCTCGCATATACACATGACGGTGTGGAACGACGACCGCAGCCACTCGTACAGCAATATCGTAAGACTGCATCATACGGGTATCAGTTTCGACATCAATACCCAACTGAGCAAATTAAGTTGGGCGATAGCCGACCGGAAAATAGGTTTCACAGAAGCCCTCCGGAATTTTGAAGCCATCGTGCAGACCCGACCGGCCAATCCTTGGATGGTGTGGATACTGGCATCCTTAGCCAACATGGCATTTTGCCGTCTGTTCGGAGGAGATTTCATAGCCATGGCTATCGTACTGATAGGAACATTGGCAGGTTACAAACTGAAACAAGTGATGTTGGAGGACGGACAAGACGTACGTTTCGTATTCTTCTGCTGCGCGTTCTTCTCTTCCGTAATCGGTGCGGCGGGTTACGTATTCGACCTAAGCGATACACCGGAAATCGCCCTCGGCACCAGTGTCCTGTATCTGATACCGGGCATTCCTTACATCAATTCCGTGAGCGACCTTCTGGACGGACACTATATCAGTTCATTCAGCCGTTTCATGAATGCCATGGTACTGACCGCTTGTTTGTCGGCCGGCTTGTGCGGCGGTTTATTACTCATGAATATCAAATGGCTCTAACGATGATGACTTATCTCTTCAATATTCTTCAGGACGGATTCTTTGCGGCGATTGCTGCCATCGGCTTTGCCAGCATCAGTAATCCTCCGCGCCAAGCTTACAAGTATTGTGCCCTCATTGCGGCTTTAGGTCACGCCACACGGTATGTCCTCACCCATAACGCTTACGGCGAGATGCACCTCATCGGTGCCAGCTTCATCGCGTCGCTGGTCATCGGCGTACTGACGGTGTTTCTGGCCCCACGTGCCAAATGCCCGGCGGAGACTTTCTCCTTCCCCGCGCTGCTCCCCATGATTCCGGGAATGTACGCCTACCGCACAATCGAAGCTCTTTTGCTCTGCCTGACCAACCAGGAAGAACATGCTTTCAACCACTATTTCTATCTGTTGTCCTACAACGGTTTGACCTGTACATTTATCATATTGGGAATGGTCGTAGGAGCCACGCTACCCATCTTCTTGTTCAAGAACACTTCATTTAAAGCTACACGCTAATCATCGACTATATGGAATTACGACAACTCCGGTATTTCGTCAAAGCTGCCGAAACACTCAACTTTTCCGAAGCCGCCAAAGGGCTGTACATCACACAAAGTACATTATCCCAGCAAATCCGACAACTGGAAACCGAGTTGGACGTACAACTCTTCCAACGCAACAGCCATGAAGTAACGCTGACCGAAGCCGGAGCGGAACTCTTGCCATACGCCAAAGAAACCCTGTATGCCGCCGACACGTGCAAAGAACATATACGCGACCTGCAACAACTGCTCACCGGCACACTGAACATCGGCGTGACCTATTCGTTCAGCCCGATTCTGACGGAAACGGTGTTGGCTTTCATGAAACTGTACCCCGAAGTGAAACTGAACATTTTCTATAAGACCATGACGGAACTGATGCAAATGCTTGTCAAGCGAGAAGTGGATTTCGTACTGGCCTTCAAACCCACACGCCGTTACGAACAGATCGAATCGCACATCCTCTTCGACAACCATCTGTCGGTCATCGTGCGTTCCGACCATGCTTTGGCCCAGAAACAGAAAGTGACACTCAGCGAACTGGAAAAATATGAGTTCGCCCTGCCCAGCAAAGGCCTGCAAGCCCGAAACACATTCGACCAAGTGTTTTCCGAACGTGACTACAAATTCAAAGTCCGCGTGGAACTGAACGAAGTCAATATCCTGCTGAAACTGATAAAGAAAAGCAATCTGGTGACCATCCTTTCCGAAGCTACCATACACGATGAATCGGGAGTGAAAGCCATCCCCTTAGATGTCAATGAGTATGAAATGGAGGGATGTATCCATACTTTGAAACATGCCTACCGGAAGCACTCGGCCCTTAAATTCATCCATCTGCTCAGCGAATCGAACGCCATCCGCGAAAGGATGCACACTTGGTTAGGATAGCAGGCCGGAACGGGGTCTCAACGTACTGCCGGTCAAGAGCACGTGACGACGCAAAACCAACCAACCGAACAAGACACAGCCTTTCAAGATACTGGACATACTGACGGCCCACCACACGCCGGCTATCCCCCATCCCCAATGTCCTAAAAGCAAAGCCAGAGGGATGCGCAACACGTTGCCGGTGATGCTGACCAAAGCCGGGGGCACCGTACGCCCGGTCCCGTAAAAGACACCTTGCGTCGTGATCTCAAGCATCATAAAAATCATGGAGTAACTATCTATTTTCAGGAAAAGCCCTCCGGCACGGTAAGCATCCGGTTCCGATGTGATAAGGGAAAAAATCCATTCGCCGCCTCCATAAAACAAGGCCGTGCATCCGGCACCTATGGCAGCCGTAATCCCCAACGTCATTTTAAAAGCTTTGCGAATACGTTCCGTACATCCGGCCGCATAGTTTTGTGCCACAAAGGTACTCAGCGCCGTACTGAATCCTTGAGAAGTGTACCAAGCTATAGCCTCCAACTGCCCGCCTGCCGTCAAAGTCATTACCCCCAGATATCCTCCCTCTGCCGATGCCGTACGCCCCATGAACAGGCTAATCAACGAGAAAAAGATATTCAACAAAGCCACCGGCAACCCGACTTTGAAGATTAAAGGGACGTAAGGCAAACGCAGCGGAACCAATATCCGGAAACGTTCGAACAAGCGGCGTCTCCTCATCAATACGTAAAAAAACATCAGGCAAACCGTAGCCTGAGATATCCAAGTGGCCCAGGCAGCTCCTAAAGTCCCCATGCCGAAACCTAAAATGAAAAGCGGGTCAAGCAGCATATTGAGTGCCAATCCTATCCCATTTACATAAAAAGGAACCTGCGTATGCCCCGAAGCATTATAGATTCCGGTGAAAGCGGCAGACATAAAAATAAAAGGGAAAGCCGTAGATACCACCCGCAAATATTCCACTGACAACTGCGTTACATCGCTTTCCATCCCGAATATCCCTATCAACGGAACGGCACACGTCCAGATTAATGTCGTCCATACAACGGAAATCAACAAAGCCAACGTCAGATTATGTGACGCATAAGCCTGCGCTTTATCCATACGCTGCGCACCGATACACTGGCTCACATTTACCTCCGCACCGACTTTATTGATAAGAGCCAGGGAATTACTCGTCCACGTCAGCACCCCGACAGCCCCAATCGCCGCGACCGATTTGCTGCCCAAGCTTCCTACCCAAGCCATATCGGTAAAGCTATAGGCCATTTGGACAAATGACGACCCCATGACGGGAAGAGCCAGTCTTACCAGTTGTCCGCGAATGGAACCGTGAGTCAAATCCTTAACATATTGCATCATAGGAGTGAAAAAACAGAAAAGCGGTGCAAAGATAGGGATAATCCGGCAGATTAGTCTTTTTTCATATTTATTATTAGGCAAAATGCAATAAAACAAACTACTTTTGCACCCGAATCACCTTATACTGATTGAACATCCAACCCATTATGAAATGAAATATCCATTGAACAAGAAGGAATTGAGATTTAAGAAAAAGAAGTTACTTTATGCTTTTATATGCATCGTATTGGTGGTAGGCGTATACTGGATTCTGACCCGCGAGAAGCAACCGGCCCCCGACATTCCGGTGGTCTCTGTCATGCCCGTAGAGCAACAGAATGTGGAAATCTTCGGAGAATACGTAGGACGCATACGTGCCCAACAGTTCGTGGAGGTACGCGCCCGTGTGGAAGGGTTTCTGGAGAACATGTTATTTGAAGAAGGCACGTACGTCAGCCGCAACCAGGTTCTTTTTGTCATCGACCAACGGCAATACCGTGCCAAAGCCGACAAAGCGCGTGCGCAGTTGAAGAAAGACGAGGCACAAGCCCGAAAGGCCAAACGCGACCTGGACCGCATCAAGCCCTTGTACGAACAAAATGCAGCCAGCCAATTGGATTTGGACAATGCCGTAGCAGCATACGAAACGGCTGTGGCCAGTGTCGGAATGAGCCAAGCCGATTTGGACCAGGCGGAACAAGAGCTGGGCTACACCATCGTGCGTTCCCCCATCTCCGGCCATATCAGCGAACGGCATGTAGACTTGGGTACTTTGGTGGGCAGTGGCGGTAAATCGCTGTTGGCTACTATCGTCAAGAGCGATACGGTACTGGTGGACTTCAGCATGACCGCCCTCGACTACCTTAAAAGTAAGGAACGTAACGTAAATATAGGACAAAAAGACCAGAACCGCTCTTGGCAGCCTACCGTCACCATTACTTTGCCGGACAATACGACCTATCCTTTCAAGGGATTGGTGGACTTTGCGGAACCCCAAGTAGACCCTCGGACCGGCACCTTCTCCGTACGTGCGGAAATGCCTAATCCGGACCACGTGCTGCTGCCCGGACAGTTCACCAAAGTCAAGCTGTTGCTCGACGTCCGCGAGAACGCCACGGTGGTCCCGCAAAAAGCACTTATTATTGAAAAAGGTGGGGCATACGTCTTTGTCATGCGTAAAGACTCCACCGTAGAACGGCGTTTCATCGAATTAGGACCGGAATTCGGGAACCACGTCGTAGTGGAACGCGGTCTGGTTCCGAACGAACAGCTTGTCACCGAAGGCTACCATAAGCTGAACCCCGGCATGAAAGTGCACGTAGCTTCGGCTGAGACAAACGAAAAGAAACAGCAAACGACAACTGCCAAATAAGCGAGAAAGCCCATGAAAGTGACTTATTTCATTGACCGTCCGGTGTTCTCGATGGTCATCTCCATACTGATTGTCATCGTGGGTATCATAGGTCTGACCTTATTGCCCATCGACCAATATCCTCAAATTACGCCTCCGGTAGTCAAGATCAGCGCATCCTATCCGGGAGCCAGTGCGCTGACGGTATCACAGGCCGTAGCCACCCCCATCGAACAGGAACTGAACGGGACGCCGGGCATGCTGTACATGGAGTCCAGCAGTTCCAATTCCGGAGGTTTTTCCGCCACGATTACGTTCGACATCTCGGCCGACCCCGACTTGGCGGCTGTAGAAATACAGAACCGCGTGAAACTGGCAGAATCCCGCCTGCCTGCTGAGGTGATACAAAACGGTATCTCCGTGGAGAAACAGGCGCCCAGCCAGCTCATGACCTTATGTCTGACTTCCGACGACCCGAAATTCGATGAAATCTATCTGAGTAACTTTGCTACCATCAATGTGCTCGACGTATTGCGACGCATTCCGGGTGTGGGCCGTGTGTCGAACATCGGAAGCCGCTATTACGCCATGCAGATATGGGTGCAACCGGACAAGCTGGCTAACTTCGGTCTGACGGTACAGGACGTGCAGAACGCCTTAAAAGACCAAAACCGTGAATCCGCAGCGGGCGTACTCGGCCAGCAACCCATAGAAGGTTTGGACATCACCATTCCCATCTCCACCAAAGGGCGGCTCTCAACCGTCAGCCAATTCGAGGAAATCGTGTTGCGTGCCGATGCCGACGGATCGCTCATCCGCCTGCGCGACGTAGCCCGCATCTCGCTCGAAGCCCAGTCTTACAACACAGAAAGCGGTATCAACGGGGGCAACGCCGCCGTACTCGGTATCTACATGCTGCCGGGAGCGAATGCCATGGAAGTGGCAGAAAATGTGAAGAAAGCCATGGACGAAATCAGCAAGAACTTTCCGGAAGGACTGAAATATGAAATTCCGTTCGACATGACCACTTACATTTCGGAATCCATTCACGAAGTGTACAAAACGCTCTTCGAGGCACTGGTACTGGTGATTTTCGTAGTCTTCCTCTCCCTGCAAAGCTGGCGCGCCACGCTGATACCCGTCGTAGCCGTACCGATCTCCCTTATCGGAACTTTCGGCTTCATGCTGATATTCGGTTTCTCGCTTAACATGCTGACTTTGTTGGGCCTGATTCTGGCCATCGGTATTGTGGTGGACGACGCTATCGTCGTGGTAGAGAACGTGGAACGTATCATGGAAGAAGAGCACCTCGGCGCGTACGAAGCCACCAAGAAAGCCATGACAGGACTAGCCGGTGCCTTGATAGCCACATCATTAGTACTGGCAGCCGTCTTCGTACCGGTCAGCTTCTTGCCGGGCATCACGGGACAACTCTACCGCCAATTCACCGTAACGATTGTGGTATCGGTACTGATTTCTACGGTAGTAGCTCTGACGCTGAGTCCGGTCATGTGCTCGCTCATCCTGAAACCGACAGACCCGAACAAACCTAAAAACATCGTTTTCCGCAAAATCAACGAATGGTTGTCCGTCGGAAACCACAAATACATCCAAGGTATCCAGAAAGTCCTGATACATCCTAAACGAATCATTCTGAGCTTCTGCCTGGTCGTCGGACTGATTTTCATCCTTCACCGTATGGTGCCGACCAGTTTCCTCCCCGTAGAGGACCAAGGATATTTCAAGGTGGAACTGGAGCTTCCGGAAGGAGCCACACTCGAACGTACACGGAACGTGACCGAACGTGCCATCCGTTACCTGATGGAAAATCCGGCTGTGGAATACGTACAAAACGTGACCGGAAGCAGCCCCCGCGTAGGTACGAGCCAGGCGCGGAGCGAACTGACCGTCATCCTGAAACCATGGGAGGAACGGGACAAGACCACGATTGACGAAGTCATGGCCGAGGTCAAAGCGCATTTTAAGGAATACCCCGAATGCAAGGTTTACTTGTCTACCCCTCCGGTCATTCCCGGGCTGGGTTCATCGGGCGGTTTTGAGATGCAACTGGAGGCGCGTGGCGACGCCACGTTCGAGAATCTCGTACAAGCTACCGACACCTTATTATATTATGCAGCGCAACGCAAGGAACTTTCGGGGCTTTCGTCCTCCCTCCAGGCCGAGATTCCGCAGCTTTATTTCGATGTGGACCGCGACAAGGTGAAACTGTCCGGCGTACCGATGGCCGATGTTTTCTCCACGATGAAAGCCTACACCGGGTCGGTCTACGTCAACGACTTCAACATGTTCAACCGTATCTACCGCGTGTACATACAAGCTGAAGCCGATTACCGCGAACACCCCGAAAATATCAATTTGTTTTTCGTCCGCGGAAGCAACAGCGCCATGATACCGCTGACCTCCTTAGGTACGACTTCCTATACGACGGGACCAGGCAGCATCAAACGTTTCAACATGTTCAACAGTGCCATTATCCGGGGAGCCGCCGCCGACGGTTACAGTTCGGGGCAAGCCATGGAAGTCATCGAACAAGTGGCCCGCGAGCATCTGCCGGACAATATCGGCGTGGAATGGAGCGGACTGTCCTATCAGGAAAAACAGGCGGGTGGGCAGACCGGCCTCGTGCTAATGCTCGTGTTCATCTTCGTTTTCCTGTTCCTTGCAGCCTTGTATGAGAGTTGGATGGTACCCATCGCCGTACTGCTATCCCTTCCGGTAGCCGCCCTCGGCGCATATCTCGGCATCACGCTCTGCGGACTGGAGAACGATATTTATTTCCAAATCGGACTGGTGATGTTGGTCGGACTGGCCGCCAAAAACGCCATTCTGATTGTCGAATTCGCCAAAGACGAAGTAGACCGAGGCGGCGATTTGGTGACCTCGACCCTCCATGCGGCACGCCTGCGTTTCCGTCCCATCCTCATGACTTCACTGGCCTTCATTCTGGGCATGTTGCCCATGGTAGTGGCCAGTGGTCCCGGCTCGGCCAGCCGCCAAGCCATCGGCACGGGCGTATTCTTCGGTATGATAGTGGCCGTATCGGTCGGCATCCTGCTGGTACCGTTCTTCTTCGTACTGATATACAAAGCCAAAGGCAAATTCAACCGCAAACGCCTTTCCGGTGCCGGACTCATCCTATTGGCAGCCGGCACGGGACTGTCGTCCTGCCAAATCGGTAAATCCTATACCCGTCCGGATATGCCCCTGCCCGCCCGGCTCGACACGCTTACGCAAGACACGGCATCCATAGGCGACCTCTCGTGGTGGGAGCTTTACAACGACACCACTCTTCAACAACTGATCCACCGGGCACTCACGTACAATAAAGACCTGAAAATAGCCTCGGCACGAATGAATGAGCTGGCTGCCCTGAAACGCATCGACTTTGCGAACATGTTCCCGCAAGCAACCGCCCGCCTGAACGGCAACCGTGAAACGACAAACTACGGCGGTGACAATTTCGATGCCGACCCGGAACTCAGCCTTACTGCTTCCATTTCATGGGAGCTTGACTTATGGGGCAACCTCCGTTGGGCACGCGACCATAGCACGGCGGAATTTCTGGCTTCGGTGGAAAACTGCCGGGCCGTAAAAATAGGGTTGGTGGCACAGGTGGCACAGTCTTACTTCGAACTGATGGCGTTGGACAACGAACTGGCCATCGTGCGCCGTACGTTGGAAGCACGGCGCGAGGGCGTACGCTTGGCAGAAATCCGTTTCAAGGGCGGGCTGACCTCCGAAATCGTATTCCAGCAAGCCAAAGTGGAATTGGCCAAGACGGCCACCATGGTACCAGACCTGGAACGCAGGATTTCCCTGAAAGAAAGCGAAATCGCACTCTTGACCGGTGATTTCCCCTACGCCGTAAACCGCAACGTCCTGCCCGAAGAAATACAGTTGCCCGACGCTCTTCCCTTGGGATTGCCCTCCACGCTTCTGGAACGACGCCCCGACATACGGAAAGCCGAACGGGAACTGATGGCAGCCCATGCCGAAGTGGGATTGGCTTATACCAACATGTTCCCCCGCCTGGCACTGACCGCCACATTAGGTGCGGAAAGCGAAACGCTCCGGGATCTCCTGAAATCGCCTTACTCCTATCTTGCAGGCAACTTGCTGAGCCCCCTCTTTGCGATGGGTAAAAACCGTGCGGCCCTGAAAGCCAAACGGACCGCTTACGAAAGTGCCGTGGCCGAATATGAGAAAACGGTGCTCACGGCCTTCAAGGAGACGCATGACGCCATCATCAACTTCAACAAAATAAAAGACATCTACGAGTCGCGCCGCCAACTGGCCGAAGCTTCGCGCACGGCGGTGGAACTGGCACAACTGCAATACATCAACGGGGTCATCGGTTACTTGGACCTTCTGGATGCCCAACGTAACTACTTCGATGCCCAAGTGTCGTTGAGCAACGCCGTGTGCGACAAACAGTTGATGATCATCAACCTCTATAAAGCCCTCGGCGGAGGCTGGAAGTAACTCCGCCCCTACCGTCCCGTCCCCCGTTTCTCAGTGCCCCTTATCGGAAAAACGGGGGACGGGGCTATCAAAACAACGCACAAGGTCATCAAAAACAGCGCACAAGAAAGTCATCAAAAAATGTGCGCCAAACGATTTTTCAATCTCAGCCGAACGATTTTTCATTCTGCTGAGATTGATTTTTCGCTTTCAAGAGGACAAAAAGACGGGTAACGTAGAGGACGAAAATCCCTTTCCGGAAATCAGTTTTTGTGTTCTTCTTCCTCCTTCCGTTTCTTCTCTTGAATCAAACTCATGAATGCCGAAGATATAAGACCGGTGGGAATGGCTATCATCGCAATGCCTACCATACAAATCACGCCGCTCAGCAACCGTCCCAATGCCGTGACCGGATAGACATCCCCATAACCCACGGTGGTGAACGTCACTACAGCCCACCAAAAACCGTCGCCGATATTGGCAAAGGCTTCGGGTTGTGCCTCGTGTTCGATATAGTACATCAGGATGCCCGAGAATCCCAGCAGGATGCCGCAAGCCGTACAGGCCGTTATCAATTCATCCTTCACCATCTGCAACACACGTCCGATAAGCTGGAACGAGCGGGAATAGCGTATCAACTTAAATATCATTAAAATATAGGCCAGTACCGCCAAATGTACAAAGATGGTCTCCCGATACAGGTAGATGATGAGAAAAGGGATGACAGCCACAAAATCTATCAAGCCGTAAAACGAAAACAAATACCTGAAACGGGAACGCCAGGCACGATACTGACGATATTGGACAGGAGCTGCTATGATGCGCAACACATATTCGACCGTAAAGACGAAAGAGGCCAAATAACAAAAGCTGTATAATTGCAGGCGATAAGGCGCAGAGGACTCGAAAGAACTGCAAATCACAGAGAAAATCGCCCCGACAATGAAAAACAAGACCGTATAGCGGAACCATTTTTTCATTAATTGTCGGTGAACGGTCAGATATAACTTTTCGTGACGGAGCAGGTATGGCATTTTATTCATGACGGGAGGTAACGCATGTTTTAAACGTGGTTTCATACTTTTATGTTTTATATCTTCAAAGGTAGCATTTTCTTCCGTTTCATCCTTCCTTAATTCCTAAAAACAAAACATATCGGCCTGTAAAAACCGGCAAAAGGACGTCCCACGAAATATAAATAAAACCAATAGTTCGTTAAAAAATAGCCACGCCTAAGCGGCTCTGGCAGTAAATAAAAT
>ERZ1673701.3467-NODE-3467-length-10667-cov-21.241802_pt1 | contig 10667 bp, 8 predicted proteins | sample MGYA00580231_ERZ1673701 | MGnify/ENA primary metagenome ERZ1673701 (study PRJEB41218, sample SAMN15661798) | gut metagenome | host: Homo sapiens | place: Canada: London | collected 2015-08-20/2019-03-30 | study: EMG produced TPA metagenomics assembly of...
CGTCCCTGCACGCTTGCGGCAAGCAGAACCTTCCCCCGTGAAGCGGAGCGCATTCAAAATCGTCCCTCTTCTCATTTTTCCGCAAAAGCCCACAAAGCACTTCCCAAAAAGGGCAATTTGCGGTATGCTATATCTATCGGTATTTCAAGTAAAAAGAGAGGTGCACACCATGGTGCAATATCTTGCAAAGCGCATCGGGCGCTCGGTGCTGACGCTGTTTATCATCGTGACGCTGGTGTTCTGCCTGCTGCGGCTCATGCCGGTGGAAGGCTACTTTGCAAACTACGAAAAAATGTCCGAGGCGCAGATTCAGGCCGGGCTGCAAGCCATGGGTCTTTTGGACCCGCTGCCGGTGCAGGTGGGGCGCTTTTGGAAGAACGCTTTGCGGGGCGATCTCGGGGTGAGCCATATCTATAAGGTAAACGCCCCGGTCACCCAGATTTTAGCGCAAAAGCTGCCTATCTCTGTGCAGATGGGCGTGCTGGCCATGCTGCTCAGCCTTGTGCTGGGCATCCCGCTGGGGCTTGTGATGGGTCAGTACAAGGGCCGCTGGCCGGATAAGCTGGGTACGGCGCTTATCGTGCTGATCCAGGCTGTGCCCGCTGCAGTGTACTTTTTGTACATCCAGATGTACGGCACGGCGGCGGTGGGCGTGGGGCTTTTGTTCAACGCTGCAAACTGGCGGTACTGGGTGCTGCCGGTGTGCAGCATGAGCCTTGCAAACCTTGCCTTTTACGCCATGTGGCTGCGCCGCTACATGGTGGACGAAAGCAACAAGGACTACGTTCGCCTTGCCCGCGCCAAGGGCGTGCGCGGGTGGGATATCGCGCTGCATCATGTGTTCCGCAACGCCATGGTGCCGCTGGTGCAGTATATCCCCTCGGCGTTTCTCAATACCGTGGTGGGTTCCATCTACATCGAGAGCCTGTACAGCATCCCCGGCATGGGCGGGCTGCTGGTCACCTGTGTGCAGCGCCACGACAACACCATGGTGCAGGGCATCGTGCTGCTGTACGCCTGCGTGGGCATCGTGGGGCTGATCCTGGGCGATATTTTAATGGTGCTCATTGACCCCCGCATCAATTTTGGTAAGAAGGAAGGTGGCCGCTGATGTTCAAACGCGCGTGTTCCCGCCGGCTGGAAGCGCAGCTGAACACCCTGCAAAAGGACGGCCCCGCCGCGTGGGCAGACCTGCCGGAGGAGGAGCTTTTCACTCCCGCCGGATTCAGCAGCCAACAAGCCGAAGCCACTGCCAGCACCAGTTACAGCTACTGGGGCAGCACCTTCCGTGCCTTTTTTAAAAACAAGCTTGCCGTGGCACTGCTGGCAGCGCTGGCGGCGGTGGTGGTGTTCGCCTTTGTGCAGCCGCTGCTGCCCGGGCAGGCAGACCCCAACCTTTGCGCCGTAGACCCCGCCACCGGCATCCAGTACCGCAACATCGCCCCGGGGCAGCAGGGCTTTCTCTGGGGCTCCAACTCCATCGGACAGGACCTGTGGGCGCGCATCTGGGCGGGCGCGCGCACCAGCCTGACCATCGCCTTTTTCGTGGCGGTCATCGAGGCTGCCGTAGGCATTACCGCCGGTGTGCTGTGGGGCTATGTGCGCGGGCTGGACTTTGTGTTCACCGAGCTGTACAACATCTTCGATAACATCCCCACCGCCATCGTGCTGATTCTTATCTCCTATGTGGCTACCCCCAGCATCTGGACAATGATCTTGGGCATGTCCATCAAGGGCTGGATCGAGATGGCGCGGTTCATCCGCAACCAGATTTTAATTATCCGCGACCGGGACTATAACGTCGCCTCCCGCTGCATCGGCACGCCCACGCTGCGCATCGTGCTGCGCAACCTGCTGCCGTATCTGGTTTCGGTCATCATGCTGCGCATGGCGCTGACCATCCCGGAAGCCATCGGCAACGAGGTGTTCATCACCTACATCGGCCTTGGGCTCTCGGTGGAAACGCCCTCGCTGGGCAATCTGGTAAATGATGGCCGCAAGGTGATGATGCAGGCGGGGCTGCGGTATCAGCTGCTGTACCCCACCCTCATCCTGAGCTTTGTCACCATCGCCTTTTACCTGATCGGCAACGCCTTCTCGGACGCCGCCGACCCCAAGAACCATCTGCAATAAGGAGGATACCCCATGACCCAAGACCCCATCCTCTCGGTGCGCGACTTGCAGATCCGGTTCGGGCTGCGCGGGCGCACCCTGCACGCCATCCGGGACATCGACCTCGACCTTTACCGGGGCGAGGTGCTGGCCCTTGTGGGCGAGAGCGGCTCCGGCAAAAGTGTGTTCACCAAAAGCTTTATGGGCCTTTTGGACGCAAACGGCAGCATCACCGGCGGCAGCATCGACTACTACCCCACCCCCGGCTGCGCTCCGCTGCACCTTGCGGCGCTCAGGACTGAAAAAGAGTGGCTCACCGTCCGCGGGCGGGAGATCGCCATGGTGATGCAGGATCCCATGACCAGCCTGAACCCGCTCAAGACCATCGGCGAGCAGATCACCGAGGCCGTCACCCTGCATCAGGGCTTAAAGGGCGCTGCTGCGCGGGAAAAGACGCTGGAATACCTGCGGGACGTGGGCATCTCCGACCCTGCGCTGCGGTATAAGCAGTACCCCCACGAGTTCTCCGGCGGCATGCGGCAGCGGGTGGTCATTGCCATTGCGCTGGCCTGCAACCCCAAAATACTGCTCTGCGACGAACCCACCACCGCGCTGGATGTGACCATTCAGGCGCAAATATTACAGCTGCTGCGGCAGATGCGAGAGAAATACCACCTGACTATCGTGCTCATCACCCACGACCTTGGCGTGGTGGCAAACCTTGCCGACCGGGTGGCGGTGATGTACGCGGGCGACATCGTGGAAATTGGCACAGCGGACGAAATTTACTACGACCCCCGCCACCCCTACACATGGGCGCTGCTGTCCAGTATGCCCCAGATGGGCGTGAAGGGCGAGGATCTGTTCAGCATCCCGGGCACGCCGCCCAACCTGTTTGCCGAGATACGCGGCGACGCCTTTGCGCCCCGCAACCCGCAGGCGCTCAAGATCGATTTTGTCAAGCGGCCGCCCTACTTTGCGGTATCGCCCACCCATAAGGCGCGTACATGGCTGCTGGACCCTCGTGCGCCCCACATCGAGCCGCCCGCTGCGGTGAAAAAGCTGCAAAAGGAGGGGCTGTGATATGGCAGAGCCGTTACTGGAAGTAAAAAATTTGCAGGTGACCTACGGCAGCGGGCGCAAAGCCTACCCTGCGGTGCAGAACGCCAGCTTTACCATTTACAAGGGCGAGACCTTCGGTCTTGTGGGCGAGAGCGGCAGCGGCAAGACCACCATCGGCCGCGCCATCCTGCGCATTCTGCCCACCACCGGCGGCGAGATTTTATACAAGGGTCAGCGCATCAACGGCAAAATTCCCCGCGCGCTGGATAAGCAGCTCACCCGGGAAATTCAGATGATCTTTCAGGACCCGCAATCCTCCCTGAACGAGCGCGCCAAGGTGAGCTACATCGTGGGCGAGGGCTTGCAGAACGTGCGCCCGGAGCTGAGCGCCGCGCAGCGGGAGGAGAAGGTGCGGCAGGCGCTTTTGGATGTGGGTCTGCTGCCGGAGTTTGCCAGCCGCTTCCCCCATGAATTTTCCGGCGGGCAGCGGCAGCGCATCGGCATTGCCCGGGCGCTCATCGTAGAGCCGGAGTTCATCGTGGCGGACGAGCCCATCAGCGCGCTGGATATGTCCATCCGGGCGCAGGTGCTCAACCTGCTGCGCCAGCTGCAAAAGCAGCGCGGCATCACCTACCTGTTCATCGCCCACGACCTTTCGGTCATGCGCTATATCTCGGACCGCATTGCCGTCATCCACAAGGGCAATATCCTGGAGCTTGCGGACGCCGAGGAGCTGGTCACCCATCCGCTGCACCCTTACACCCGCAGCCTGCTGTCTGCCATTCCCATGCCGGACCCGCGCCGGGAGCGGGAAAAGCAGCTGCTGGTCTACGACCCCGCCATGCACGATTACACCGCCGCACCCCCCGTGTGGCGGGAATTGCGCCCGCGGCACTGGGTGCTGTGCAATGACGCCGAGGCGGAAAAGTGGCTTGCCGGGAGCGGGACGATTTGAAATGCGCGCCGCGTTGCTTTGCGCATAAATAGTTGCTGTTGCATTATAAAGTTGAATTGCTAGAATTTTCCGACAACTACCTTGACAATCAGCGGTATTGCTCTATAATACAAGTGTATACTATGCAAAAAAATGCATGGGAACATTTGGAGGACATAATTAATAACAAGGAGGCAGTACGATGAAAAAAATGGAGCGCAGAAAGTTTTTGCAGGTTATGGGTGCGGCGGCTCTTGTGGGCGCAGCGGGTGCTTTGACGGGTTGTGGCCCGGTGCCTGGGCCGGAACAGAATAAAGGCGATGGCTCGGTTTCATTGGCATCGCTGGATGCGTTCACCGGACATTTGGAATGGAACAACGGCGTAGAACCAGAGGATGTCTCCGGAAACAGTTACTCCAAAGCGGTCAACTATATGGTTTGTGCATTTTCGAACGGATCCGAGTGGGATTTCTTGAAGAGTTATACCTCGAATGGATATGGGTACGGTTTTGCAGAGTATCGTGTATCCAAAAAATATAAGAAGCTGACCATGAAGCTGGCACCGCACAAGCTGATGAATAAGGACGGAAACGCTTATATTAAAGTGTATGCAGATGATAAGCTTGTAGCAACTTCGGAGTTCGTGAAGAAAAAATCTTCGGTAATCGACTTTGAAGCAAATATTGCGGACGCAGAATATATCAAATTGGAAGTGTATGTCCATACAGGAAATTCCATCGGCGAGGGTCCGGATGGCAATGATGGTGCGCTCATCATGGCGGACGCAAAGCTGTGGTCGTAACGTTATAAAACGATGGACGAACGAAATGTCAGCCGCCGGAGTTTTTTTAAGGTATCGGCAGTACCTTGCTGGTTTCGGCGGTGATTGGTATGACTGGCTGCGGCAAAAAGAGTCAGCCGAAAACAAAAACCAAAGAGGAATTGCTTGCGGGTGGTGCAGACCCGGACGCAAGGCTTATGATGTACCATACATATGAAGAAGCGAAGCAAAACCAGTCCAAAAATGAATAAGTAGTCAAAAGGGGCTGTTGCAAAATAGCTCTCTGAAAAAATCATGCACAAAACCCGGAACCTTTTCAGGGTCAAAACGACTCAAAAAGGGTTCCGGGTTTCTGTTTTTGCACTATTTCTTTGTGCAAGTTGCTATCGCATTTTTATTTTGCAACAGCCCCTTTCCCTTTTTCACGGTTGCACGGTTTGTTTATTGACTTTCCCCTGCGGTTCTACTACAATACTGAATGAGAGGTCTCGCCTTCTCTGATGCAGCAGCATCCCGGCAGCTTTCCACTATGGCAAGCTGCCTTTTTTGTCTGCCGCAACCGCTGCGCCGGGCAGCAGACCTGAAAAGAGAAAAGAAGAAAAAAGTGAAGAAAGGTTTTGATCCTATGACGGAAACCACCAAGCAGCCGGTCTATGCCTCCAAGGCAAAGCCTTGGCTGAAGTATTATGAGGAAAAGTACATCCACCAGACCGTGCCGGAGTGCTCGGCCTTTGAGCTGGTCTGCCGCAACAACGAGCGGCATCTGGGCGACACCGCGCTGGAATACTACGGTCGCAAGTTCAGCTATGCCGACCTGATCGTGCAGGTCAAAAAGACCGCCGCCGCCCTGCAGGCGCTGGGGGTGAAAAAGGGCGATATCATCACGGTGGTCAGCGTGATGACCCCGGAGGTGGTCTACGCCTTCTACGCCGCCGACCTGCTGGGCGCTACCCTGAATCTGGTGGACCCCCGGTACAGCACCGAGGGCATCCGGGAGTACATCGAGGAGGTGGAGTCCCGCCTGCTCATCTGCCTGAACGTGGTGTACCCCCGCTGCCATCAGGCCGCAAAGCGCACCAGCGTGGAGCGGGTGGTGGTGCTCAGCCCCGCCGACAGCCTGCCGCTGGCCAAGGCCGTGGGCTACAAACTGACCAACCCGGATAAAAACCGCTACGCCTCCAACGTGCTGCGCTGGAAGGACTTTATTGACGCGGGCAAGGGGCACAGCCCCGCCGCCGCGCCCTACGACCCTCAGCACACCTGCGTGGTGGTGCACACCGGCGGCACCACCGGCTCGCCCAAGGGCGTTATGCTGACCGACTACTGCTTCAACGCCCTTGCGCAGGAGTTTGCCGCCCAGAGCCGCCTGTTCCATCGCGGACAGAAGATGCTGAACGTGATGCCGCCCTTCATCGCCTACGGTTACAGCTGCGGCATCCACATGCCGCTGGTCATGGGGCTGCACGTCATCATCATCCCCAATCTGGACCCGGATAAGCTGGGCGCACTGGTGTGGAAGCACAAGCCCGCGCACATGTTCGGCGTGCCCACCCACTACCAGCAGCTGGCTGCTGACCCGCTGCTGAAAAACAAAGACCTCTCCTTCATCCGCAACTACGCCGCCGGCGGCGACTCCCTCTCGCTGGGCGCGGAGCAGACGGTGAACCAGTTCCTTAAAGCCCACGGGGTGGAGTTCCCGCTGGCAAAGGGCTACGGCATGACCGAGGTATCCTCGGCAGCTACCATTGCCGCCGGCAACGTGACAAAGCCCGGCAGCGTGGGCATCCCCATGGTCAACACGGTGGTCTCCATTTTCGAGCCGGGCACCGAGACCGAGCTGCCCATCGGTCAGCGCGGCGAGATCTGCATCTGCACCCCCACCGCCATGAAGGGCTACTACAACAAACCCGAAGAGACCGCCTACCTGCTGCGCCGCCACGCCGACGGCCAGCTGTGGGCGCACACCGGCGATATCGGTTCCATGGACGAGGACGGTTTTGTGTATCTGGATGCCCGCATCAAGCGCATCATCATCCGGCACGACGGCTTCAAGGTGTTCCCCTCCATGATCGAAAACGTCATCAGCCGCCACCCTGCCGTGCAGCAGTGCTGCGTGGTGGGCTGCGCCGATACCGACCACACCCAGGGACGTCTGCCCTTCGTTTTTGTGGTGCTGGACCCTGCCGCCACCGGCAAAAAGCGCCAGATCCTGCGGGAGCTGCGCCAGCTGTGCCGCGAGGAGCTGCCGGAGTATGTGCAGCCTGCCTCCTCGGCCTATAAGGTCATCGCCGAAATGCCCATGACCCCCGCCGGCAAGGCCGACTACCGCAAACTGGAAGAAGAGCTGGGGTAAACCCGCCTTCCCTTGAGAAAGAAGGGACCATCCATGAACCATCCCCGTTTTGCCGCATGGCTGTGCAGCGCCGCTGCGCTGGTGCTGCTGGCTGTGCCTGCCTTTGCCCAGCAGCCCGACGCCCTGCCGCCGGAGCAAGCCGCCCCCGCCGCGCAGGAGCAGCCCGCCGGGGCAGCTGCCCCGGACGCGGAAGCCACCACTGAGGAAGCTGCCCCCGCTGCGGACACCCCTGCCGCCGATCCTCAGCGCACCTATGTGGCGCTGGGCGACAGCATCGTTTCCGGCGTGGGTCTGCCGGATTTCAAGTACACCGAAGCCGCCATCGGCATAGACGCGGCCCCAAACTTCGAGGGCTACCCGGAGCAGTGCTATGTTTCGCTGGTGGGCAAGGGCCTTGGGCTGGACCGCCAGCACGCCATCAACCTTGGCCTGCCCGGCCTGACCACCGGCGACCTTGCGGATATGCTGCACACCGGCGCAATGCCCCAGATGAACCAGCAGGCGGGCACCTACTACGTCTACCCCCAGATGCTGGACTACCTCAAGCGCGCGGATGTCATCAGCGTGCAGATCGGCTCCAACGATGCGCTGGTACCCGCCCTTGTGGCGCTGGGCAACGCCACCAACTGGAAAAGCGAGCAGCTGGTAGCCACCCTCGTCAGCGGCGTGCTGCGTACCCCCAGCTTTGAGAATTTGCAGCGGCTGAACAGCGGCCTTTCCCGCCTGCGGCTTACCCGCGAGGAGCGCAAAGCCACTACCCAGCTTTTGCTGGGCGGCGGCACCGACGCTATCTGCGAGCAGGCGTATCAGGACGCCGCCGTCAACATGCCGCAGGTGGTGGCCCAGCTGCGGGCGCTAAACCCGGACGCGCAGATCATCCTTTTGGGCTACACCAACCCCGTGCCTCTACTGCCGGAGTGGACGCAGCTGTTCCGGCGGCTGAACGCCCTTGGCAAGAGCCTTGCCGCCCAGAACGAGAACGTGACCTATGTGCCCATCCCCTTTGCCATGACCGCCACCGATGCCCACCCCACCGTGAACGGGCATAAGTACATCGCCAACCGCATCCTGCGGGCGATCAAAAAATAACCACAACGCACCATGCCGGGCAGCCTGCAAGCTGTCCGGCTTTTGCTGTCTCCCCCAAAAATCGCACGTTTTCGGTGGATTACGCGGGGGGAAATACTTTTCCAGCTTTTGGCAGAGCTTTCCCGCGCTGCTGGCGCTGTTGTGCGCTGCTGCGTTTGTTTTTAGTTTACAGCTGCCGCGCTTGTATTTACGTTGCGTATATCTCGCATGCAATAATACGCTCTGGCTCCCAAAAAGTACACACTGGTTTTTCCGCGTCCATCGCCTTAGGATAAGGGTAGATACTTTATGTCCGAAGGAGGTTTTTACATGGACGCAAACAAGTACCGTACCGCCTACGACAAGGCGCAGGCCGTCCAGCACGAGGTTTGGACGGAGCTGTGCCAGCATCTGGAGCACGCGCCGGACGCCCAATTGCTCAGCGATTACACCGCCACGCTGGTGTATACGCTGGACAAAGACCGCCGCGAGGAAGCCCTGCGGCTGCTGCGGGGGCAGCTGTACAGCCGTCAGCTGCGGGACACCGGTCGGGTGGAGAGCTGGTATACCGACTGCGGGGCGCGCATGGGGCAGGATATCGAGGGCTTTGTGGCAAACGCCCGCCAGCAGTATGTGCAGGCCGGCCTTGCCGAGGAGCAGCGCGCCGAAACCGAAACCAAACAGAAGGCCGGGCGCGGGCGGTTCCGCATCCGTCCCGCCAGCGCCTTTGCGCCGGAGCGTGCCGCCTATCTGGTGCAGCCCTACCTGCCCCGGGGCATGGTAAGCATTCTGGGCGGCGTGTCCGCTGCGGGCAAGACCAGCCTTGCGCTGGATGTGTGCGCCCGGCTTACCCGGGGCGCTGCCTTTGCGCCGGACACCCCGCCGCAGCCCCCCGCCACCGTGCTCTACCTTACCGCCGAGAACGACCCCAACAAGGTGCTGCGTCCCCGCGCCGAGGCCATGGGGGCAGACCTTGACCGGCTGTACTTTCAGGACGGTGCCAGTTACAGCATGGGCGACGAGGAGCTTGCCGCCCTGTGCCGGGTGTACCGCCCGGCGCTGCTGGTGTTCGACCCCATCCAGAGCTATCTGGGGCAGGGGGTGCAGATGAACCGCGCCGAGCAGGTGCGCCCGCTGCTGGACCATCTGGGTGCCCTTGCCAAGGAGCTGGACATGGCGGTGCTGCTCATCAGCCACATGAGCAAGCCCGGCCCCGGGGTGTGCAGCGCACTGGACCGTCTGCTTGGCTCCAGCGATTTCCGCAACGCCGCCCGCAGCATCCTCATTGCCGGGCGGGACCCGGAGCACCCGGAGGTGCGGGTGGTGGCCCACGCCAAAAACAGCCTTGGTCAGCCCGGCGAAAGCCAGCGCTACCGCATCTGTCCGCAGGGCACGGTGGCCTACGACGGCCCCTGCACCCTTACCGCCGACGCCATCATCCGGGAGGCGGGCACCCCCGCCACCGGCAACGGCCGTCCCTCTGCCGCCCTTGCCAACGCCATCGAGGCGCTGGAAAAGCAGCTGTCCTTTGTGGGCTGGGTAGAGGCGGGCGAGGTGTACCGCCTGTGCGCCGAGCGGGATATCTCGGACAGTACCATCCGCAGGGCACGCATCGCGCTGGATTTGAAGCTGTTGCGCGTTGGAAAACCGCCGAACCAGAAGATCTACTGGCATCGTCCAGAGCTTGAACCGGCGGCTGTTGCTGCTGAGATCATCAACCTCAACAAACAGACGCAGCTGCCGCTTTGACCGCAAATGCGACTATTCAAAACAGGCGGCGAAGCCCTATGATACAAAGGGACTTTTGAAGAGTCGGACATTATTACCACTTTTTTATATTGAATAGTATCTAAAAGTGACGCAGTTTCGTTATGTTCGCGACTCTTCAAAACTTTAGCTACTTTTGAAGAGTCGGGGCAAAAAGCGCAAGGTTCTGCGTGTTTTGGCGCAGAAAAAGTAACTCTTCAAAACTCTATGGGTCATAGGGGACTTTTGAACACTCAGCCTTGCCGGGGGCGGGACGATTGAAAATGCGCTCCGCTGCGCTCTGCGCATCATCAGAGGAAAAATTATTTATAATTTCGCGTTTGTCGCGGCCTGCGGGCCGCTCCAAACGCTATTTTCACGGGAGGGGTCGTAACGGGAAACTGCATTTGCAGCGCCTGCTTCCTGCGGAAGCGGCGGCGCTGCGGGAAAGCACTGCCAGTCTGCGCCCTCATCCGGCGCTACGCGCCACCTTCCCCCGACCGGGGGAAGGCTTCAGCAATGGCGGCAAAGTTTCCGGGCGTGCTCGCTCCCCCTCGGGGGAGCTGTCGCGCAGCGACTGAGGGGCTTCAAATCGGCGGAGCCGGAAAAAA
>ERZ1673701.3482-NODE-3482-length-10627-cov-5.337212_pt1 | contig 10627 bp, 10 predicted proteins | sample MGYA00580231_ERZ1673701 | MGnify/ENA primary metagenome ERZ1673701 (study PRJEB41218, sample SAMN15661798) | gut metagenome | host: Homo sapiens | place: Canada: London | collected 2015-08-20/2019-03-30 | study: EMG produced TPA metagenomics assembly of...
ATGGGGTCACATGGCAAAGACCTTTACAAGACTGGGTAAACAAATTGCTATTGCTGTAAAGGCTGGTGGCCCGGAACCGGAAAATAATCCGACTTTGCGTTCTGTTATCGCTACTTGTAAGCGTGAGAATATGCCGAAGGATAACATTGACCGTGCTATTAAAAATGCGTTAGGCAAAGATCAGAGCGATTACAAAGGAATGACTTATGAAGGATACGGCCCTCACGGTATTGCTGTATTCGTAGATACATTGACTGACAACACGACCCGTACAGTTGCTGATGTACGTTCAGTGTTCAACAAGTTTGGTGGAAACTTGGGTACTATGGGGTCATTGGCTTTCCTGTTCGACCACAAATGTATGTTTACTTTCAAGAAGAAAGACGGCATAGATATGGAAGAACTCATCCTTGACTTGATTGACTACGATGTAGATGATGAGTTTGAAGAGGATGAAGAAGAAGGTACAATCACTATCTATGGTGATCCGAAGAGCTATGCTGCCATCCAGAAACATTTGGAGGAATGTGGCTTTGAGGATGTCGGTGGTGAATTTACTTATATCCCGAACGATACGAAGGAGGTAACTCCCGAGCAACGTGAGACTCTTGACAAGATGATAGAGCGTCTTGAAGAATTTGATGATGTGCAAACGGTTTATACCAACATGAAGCCGGAAGGAAGTGAAGAGTAATGAAGTATACTTATAAGACTCAAGGTACATGTAGTTCTCACATTGAATTGGAAATAGAAGATAATATAATAACGGATATTGCATTTTGGGGAGGTTGTAACGGTAATTTGCAAGGTATTTCCCGTTTGGTAAAGGGAATGCCGGTAAATGATGTGATTTCCCGTCTGGAAGGAATTCGTTGCGGAGGACGTCCGACTTCTTGTCCGGATCAGTTATGTAGGGCGCTGCATGAAATGGGATTCTAACTAAATCCCTGTACTTTTAAATATATAGGTTGACCCTCGGTATTGTACAATGCCGGGGGCTTCTTTTTTGAACAGAATGTGTGGCTTGCTTGTTATTATTTCGTAATTTTACGCCATAAAAAGAACGAACAATGAAAAATATTCTGAAAGACTTGAAACGTAGGGATCATAAGCGCTATTTAGGTGGTCTGGACGTTTTTAAATATATTGGTCCCGGACTCCTTGTTACAGTAGGTTTTATTGATCCCGGAAACTGGGCTTCTAATTTTGCGGCGGGTTCCGAATTTGGATATTCCCTGCTTTGGGTGGTAACTTTATCAACGATCATGTTGATTGTATTGCAACATAATGTGGCTCACTTGGGGATTGTTACAGGTTTATGCTTGTCGGAAGCTGCTACGAAGTATACTCCTAAATGGGTTTCCCGTCCTATTCTGGGTACTGCGGTGTTGGCATCCATATCGACTTCCCTTGCCGAGATACTGGGAGGAGCAATTGCCTTGGAAATGCTTTTTGATATTCCCATTATATGGGGAGCCATATTGACAACCGTCTTTGTCGTCATCATGCTTTTTACGAACTCATATAAGAAGATAGAGCGTTCCATCATCGCGTTTGTTTCAGTTATTGGATTATCCTTTATTTATGAGTTGTTCCTGGTGAAGATTGACTGGCCGTTGGCTGTAGAAGGATGGGTGACACCTGCTTTTCCGGAAGGAAGTATGCTGATTATTATGAGTGTGCTGGGAGCAGTGGTAATGCCACATAATTTATTCCTGCATTCGGAAGTAATACAGAGCCATGAGTATAATAAGCAAGATGACAGTTCTATTCGTAAGGTCTTGAAGTATGAGCTGTTTGATACGCTTTTCTCCATGATTGTGGGATGGGCTATCAATAGTGCCATGATATTGCTGGCTGCTGCTACTTTCTTTAAAAGTGGTATTCAGGTTGAAGAACTGCAACAGGCAAAGTCTTTGTTGGAACCTTTACTTGGAAGCAGCGCTGCAGTCGTGTTTGCTTTGGCCTTGTTGATGGCAGGTATTTCATCTACCATTACAAGTGGTATGGCGGCAGGTTCTATTTTTGCCGGTATCTTTGGAGAATCCTATCATATCAAGGATAGCCACTCTCAGGTGGGCGTAATCCTTTCATTGGGTATTGCGTTGTTGCTGATATTCTTCATCGGTGATCCTTTCAAAGGATTGTTGATTTCGCAAATGGTGCTTAGTATTCAGTTGCCATTTACTGTTTTCCTGCAAGTGGGACTGACGTCTTCGCGTAAAGTGATGGGGCAGTACGTTAATAGTAAGTGGAGTAGTTTTGTACTCTATGCTATTGCGGGAATCGTTACTGTATTGAATATTATGTTGCTGATATCTGAACTAGTATAAACCAAATAAACAATCATATGAAGATTATTACATATAATGTGAATGGGCTGCGTGCAGCTGTTGGCAAGGGGTTGCCGGAATGGCTGGAACAGGAACAAGCTGATGTAGTATGCATTCAGGAAACCAAATTGCAACCGGATCAATATCCGGAAGAAGCACTGAGTGCATTGGGATACAAACATTATCTTTATTCTGCACAGAAGAAAGGCTATAGTGGAGTTGCCATTTTGACCAAGCGGGAACCGGATCATGTAGAATATGGTATGGGTATGGAGGAATATGACAATGAAGGCCGTTTTATCCGTGCCGATTTTGGCGATATATCTGTTGTGAGTGTTTATCATCCTTCGGGAACAAGCGGTGACGAACGTCAGGCATTCAAAATGGTATGGCTGGAGAAGTTCCAGGAATATGTGACGGGGTTACGAAAATCGCGTCCGAAACTGATTCTTTGTGGTGACTATAACATTTGTCATGAACCGATAGATATCCATGATCCTATTCGAAATGCTACGAATAGTGGTTTCTTGCCTGAAGAGCGGGAATGGATGACGCGTTTTCTAAATGCCGGTTTTATTGATACTTTCCGCCTATTGCATCCCGAACAGCAGGAATATACGTGGTGGAGTTACCGCTTTAATTCCCGTGCAAAGAATAAAGGATGGCGTATTGACTATTGTATGGTGACTGAACTGGTTCGTCCGTTGCTGAGAGAGGCGCGCATATTGAATGATGCTGTACATTCTGATCATTGCCCCATGTTGTTGGATATAGAAGGATAAGAGGAAGGGGGAGGAACGATGTTTGAAGAAAGAATAGAAAAAGCAGTAGATTTTTTTAAAAGTGGTTATAATTGTTCCCAGTCTGTAGTACTTGCTTTTGCTGATATGTATGGGTTTACACAAGAACAGGCAGCGCGTATGGCAGCTTCTTTTGGTGGAGGTATTGGCCGTATGCGTCAGACTTGTGGAGCCGCATGCGGTATGTTTTTACTTGCAGGGCTGGAGACTGGGGCAACTGATCCCAAGGATCGTGAAGGAAAAGGTGCCAATTATGCCGTAGTTCAGGAGTTGGCTGCTGAGTTTAAGAAACGGAACGGTTCTACAATTTGTGCTGAACTATTAGGGCTGAAGAAGCCGGAAGGAGTGTCTACCCCCGAAGAACGTACCGAACAATATTATGCTAAACGTCCGTGTGCCAGGATGGTAGAAGAAGCTGCCCGTATCTGGGCGGAATATCTTGAAAACAGACCGTCTGTTTGATATAAACAGGTTATATTTTTGGTCTGACCTGCTGAAAAAATGCTCTTTTTATGACATATAACATAAAAAAACAGAGAATAATGTGTTATATAACATAAATATAACTATCTTTGCCGCTGAAATAAAATCTGAACCTCATCAATGAGAGAAGTTGGATTAAAGCATGTATAACTAAAAAAAAGAAGAAAATGTTAAAAGAAAAAGCTGGTGAAACTGCAGGAAAAATTTGGAGTGCTCTGAATGAGACTGAAGGTTTGACTGCTAAACAAATCAAGAAAGCAACTAAGTTGGTAGACAAAGATTTGTTCTTGGGTCTTGGCTGGTTGTTGAGAGAAGACAAAATCTCTACTCAGGAAGTAGAAGGTGAACTGTTTGTCAAGTTGGTTTAAGAGAGAGATTGACATTTATCTTATAAAAAGAAGCGTTGATACATTTATATGTTATCAACGCTTCTTTTTATATACTATATTTCATCAGTGAAGGATGTTAAGGAGCTAGTCTTTCCTGTATCCAGTTGCCATCTTTCTGAAGTATATATTGGATGCGGTCGTGCAGACGGCTTTCCCGCCCTTGCCAAAACTCGAAGCGGGTAGGGGTTACAGCAAAACCACCCCAATTATCGGGACGTTTAATATCGCGGCCTGCCAGCTTGAAGACTTCTTTCACGAAGGCTCGCATAATCTCCATACGGCTGCTTATCACCTGGCTTTGCGGAGATATTCTTGCACCTATCTTGCTTTTATATGGCCTGGTGGCAAAGTAAGTATCCGAAACTTTATCGGGGCATTTTTCGGCTTTGCCTTCAATGTGTACCTGTCTTTCCAATTTGTGCCATACGAAAGAAAGGGAAATATATGGATTGCCTGCTAATTGTTTTCCCTTTCGGCTTTCGTAATTAGTGAAGAATATAAATTGGTTGTTTTCTACCCCTTTCAACAAAACGGTGCGCGTGGAGGGGAACCCTTCTGCTGAAACTGTTGCTACTATCATAGCGGTAGGTTCATCTTCTTTGTGAATGATAGCATCATCTAGCCATTCCACGAATTGCTCAAAAGGATTGTCGTGGATAGTGCATTGTGTCAGCTTGCCTTTGCTGTATTCTCTTCTGATTTCAGATATTGGGGTTTCCATATTTTCTATTTTGTTGTTGTATTTTGATAATAAAGAGTGATCTCCTCTTATTTTTGTATCGGATAAATCGGATTGCCTGATTCGTCTACTTCGGTCCAGTCTTTAATGCTGACATTGGGGAACGATACGGAATTTCCGTCTATAATGGCGCTGAAGACATAAGAAAATCCACCGGCCAGTTTACCCGGGATAGGGATACTTCCGGTATAGGTACGTGGTGTGGTTTCTCCATCTGCGAGAATTTTTAGTGTCATTGACATTGGGGTGGTTGCACGGGTTGGTAAGACAATGGCCTGTGCGAGAAATCCATTCTTGCCCATATTAAGTGGAGTTGTGTCATAAGTGTCGGTTGCTTCGATAATACCGGTTTCTATATCAAGGCTGGCGCCAGGAGTAGGCGGAAGAATAGTTGCCGATACTAAACTGTCAAGCTGTAATCCTTCACCTGCTGACAGGTCAACTACGACCTGAGTAGCTATATGCTGAAAAACAATGGGCATGTGAATTTGTGAAGCTGTGATATCTTGGTCCAGATTTTCCCACCATAAATAATCTACGCCATTCTTTAGCGGAGCCGATATTCCATCGGTTAGACTCGGAGGATAAGTAGAAGAATTTTCTGAAAATGCATACATGTTATAAGAGCCGTTACTCAAATACATTTTGTATCCTTTCATCCCCGTTAATGTACCAGCTGAAACTGTTGAATATAGCCCTTCGGCAAACGGATCATTAAAATTCTTGTCTGTCGTTTCAAAAGCATATATTTGGCTTACTAATCCTTTGGGCATAGGAGACATGGATCTGGTTACCTTACGACTTTCAAGTGAAGCGGAAAATGTGATGAGTATATCTTCTTTTTGTGAGGTTTGTCCGTTACCGGGATCATTGGTTCCGGGGGATGATTCATAAATGATTATTTCATTTTTGGAACATCCTGCAAGTAATAATAAAGAGAATGCTAGAATAACAAATTTTTTCATTTCAGTTATATGGTTTAGGTTATTGTCCATACATAACAGTAGAATGATGGAATAGTTCTGGGATATATAGACATTTACAACTTCGGATATTGAATAAATCACTTTCAAAACCTCATCTTTTTCATTATCTTTGCGCCCGCATTTAATAGATAATTATAGAAGATGAAGAATAAGATACGTAACTTTTGCATTATTGCCCACATTGATCATGGTAAGTCTACTTTAGCTGACCGTCTGCTTGAATATACCAACACCATACAGGTGACCGGAGGACAGATGCTGGATGATATGGATCTGGAAAAAGAGAGAGGTATCACCATTAAGAGCCATGCCATTCAGATGGAGTATACGTACAAGGGTGAAAAGTATATTCTGAATCTGATTGATACTCCGGGGCACGTAGACTTTTCGTATGAAGTTTCCCGTTCTATTGCCGCTTGTGAAGGTGCATTGCTGATTGTAGACGCTTCGCAGGGTGTACAGGCACAAACAATCTCCAATCTTTATATGGCAATTGAGCATGATCTGGAAATTATTCCGGTCATCAATAAGTGCGATATGGCGAGTGCCATGCCTGAAGAGGTAGAGGATGAAATCGTAGAGTTGCTTGGCTGCAAGCGCAGTGAGATAATCCGTGCTTCCGGTAAGACGGGTATGGGGGTAGAAGAAATTCTGGCTGCGGTTATCGAGCGTATTCCTCATCCCGAAGGTGATGAGGAAGCACCGTTGCAGGCTTTGATTTTTGACTCTGTATTCAATTCTTTCCGTGGTATCATTGCTTACTTCAAGATAGTAAACGGTGTGATCCGTAAGGGAGATAAGGTGAAATTCTTCAATACCGGTAAAGAATATGATGCTGATGAAATCGGTGTGCTCAAGATGGAAATGGTGGCACGTCAGGAACTGCGTACTGGTGACGTGGGATACATTATTTCCGGTATTAAAACCTCTAAAGAGGTAAAGGTGGGAGATACGATTACTCACATTGCCCGCCCATGTAAAGAAGCTATTGCAGGTTTCGAGGAAGTGAAGCCGATGGTTTTTGCCGGTGTATATCCTATTGAAGCGGAAGACTTTGAAGACTTGCGTTCCTCTTTGGAAAAACTGCAATTGAACGATGCATCACTGACTTTCCAGCCTGAATCCTCGTTGGCGTTGGGCTTCGGATTCCGTTGCGGATTCCTGGGACTGTTGCACATGGAGATTGTGCAGGAGCGACTTGACCGTGAATTTGACATGAATGTGATAACCACTGTGCCGAACGTTTCTTATAATATTTACGATAAACAAGGTCATATGACAGAGGTGCATAACCCTGGAAGTATGCCCGATCCTACTTTGATCGACCATATTGAGGAGCCTTATATCCGTGCTTCCGTTATCACAACCACAGATTATATCGGTCCTATCATGACCTTGTGTCTGGGTAAACGTGGTGAACTGGTGAAGCAGGAATATATTTCCGGTAATCGTGTGGAGATCTATTACGACATGCCTTTGGGAGAAATAGTGATTGACTTTTATGATAAACTGAAAAGTATTTCGAAAGGATATGCCTCTTTTGATTACCATGCCAGTGGTTTCCGTCCGTCCAAGTTGGTAAAACTGGACATCTTGCTGAATGGCGAGCCGGTGGATGCCCTTTCAACACTAACACATTTCGACAATGCGTATGATTTGGGACGCCGCATGTGCGAGAAGCTGAAAGACCTGATCCCGAGACAGCAGTTTGATATTGCTATCCAAGCGGCTATCGGAGCTAAAATCATTTCTCGTGAGACGATTAAGGCAGTACGCAAAGATGTTACGGCGAAATGTTATGGTGGTGACGTCAGTCGTAAGAGAAAGCTGTTGGAAAAGCAGAAGAGAGGAAAGAAACGTATGAAGCAGATTGGTAATGTGGAAGTGCCACAGAAAGCGTTCCTTGCGGTGTTGAAATTAGATTAATATAAAAAATCATAAAAGCAGATTCATATTAGTCTGGGGATTGTTCTCTTTCTGTAGGACTGTCTTGGCAATCCCCTTTGTTTTGAAAATTCTAACTAATAATAAATGAGAAAAGTTCTATCGTTTTCGGCCTTCCTGGTGGTAGGTCTCTTTATAGCGCAGTATCTGCCTGCATGGTCAGGAAGTGATTATAGTACGGTGAAAACCGTATCTAATGTGTTGTTGTATATTTGTCTGGGATTCATCATGATTAATGTGGGACGTGAGTTCGAAGTGGACAAGTCCCGATGGCAAACATACGCAAAAGATTATTTTGTCGCAATGGTTACAGCAGCCATGCCTTGGTTTCTGATTGCTATTTATTATATTTTCGTTTTACTTCCACCGGAATACTGGGATAGTTGGGAGGCATGGAAAGAAAACTTATTGCTGAGTCGTTTTGCAGCTCCTACTTCCGCAGGTATATTATTCACTATGTTGGCGGCTATTGGACTGAAGTCCAGCTGGATCTACAAGAAGATTCAGGTGTTGGCTATCTTTGATGATCTGGATACCATCCTTTTAATGATTCCTTTGCAAATAATGATGATCGGACCGCGCTGGCAGTTGTTGGTTATTATCCTTATCGTCTTTCTGTTGCTTTCTTTCGGTTGGAAGAAACTGAGTAAATATAATATGAGGCAGGATTGGAAAGCCATTCTGTTTTATTCCGTTCTGGTATTTGCTGCCACTCAATCGCTCTATCTTATTACCAAGAACTTATATGGCGAGGATGCCAGCATTCATATTGAGGTATTGCTTCCGGCATTCGTCCTGGGTATGGTCATGAAGCATAAGGATATTGATACGGCTTGGGAACGTAAAGCTTCGACAGGAATTTCATTTATCTTTATGTTCCTGGTAGGTATGAGTATGCCTCCGCTTCAGGGAATCAGCCTTCCCGGCGATATAGGGCTGGCTTCTATAACAGGTTCACAGGAAATGATGCCTTGGGCACTGATTATTGTACATGTGGTTATTGTATCGTTACTTTCCAATGTCGGTAAGTTGTTTCCGGTATTCTTCTATCGCGATCGTAAGTTGAGTGAACGTCTGGCACTTTCCATTGGTATGTTTACTCGCGGTGAAGTAGGGGCAGGAGTTATTTTTATTGCGTTGGGTTACAATCTGGGTGGTCCGGCATTAGTAATTTCTGTACTTACTATTGTGTTAAATTTAATATTAACAGGTATATTTGTGCTCTGGGTTAAAAAATTAGCGTTAATGAGCTATCAGGAATAGCTCATTAACAGCGCCGGGCATTCTTTTGGAAATCTAATACTTAAATCGAACATATGATTATTCTACGTACTGTGAAAAACTTTTCGGCACTGAATGTAGTGGCGAGTATTTTATTATTCCTGACGGCTATTTTGGCAGCTGTTGTTGCCAATTCTTCATTAGCTCCTGTGTATCAGAGCTTCCTGTCGCAAGAGTTGCATTTGCGTATAGGCGATTTTAATCTGCTTTCGCATGGCGGTCATAATCTTACGATGATCGAGTTTATCAATGATTGCTTGATGACGATTTTCTTTCTGGCTGTAGGATTAGAGATAAAACGTGAATTACTGGTTGGCGAATTGTCTTCTTTTCGAAAGGCCATTCTACCATTTATTGCAGCATGCGGGGGAATGATACTTCCGGTTGTAGTTTATTTTCTTCTAGTAACTCCTGATACTCCTGAAACACAAGGTATGGCTATTCCTATGGCTACGGATATTGCTTTTTCCTTAGGAGTACTTAGTTTGTTGGGTAAGCGCGTACCATTGAGCTTGAAGATTTTCCTGACTGCCTTTGCTGTAGTAGATGATATTGGTGGTATTCTGGTGATTGCCATTTTTTATAGTTCTGAAGTTGCTTACGGTTATTTGATTGTGGCTGCCATCCTTTATATCTTTTTGTATTATATGGGCAAGTTTGGTATGACGCAGAAGATATTCTTTCTTTTCTTTGGCATTATTATCTGGTATTTATTCCTGCAATCCGGTATTCACAGTACAATATCCGGTGTGATACTTGCATTGGTTATACCTGCCCGTCCGCGATTGGATGCAGGTAAATATATCCGGCGTATCCGGGCTATTGTCAGTTCTTTCCCGATCGTGCAGTCTGATAATATAGTATTGACAAATGAGCAGATTGCTACATTGAAGCAAGTGGAGCGAGCTTCGGATCGCGTGATAAGCCCTTTACAATCTTTGGAGGATAATCTGCATGGGGTTGTGAATTTTGTTATTCTTCCTTTATTTGCCTTTGCTAATGCGGGAGTGGTTCTTGGCGGTAGTGGAGAAGTTATAGGGAATGTGAGTCTTGCTGTCGGCATGGGGCTTCTTATTGGTAAGTTTCTGGGGATTTACCTTTTCACCTGGCTGACTATCAAAAGTGGACTTACCCGAATGCCTGAAGGTATGAACTGGAAGAATATTGCAGGAGTTTCGCTGTTGGGGGGCATTGGGTTTACAGTGTCATTGTTTATAGCTAATCTTTCTTTTTCCGGTGCTTATCCGGAATTGCTGAATCAGGCTAAATTCGGTGTATTGTGTGGTACTATTATTGCCGGAATACTCGGATATGTGGTGCTGAATCAAGTATTGCCGAAGAAAAAGAAAGTATAAATAAGAGTATGACATATTCTCTTTTTCTATATATCATGTGAATCAGGAGTTGAATTTGATCGGTGCAGAAGGAATAAGAGAGTGTTAAGGTGATAGGGTGATAAAGTAGCTGCGTTCTGTTCAGAAAGGTACTTGTAGCCCGTAGCTCGTAACTGATTCATAATTAACATCGATTGAAAGTGAAATTCACTCCATCCGCTGTTGAGCTAAATAAATTATCTCATTAGAGATAAGTAATGAACTAAATGCAATAGCTAATTCTTTTCTTAGGCATTCCTATGCTTTTTCCCTTCCAACGGTTAGGCTTTTCCATCCGA
>ERZ1673701.3497-NODE-3497-length-10601-cov-8.560687_pt1 | contig 10601 bp, 9 predicted proteins | sample MGYA00580231_ERZ1673701 | MGnify/ENA primary metagenome ERZ1673701 (study PRJEB41218, sample SAMN15661798) | gut metagenome | host: Homo sapiens | place: Canada: London | collected 2015-08-20/2019-03-30 | study: EMG produced TPA metagenomics assembly of...
CAAGCAGGGCATGACAGTGACGGGAGATGCCGCCCTGCAGGAGGTGCTGGAGGACCTGGGCGGGTGAACCGCTCCATCACCTGCGGTGAAACCTCCCCTATCAGGGAGCTGGCGAGCGGATGCAAACCTGAGAGGTTCAAAAACCCCCTGTGCCATGGTCTGGTACAGGGGGTTGTTTTGCGGTTCTGTTTCAGCCGGAGTGCAATTTTACTCCACGCTGATCATATAATAGTATACGGGCTGGCCGCCGCGGATGTGGCTGACCTCAACGTGGTTGGGGCACTTTGCCTTGACGATCTCGGTCACCTTCTCGGCATCCTCATCGCTCACGTCGCAGCCGGAGATGATGGTGACGAAGCTGGAATCCTTCTTGCACATGCCGCGTGCCAGACGGTAGGTAGCTTTGGTGATATCGTTGGAGGTGGAAACGATCTTGCCGTTCTCCAGAGCCATGATCTCGCCCTTCTTGATGCGCTTGCCGTCGTACTCACTGTCGCGGGCAGCATAGGTGATCAGACCGGTGGACACCTTGTCGGCAGCAGCCATCATGTTGATGGTGTTGGTCTCGGCGTTCACAGAGGGATCAAAGTTCAGCATGGCGGTAATGCCCATGGGCACGGTGCGGGTGGGCAGAACGACCACCTGACGGTCGGCCAGCTTCTGGGCCTGCTCAGCAGCCATGATGATGTTCTTGTTGTTGGGCAGCACGAACACGGTCTTTGCGGGCACGCTCTGGATGGCGGCGAGGATATCCTCGGTGGCTGGGTTCATGGTCTGACCACCGGAGACCACTGCGTCTGCAGCCAGATCGGTGAACACGGCCTTCAGGCCTTCACCGGCGGCAACGGCAACAAAGCCATAGTCACGGCTGGGGTCCACAGCAGCGTAGACGAACTCGCTGGACTGAGAAGGGGCCTTCTCAGCAGAAGCCTGCTTTTCCAGGCTCTTGCCCTGCTTCTGGCGGGCCAGGAACTGCTCGTGCATGTTCTCGATCTTGAAGTTGGTCAGGTAGCCGTACTTGATGGCCTCGCTCAGGATCTTGCCGGGGTCAGCGGTGTGCACATGCAGGTTGATGACGTCATCGTCCTCGATGCAGACCACGCTATCGCCGTTGGATTCTGCGAAGGCACGCATCTTTGCGGCGCTTGCGCCCTCGTTCTTGTTGATGAGGAACTGGGTGCAGTAGCCGTTCTTGATGTCCTCCACCTTCATCAGGTCGTCGGTGAACACGCCCTTGCCGGCGTTCTCGGTGGAGAGCTTTGCCTTATTGGGAGCAGCCTCGCCGCCTGCCACGATGCCTTCGCCATGGAACACCTTGCCCATGCCCTCAAAGATAATCATGATGCCCTGACCGCCGGCATCCACAACGCCGGCCTTCTTCAGAACAGGCAGCAGGTTGGGGGTGTCCTCCAGAGCCTTCTGGCCGGCGGTCATCACCACATCCCACAGAGCGGGCACATCCTCGGCACCGCAGGCAGCAGCTTCCTCAGAGGCAATGCGTGCAACCGTGAGGATGGTGCCCTCGGTGGGCTTCATAACGGCCTTATAAGCACCCTCGACACCCTTCTTCAGGGCCTCGACAATGTCGGCAGCGGTGGCTTCCTTCTTGCCTTCCAGCGCCTTGGAGAAGCCGCGGAACAGCAGGCTGGTGATAACACCGGAGTTGCCGCGTGCACCGCGCAGCATGGCGGAAGCAGCGGTCTTGGAAGCCTCACCCACGGTGCAGCTGTCGTCCAATGCTTCCAGCTCGCGCACAGAAGCACCCACGGTCATGCCCATGTTGGTGCCAGTGTCGCCATCAGGAACAGGGAAAACGTTCAGCTCGTCCACGCGGGAGCGCTGATTGTTGATGTTGTTGGCGCCAGAGATAATGGCGTCACGCAAAATCTTACCAGAAATCATTCTTTTTTACTCCTTGTACTTGCCGGAAAAGCCCGGCGCATTCGGATGAACCAACAAAAATCAGGCGATCACATCGTCTACCGAAACCACAACGCGGGCAACCTTCAGGCCGGTAGCCTGCTCCACCTCGTCCTTGACGCGGTGAGAGATGCTGCGTGCGGCGGTAGAAATGTTCAGGCCATAGCTCACTGCAATGTGCAGTTCGATCACCAGACGACCATCCTCCTGCGTGACACGGACACCCTTTTCCGGGTAATCAGAACCGTGCACCATGCTTCTGACGGCATCGGTCATATCACGGGGTGCCATTGCGGCAACACCGTAACACTGTTTGGCTGCTTCACCTACCAGAGTAGCAAAATACCCGGACGTAAAGCTGACATCCCCCAGAGGGAAACGGGAAGTGATCATAGTCGCTCTGCTCCTTTATGTTATTTTCATAAAACACATTCAAGGTCTGGGGCGCAGCGGCGGACAGATACACATACTGCGCCGAGAAACACCCACATTATTATACAACTTTGGGGCGCGCTTGTACAGCGCAAAATGCTGGTATACCAACTTTTTGCGCAGGTTTCTGCATTGGCGGCATGGTTCGGGCGGCTTCGCACCGGGAAGGTGATAGCATAACGGACGCTGGTTGCTTTTTATCAAAATCGAAAGTATGACGAAAGAAAGCAAACAATCTGTTAAAAAAATATAAAAGGTGGGTGATAACTCTTTATCCGACTATTAAAAAGTGCTAAAATAGAAACAAGGATAGGGACTGCGGCGCAGGGTCCCGCTTGTGCGGATGAACTGCGTTATTTTTTGCGCACGGCGCGTGGAACAATGTTTAGGAGCTGTTGTCATGAATATTCTGTTTTTCCTTTCACCCAAGCAGGATCTGATGTATGTTTACGACGATTTCACCCTTCGGCAGACGCTGGAAAAGTGGGAGAATAACCGCTACGCGTCCATTCCGGTGCTCAACCGGCAGGGAAAATATGTGGGCACCCTGACCGAGGGCGACATTCTCTGGGGGCTGAAAAAGTTCCATGGTCTGGATCTGGAAGCGGCTGAGGATGTCCCCATTTCGGCCTTCCCGCACAAGCGCGACTACAAGGCTGTCACCGTGACCACCAGCATGGATCAGCTGATCGAAGCGGCCATGAACCAGAACTTTGTGCCGGTTGTGGATGACCGCGGCATCTTCATTGGCATCGTGCGCAGGCAGGCGATCATCCGTTACTGCTATGAGAAGGCCCGCACAGAGCAGCAGGCCCATGAGCAGCGCATCCCGGAATATGCCGCTGTGCATTGAACGATATAAATAGGTGGCCAGCCGCCCGGTTCCGCATCTGAAGCCGGGCGGCTTTTTGTCTGCAAAATGCGTTGAAAATCCGATTTATAGTACCTGCTGTGTGCGATAATACAGCCATGGAACAAAAACGTTCTGAAAAGCTGCAAAAAACGAGATACAGGAGGGAACACGGATGAAAGATTTTGAACTGCGTTATGTTGGAAGCCATGTGGAAGTATACACCGGCAGCGGAGTGTTCCTGTTTTCGGCCGATACGGTGCGGGAAGCAATGGAAGAACTGGCAGAGTAAGCGCCCGCAAACAGACAGGGACTTCGGTGCAAATGTAAAATTGATGTAAAATAATTGAAAAGGAAAGAGCACGAATTCATTAAGAGACGGAAAAATGTGTAGAAAAAGTGATTTTCTTGTAAAATAAACCTTGTTGTGACAGGATAAAAAATGATATAATAGATCCAAGCGCGGTCATTGTGCGCCGTTCTGCGCAGCAGAGCGGCAGGCCGCAGCATCTGCCGGATCAAGCAGGCCCGGTGTGCGGGCAGGGCAGATGTACAAGGATCAAAAGGAAGATCATTTTTAGGAGTATCGTTATGGATATCACACACATTACCTCTCTGTTGGGTGGAATTGCGCTGTTTCTGTACGGCATGTCCATTATGGGCGCTGGTCTGGAAAAACTGGCCGGCGGCAAAATGCAGGGCGTGCTGCAAAAGCTGACCTCCTCAACGCTCAAGGGCGTTATTTTTGGCACCCTCATCACGGGTGTCATCCAGTCCTCGGCCGGCACGGTCGTTATTTGTGTCGGTCTGGTAAACTCCGGCATCATGACCCTTACGCAGTCGGTAGGCGTCATTATGGGTGCAAACATTGGTACCACTGTTACCGGCCAGCTGATCCGCATGGCGGATATCTCCGGTGACAGTCTCTGGCTGACACTGATCCAGCCCAAGACCTTTGCGCCCGTGGTGGCGTTTATCGGCTGCATTTTTTATGTGTTCCTGCGCAGCGCTAAAAGGAAGAACATCGGCCAGATCATGCTGGGCTTCGGCATCCTGTTTACCGGCATGAGCCTGATGGACACCGGTGTGGCTCCTCTGCGTGAGAGCGCCGTGTTCCAGAATCTGTTCGTTACCATGACGAATCCCGTTCTGGGCATTCTGGTGGGCGTGGTGGTCACGGTGATCATCCAGTCCTCCTCGGCATCGGTGGGTATCCTGCAGGCACTGTCCAGCACGGGTCTGGTCACCTTCAGCTCTGCCATCCCCATTATTCTGGGCGCACACATCGGCACGGCCTTTACGCCGCTGCTCACCATTGGCGGCTCCTCCAAGGACGGCAAGCGCGCTGCACTGATCCATCTGTACTTCAACATCATTGGCAGCGTGATCCTGCTGGCACTGGTGTATGCGGTGCAGTTCACCGTTGGCATCCCCATGTGGAACGACGTGATGAACAAGAGCACCATTGCAAACATCCACACCCTTTCCAGCGTGTGCGCCATGCTGCTGTTCCTGCCGTGCAGCGGTGTGCTGTCCAAGCTGGCACTGCTCACTGTGCCGGACAGCGCCGAGGAAGCACAGGAGCTGAGCATGCCGGTGCTGGATGAACGTCTGTTCAAAAGCCCGGCTGTGGCCCTGCAGCAGGCTAAGAGCGCTGTGGTCAAGATGTCCCGCCGTGCTGCCCGCAATGTGAATCTGGCTGCACCGCTGCTGCTGAAGATGGACGAGGATACCGTCAGCGCCATCCGGGTGCGTGAAAACCTGATCGACCGCATGGAGGTGGCAATCTCCAACTATCTGATCAAGATGACCGATCAGGAGCTGGGCGACGATGAGAGCCACACTGTGACCGAACTGCTGAATTTTGTTACCGAGTTCGAGCGCATCGGCGACTATGCGGTGAACATTATGGAAAAGGCAGAAGAACTGCAGGAAAAGGAAGCGTCCTTCAGTGAAAACGCCACCAAGGAGCTGCAGCTGCTGGAGAATGCGCTGAACCGCATCCTGAACCTGACCAACGATGCCTTTGAAAACAGCGATATGCGTCTGGCGGCTCAGGTGGAACCGCTGGAAGAGGTGATCGATGTGATGGCGGAGCGCCTGCGCGACCAGCACATCCTGCGCCTGAAGGACGGCGTGTGCTCCATTGATACGGGTGTCGTGTTCCTGGATGTGCTGAACAATGCAGAGCGCATCTCGGATCACTGCTCCAACGTTGCTGCCCGCCTGATCGGCATGGATGCCGGCGAGGACTACGACTCCCACACCCTCAAGAGCATCATGCACCACAACCCCACCAAGGACTACATGCTGGAATACGAGGAGTGCCGCAAGGCCTACCTTGTTCCGCTGGAAGAAATGGAAGCCTGAACCTGAATGAGAAAAGGACCTCCGGAGAAGCATCCGGAGGTCCTTTTTGCATCACAGTGAAATGGAGTGCTCAGGCACTTTTGGGCAAAGAGACAATGACCCAGCGGTGCGGCCCGTGAAAGCCGTCTACCTTGGCGGCTTTGCTGCAGGTGCCGGGGCTGGGCGGGCCGAGGTGGATACCGCGGTCCAGCTGCTTGCCGCAAAGACGGCACTGGTAATGGAGGGTGATCTGTTCTGACATGAGGAAGCACTTCCTTTTATGATCGCTGCAGGCGGTTAAAAAACTTTACTTCTATTATCATTATATAATTTTTACATCGGGATGTCAATAAAAATAATCAGTAAAAGTAGATAAAAATTGAGCATTCTGCACTCAACCGCCCAGATCTTCCAGCAGCAGGTCCAGTTCCCGTTCGCTGTACACGGTCACACCGCGCTTGATGCGCACGGCATCGTTCTCCGGCAGAAGATTGGTGTAGATGCCGGTGACGGTGACAAGCACATCCGGCTGGCCATTGGTGCCGCAGCGGTAAACGGCCACGCGCCCGCCTTTGTCGCACAGGCGGTAGCTTTGGGCAGCAAGCTCCGGCATGGCCTGTGCGGCAAGGTCTGCTGCGGAGGAAGGCGGTGCTTCGCTGCCGGGATCGGGCACCGGAAGGCTGAGCTTGGGCAGGGCCATCCAGAACAGGCTGAACACGATGGTGAATACGCACAGCCCGTAGAACAGGCAGGTGCACAGTTTGCGCATGGAGAAACACGCTCCTTTCCGGCTGAAGTATGCCCCAAAACAAGGGGGCACAGTCAATTTTCACACGGGAATGCTGTACTTTGTCCGGCAGATTGTGTTATACTACAGATGATTAGACCTATCAGGGCCGAAGATTGGTTCTTGCCCGCGTTCTGTGCACGTGCTATAATATGGTATTGCGTGCAGTTCTGTGCGCTTTGATGGAAAAGTACCAGCGCATGGCGCTGAAAAAGCAGCCTGAATGTTAGGAGGCGATTTCTATCTCCGATATGAGAAAGATCAACCGTGCCGGTGAGGGGCATTCCCCGGCACCGGCGGGGCGGAAGGTAAATGTGAGCAACAGCCGCCGGGAGTCCCAGCCGGGACCCAAACACGGCGGGGAACCCAAAGAACCAAAGGAACCCCGTGAAAAGGGCAGACATCCCATTCTGCGCTTCATTGGCCGAACCATTGCTACACTGATTTGCCTAGGCATCATGGCAGGCAGTCTGGTGGCAGTGGGTGCTGTGTATTACGTGGTGCAGGCTACCGCCAACGACGGCGACCTGCTGGATCTGGACAACATTGAGCTGAGCCAGTCCAGTGTGGTGATGGCTACCGACCCGGACACCGGTGCACAGGTGGAGTATGCCACGCTGCGCTCTTCCAACAGCCACCGCGTGTGGGCGGATCTGGAGCAGATCCCCACGAACCTGCAGTATGCGTTCATCTGCACCGAGGATAAGGACTTTTACAACGAGCCCGGCGTCAACTTCAAGCGCACCATCGGCGCAATGGTCAACGAATACCTGCTGCCCATCTACAGCTCCAAGCAGGGTGCATCCACGCTGGAGCAGCAGCTGATCAAGAACCTGACCGACGACAAGAGCGCCAGCGGCATTGAAGGCGCACTGCGCAAGCTGCGCGAGATCTACCGCGCCCTCTGCCTGAGCCGCAGCTATTCCAAGGAGACCATTCTGGAAGCGTACCTGAACACCATCAGCTTTACCGGCACCATTCAGGGCGTGCAGACTGCGGCCAACGAATACTTTAATAAGGATGTCAGCCAGCTGACCCTGTGGGAGTGTGCGACCATTGCGTCCATCACCAAAAACCCCACCAACTATAACCCCTACACCAACCCCGAAAACCTGATCAACCGCCGTAACTTCCTCATGTACAACATGTGGCAGCAGGGCGTGATCAGCGAAGAGGACTACCGCAACGCAGCGGCCCAGCCGCTGGTACTGGCCGAGGAAGAGGATACCAAGAAGAATTCTTCCGTTACCTCTTACTTTACCGATGCACTGTTCACCGAGCTGGTGCAGGACATCATGGACAAGGAAAACATTTCGGAATCCGAGGCACAGAAGCTGCTGTACACCGGCGGCTTTACCGTTGAGTCGACTGTGAACACCAAGGCGCAGTCCGCCATGGAAAACCTGATGCTCAACACGGATGATGCCTACTTCCCGGCCGGCTGGCATGAGGAAGAGGTGACCTCCATCTCGGACGACGATGTACAGGTGATGAACGAGGACGGTACGCCCAAGACCCGCACCGGCGACGACGGTACCGTTTACTATTACCGCAATGTGCGTACTCAGGCAGCCATGGTCACGCTGGACTATGACGGCAATGTGATCGCCATTGTGGGTGGTCTGGGCGAAAAGAACAAGAGCCTCTCGCTGAACCGTGCCTACAGTGTCACTCGTCAGACGGGTTCTACCATCAAGCCTATCGGTGCGTATGCACTGGGTGTAGAGTATGGTCTGGTGAACTGGTCCACCATGCTCAACAACTCGCCCTTGTATCAGAAGCAGGATATGGTGATCCGCGATGAGGATTACTGCCGCAAGAACGGCCTGATGGGCCTTTCCGACAAGCAGCTGCGCGCTTATCCCAACGCATGGCGCAGCTGGCCCCGCAACTATGGCGGCAACTACGGCGACAACAGTGATGTGCCGCTGTGGAACGGTCTGGCCCGCTCGCTGAACACCATTGCGGTGCGTGTGGGTGATCTGGTGGGCGCAAGCAACATCTTCAATTTTGTGTACAACACCCTGCAGCTGAACACGCTGGACCCGGTAAACGATGTGGGTCTGGCGCAGATGGTCATGGGCAGTCAGACTCATGGCGTTACGCCCACGGCGCTGGCAGCTGCGTTCCAGATCTTCTACGATGGCCAGTACACCACCCCGCACCTGTATACCCGCGTGCTGGACCGTGACGGCAATATCTATCTGGAGAACAACTCCACCAGCTATCAGGCCCTGACCCCGGATACCGCTTATGTGATGAACCGCCTGCTGAAGAACGTTCTGTACTCCAGCGTGGGCACCGCCGGCGGCCGCTACCCCAACTCCAACGGCATGGAAGCCTTTGGCAAGACCGGTACCGCCAGCGACGAAAAGGATCTGTGGTTTGTGGGCGGCACGCCGTACTACGTTACCGCCGTGTGGTGGGGCTACGATGCACCCTATGATATGACCAAGACGCTGGGTAAGCAGCAGGCCAAGACCCGTACCTGTGTTATGGCGTGGAAGGCCCTGATGGAACAGGTGCAGGCAAACCTGCCGTATAAGGCATTCCCGACCTCTGCCGGTGTGGTGGAGCGCCGCTACTGCACCCAGAGCGGCCTGCTGGCAGGCGGCTCCTGCCCCAGCACCGCCGTGGGCTACTACCGCGCCGATGATCTGCCTGGTACCTGCAACTACTCCCATGCAGCAGCTCCTGCAGCGGCTGCACCTGCGGAGACTACGGCACCGGAGCAGGCTGTCATTCCTGCGGATACAGGTAATCAGGATACAGACTGATCTGTAGCCATATGAAGGACAAAAGGCGTACTATCGGCACCGGCGCGGAGTGAATCCGGCAAGGAAATACCGCGCTTGCCGCAGCAAAACTGGATAATCTGACAAAAACGCATCCGACCTCTTGCATTGCAGGGGGCCGGATGCTATTATATTCACTGCAAGAACACTTGTGTTTGTGAGGTGAACAAGTTGGAACGCCGCTTTTATCTGGTAGATGCGCAGGTGCTGCCTGAGGTTTTTCTCAAGGTGGTGCGCGCCAAGGAACTTCTGGCCAGCGGGGAGGCACGCAGCATTTCCGCAGCCACCCGCGCAGTCGATCTTTCGCGCAGCGCTTTTTATAAGTATAAGGACTGCATTTTTGACTCCGAGAATGGCCGTGAGGTGATCACCGTCATGGCTACTCTGCGGGACGAGACCGGTGCACTGCAGAGCCTGCTGGCCGGCATCAGCGCCGCAGGTGCAAGCATTGTGACCATCAACCAGTCCACACCGGAAAACGGTGCCGCACTGGTGGCAGTCACCATCCGCACCGATACCATGCAGATGACCCCCGAAGAGCTGACCGAAAAACTTTCGCGTCAGCGTATGGTGGTAGGCGTGCACTGCGGGTACAATCTGTAAGCAGTCTTCAGAAAACGAGGGAGAACAACAATGGCTAAAATTGCAATTCTGGGCTTTGGCACGGTGGGCAGCGGCGTGTACGAGGTACTGTGCCGCAACGCTGCGGGTGTCTCCCGCCGTGCAGGTGAGCCGGTGGAGGTCAAGTACATCCTTGACCCGAAGGATTTTTCAAACCATCCGGATGCACACCTGTTTATAAAGAACTTCGATACCATTCTGGAAGACCCGGAGATCAAGGTGGTGGTGGAGACCATCGGCGGCACCCGCTTTGCGTATCCGTATGTAAAGGCCTGCCTTGAGAGCGGCCGCAGCGTATGCACTTCCAACAAGGAGATGGTGGCCACCTACGGCGCAGAGCTGCTGGGCCTTGCCAAAGAGCACGGCTGTGCCTTCCTGTTCGAGGCTTCTGTGGGCGGCGGTACGCCCATCATTACCCCGATGCACCAGTGTCTGGCGGCAAACGTCATCACCGAGGTGGAGGGCATCGTGAATGGCACCACCAACTTCATGCTCACCAAGATGGTGCGCGAAAATCTGGGCTTTGACGATGCGCTGAAGATCGCGCAAGAGCTGGGCTACGCCGAGACGAAGGACCCCAGCGACGATGTGGACGGCCGTGATGCCTGCCGCAAGATCGCCATTCTGTCCTCGCTGGTGTGCGGCCATCAGATCTACCCCCAGAACATTCCTACCCGCGGCATCCGTGCCATTACCACGGCAGATGTGGAAGCGGCGGAAAAGCTGGGCTGTGTGATCAAGCTGATCGCATGGATGAAGCGCGGCAAGGACGGCAGCGTGGCTGCCGGTGTGGAGCCGTGTCTGGTGCCCAAGGCAAACCAGCTGGCCAGCGTGGACGATGTGTTCA
>ERZ1673701.3498-NODE-3498-length-10600-cov-5.644286_pt1 | contig 10600 bp, 7 predicted proteins | sample MGYA00580231_ERZ1673701 | MGnify/ENA primary metagenome ERZ1673701 (study PRJEB41218, sample SAMN15661798) | gut metagenome | host: Homo sapiens | place: Canada: London | collected 2015-08-20/2019-03-30 | study: EMG produced TPA metagenomics assembly of...
CGGCGGGAGGCACTCGGAACGGCCGATCGGTTTCGATTCCCGCGCGTCGTTTTTCAATTTCTTGCGGCGGCATACGAAAACCGCCAAAAATTCGTACCTTTGTACGACGCAACGACACCGTCCGACCCGCCGGAACCGTCCGGTACGCCGGCGTACCGGACGGCCGGATCGTACACGCTTCCTGAGGTGTGCGGACGATTCGTGGCGGCGTCCGCGTCCCGCGGCCGCACGGCTGCGACCGCCGGTGCCGGCGTATTGACAGACATGATGCAATTTACACTCCGACATACCGACACCCGTACCGAAGCACGTGCGGGAGAGCTCGCGACCGACCACGGCGTGATCCGCACGCCGATTTTCATGCCCGTGGGAACCGCCGCCGCCGTCAAGGGAATCTTCCACCGCGACGTGCGCGACGAGGCCGGGGCCGAGATCATCCTGGCCAACACCTACCACCTCTACCTGCGTCCGGGGACGAAGATTCTCGAAGAGGCGGGCGGCGTGCACCGCTTCTCGACGTGGGAGGGACCGATGCTGACCGATTCGGGCGGCTTCCAGGTCTTTTCGCTGGCCGACTGCCGCAAACTGCGCGAGGAGGGGTGCCATTTCCGTTCGCACATCGACGGCTCGAAGCACCTCTTCACGCCCGAAAGCGTGATCGACACCGAGCGGGCGATCGGCGCCGACATCATGATGGCTTTCGACGAGTGCCCGCCCGGCGACGCACCGCGCGAATACGCCGCCAAGTCGCTGGCGCTCACCGAGCGGTGGCTCGACCGCTGTTTCGAACGATACGCGCAGACGCAGCCCCGGTACGGCCATTACCAGGCGTTGTTCCCCATCGTGCAGGGATGCGGTTACCCCGACCTGCGCGCCCGTGCGGCGGAGAACGTCCGGCAGTACGATGCCGACGGCTACGCCATCGGCGGACTGGCCGTGGGCGAACCGACGGAGGTGATGTACCGGATGATCGAAGTGGTCAACGCCATCCTGCCCGCCGACCGCCCCCGCTACCTCATGGGGGTCGGGACGCCGACGAACATCCTGGAAGCGATCGAACGGGGCGTGGACATGTTCGACTGCGTGATGCCTACGCGCAACGGCCGCAACGGGCAGCTCTTCACGTGGGAGGGGACGATCAACATCCGCAACAAGAAGTGGGAGGACGACTTCTCGCCGATCGATCCGGAGGGGACGACCTTCGACCGCCGCTACTCGAAGGCTTACCTGCATCATCTGGTGACGTGCGGCGAGATGATGGCCGCCCAGATCGCCTCGCTGCACAACATCGCCTTCTACCTGCGGCTGGTGCGCGCCGCACGCGAGCACATCCTCGCCGGCGATTTCAAGGAGTGGAAGGAGGCCGCCGTGGCGAAACTGGGAAGAAGACTGTGAACCGATTGAAAATGGAAAATCGGGAACGGACGGGCCGGACGCTCGCTTGGCGATGCGGCCGGCGCCCCTGCGATTCCTGATTTTTAACGCTTGATTTTGAATGAAGATTTGGCCCGGCATTAAAATCCTCGACCGGTACATCATCCGGAAGTTCATCGGGACGTACCTCTTCGCCATCGCCATGATTATCGTGGTGGTGGTGCTCTTCGACTATGTCGAGAAACTCGACGACTTCACCGAGATGAAGGCGCCCGTGCAGGCCATCATCTTCGACTACTACCTCAATTTCGTCCCCTTCTTCATCAACCAGTTCAGCGGACTGTTCACCTTCATCGCCTGCATCTTCTTCACCTCGAAGATGGCCTACCAGACCGAGATCGTGGCGATGCTGTCGGGCGGCATGTCGTTCCGGCGGCTGATGTGGCCCTATTTCGTCAGCGCGCTGCTGATCGCATCGCTGTCGCTCACGCTCAACCTGTGGGTGATCCCCGTGTCGCAGCGTGCGCAGGTCGCCTTCGAGATGAAATACATCAAGAAGCGGGTGCGCGAGCACGCGACGGTCAACCGGCATATCTACCGGCAGATCGAGCCGGGTGTCTTCGCCTATATCCGGGGCTATTCGGCCGCATCCAGCCAGGCTTCGTATCTCGCGCTCGAACACTTCCGCAACAACGAGATGACCGCTTCGCTCGAAGCGGCCGATCTGAAAATCGACCCCGCCACCAAACGGTGGACAGCGTCGCGCTACATCACCCGCGAGTTCGACTCGCTGGGCATGGAGCGTTTCGAACAGCGCCGCGATCTGGATACGCTCATCAATCTGGACGTGACCGAGCTGGGGCGTATCAACGAGCTGATCCAGACGATGAAGATCGGCGAGTTGAACCGCTTTCTCGAACGGCAGCGGCAGAAGGGATCGGACTCGATCCGCATCATCGAGGTGGAGCGACACGCGCGGTTCGTCTACCCGATTTCGACCTTCATCCTGACGCTCATCGGCGTTTCGCTCTCGTCGCGCAAGGTGCGCGGCGGCACGGGACTGCACATCGGATTGGGCGTGGGGCTCTGTTTTTCCTACATCCTGCTGATGCGCTTCTTCGAGGAGTTCGCCAAGAGCGGCACGCTCCCGACGGGGCTGTCGATGTGGATTCCCAATATCCTCTACTGTTTTATCGCCATCTACCTCTATAAGAAAGCACCGAAATAATGGATTCCGAACTGCAACATATCGCCGACAAGGTGCGATCGGGCCGCCGCATCGCCGCCGCCGAGGCGCTCGCGCTGTGGTGCGGGGCGCCGCTGTGGCTGCTGGGCGAACTGGCCGACGGCCGCAAGCGGGCCGTGAGCGGCGACAAGGTCTACTACAACCGCAATTTCCATATCGAACCGACGAACCGCTGCGTCTTCAACTGCCGGTTCTGCTCCTACCGCCGTCCGAAGGGGGATCCCGAGGCGTGGGACTACTCGATGGAGGAGATCGAGGCCATCGCCCGCGCCCATGCGGGGCAGGGGATGACCGAGGTGCATATCGTGGGGGGCGTGCATCCCGACCACGACCTCGACTACTATGTCGAGATGATCCGCCGCGTGAAGGCGATTCTGCCCGAAGCGACCGTCAAAGCCTTTACGGCCATCGAACTGTCGTACATGATCCGCCGGGCGGGGCTGTCGCTCGAAGAGGGGCTGCGACGGTTGCGCGAAGCGGGCATGGAGGCGATTCCGGGCGGCGGCGCCGAGATCTTCGACGAGGAGATCCGCGCCCGCATCTGTCCCGACAAGGGGTCGACGGCCGAATGGCTCGCCGTGCACGAAGCGGCCCACCGGCTGGGCATCAAGACCAATGCCACGATCCTCTACGGTCATATCGAGGGGGTGGAGCACCGTATCGACCACCTCGACCGCCTGCGTGCGTTGCAGGATCGCACGGGGGGCTTCAACGCCTTCATCCCGCTCAAATACCGCAACTACGGCAATGCGATGTCGGAGGTGGGCGAGGTGTCGGTGATCGAGGATCTGCGGATGCTGGCCATGAGCCGCATCTATCTGGACAACATCCCCCACGTCAAGGCCTATTGGGTGATGTACGGCAAGGCGACCACCGAACTGGCGCTCGCCTTCGGGGCCGACGACATCGACGGTACGATCGACGATACGACGAAAATCTACTCCATGGCGGGGGCCGACGACCGGCGTCCCCGCATGACGGCCGACGAGATGCGGACAATCGTCCGCCACGCGGGGCTGCGGGCGGTCGAACGCGACACGCTGTACAACGAACTCTGATACTGCCATGACGAACTATTGGAAACGGCTCAAAAGCTATCCCTATCTCTATCATCTGGTGCTGATCGCCGGAGTCGTTGCCGGACTGCTGCTGGCGGCGCACTTCGCCATGCAGCTCGGCACGCGCCACGGGCAGCACCGCACGGTGCCCGACTTCACGGGTCTCGTACTCGACGACGCGGGGCGGCTGGCGCAGCGCAACAGCCTCGAACTGCGCGTCAACGACTCGCTGTTCGTTCCGGCCTACGACGGAGGGGTGGTGCTCGACCAGCTGCCGCACGAAGGGACGCAGGTCAAGGGCGGCCGCACGGTCTATGTGACGATCAACTCGTTCTCGCAGAAGAAGGTCGAGGTTCCCTACGTGGCGGGGCGTTCGCTCCGGCAGGCCAAGAATATGCTCGAAATCGCCGGATTGGAGATCGACAGGCTCGTTTATCAGCCCGATATGGCGACCAACTACGTGCTCGAACAGCGCGTCGACGGCCGTCCGATCGAGGCCGGGACGAAGCGGCAGATCGAGATGGGTTCGGGGGTGACGCTCTATGTGGGCGTGGCCGAGGGCGATTCGGTCGTCGTCGTGCCGAAGGTGATCGGCGTGTCGCTGCGCGAGGCCAAAAGCCGCCTGTGGGAGCAGGGGTTCAACGTAGGAGCGGTCGTCTTCGACGAGGGGATCGACCTGCTGAACCAGAAGGATGCACGTGTCTACGGCCAGCAGCCCGTGCAGGGATATGCGACGGTAGTGGGTTCCGAAGTGGGGCTGCGCCTGACGCTCGACGCGGAGAAGGTGGCACGCGAAAGCGCCGCTTCGGACAAGCAGGCGCAGGCGTTGAGCGAGGAGCGGGAGCGCCGGCGGGCCGAACTCGCCGATTCGCTGGCCGAGGCCGAGGTGCGCCGCCATGCCGAGGAGTTGCAGCGCGGCGCCGGGACGGCGAACGCCGAGGAGGATAATTTCTTTTAGACGATGGACCGATCGCAGGAAGGATACGGCGATGCGGAGCTGCGGCCCGCGGAGTGCGGCGGAGAGCCGCACGGCTGCGCTGCGCCCGACGACGAGGAGTCGCTGCGGCGCGAGGCCGAGGCCGACGGCGGCGAGGTGGAGGAGGGAGACGAGCTCTACGAACACTTCGCGGTCGACGTCGACCGGGGGCAGGAGCCGATGCGGCTCGACAAATTCCTCACGCTGAGGATGCAGCACTGCTCGCGCAACCGCATCCAGACGGCGGTCGATAGCGGCAGCGTGCTCGTGGGCGGACGTCCGGTCAAGTCGAGCTACAAGGTCAAGCCGCTGGACCGCATCACCGTGGTGATGCCCTATCCCAAGCGCGAGGTCGAGATCGTGCCGCAGAACATCCCGCTCGACATCCCCTACGAAGACGACGATCTGCTGATCGTCGACAAGCCCGCCGGCATGGTCGTGCACCCGGGCCACGGCAACTGGGACGGGACGCTGGTCAATGCCCTGACCTATCATCTGCGCACGCTGCCGATGTTCCGGGAGGGCGATCTGCGCGCCGGTCTGGTGCACCGCATCGACAAGGATACGTCGGGGCTGCTGGTCGTGGCCAAGAACGAACGCGCGCACGCCCGTCTGGCCAAGCAGTTTTTCGACCATACGATCGTGCGCCGCTACTATGCCCTCGTGTGGGGCAATCCCGACGCCGACGAGGGGACGATCGAGGGCAATATCGGCCGTTCGCCGAAGGACAAGTTGCAGATGTGCGTCTTCGCGGACGGAGAGCAGGGCAAGCACGCCGTGACTCACTGGCGCGTGGTGCGGCGTTACGGTTACGTGACGCTCGTGGAGTGCCGTCTGGAAACGGGACGCACGCATCAGATCCGCGTCCACATGGCGTGGAAGGGTTTCCCGCTCTTCAACGACGCCCGCTACGGCGGCGCCCGCATCCTCAAAGGGACGACCTTCTCGAAATACCGCCAGTTCGTCGAGAACTGTTTCGCGCTGCTGCCCCGGCAGGCGCTGCACGCCCGTTGTCTGGGATTCGTACACCCCTCGACGGGGCGCGAAGTCTACTTCGAGAGCGAACTGCCGGCCGATTTCCGCGCCGTGCTCGACCGGTGGGAGAACTACGCCGCACACGTACGCACCGACGCCGAATAGGCAATATTCGCCGCGGCGCTGCCGTTATAGAGGATAAAATTCCGATTCGAAATGAATATACGCACGATCCTGTTTCTACTCGTTGCCGCCGCTGTCGCGCTGCCGCTGTCCGCGCAGGAGCGGCGGCCCGTCTACATCGTCAACGGGGAGCGTTACGAAGGGGATGCCTTTCGGGAGATCCCGCCTGCGGAGATCGAGCGCATGGAACAGCTTCCGGCCGACGAACAGACCATCGAGCGCTACGGTTCGGATGCGTCGAACGGAGTGATTCTCATTACGTTGAAATACGACAGCAAGGCTGTTTTCACGGCCGACAGCCTTTCGTTCGACCGCTACGTCGCCCGCCGCATCAAGTGGGATGCGACCGATCCCGTGGCGCGGGTGGTCTATCGCTTCAAGGTGCAGTGCGACGGAAGCGTCGTGCTGACCGATCTGCTCGAATCGACCGACGGACGGCTGCGCCGCAAGGTGGTCAAGGCCGTCGAAGAGGCTCCGCGGTGGTCGCCCGCGACCAAGGACGGCCGGCCGGTCGAGACGGAACACGTGCTGCGCGTGCAGCTCCCCGAAGGGCGCGCCATGCCGCCCGAACGGGCCGTGATCCTGCTTTGAATGCGGGTGGGCGGTCGGAGACCGGACGTGTCGTTTCGGGAAATTTTCGAAAAAAAACGGGCCGGCTCCGGTGCGTTCCAATTCGTTGTTTCGTCGGGAGTTGGATCGGGAAATGCTTGTCGACGCACCCGCATCGGCGGGGACGGCGGGAGCTTTTGCCGTCCGGAGGCCGGACCGGAGTTTGCGGATCGGCGGAAAATAGTTACTTTTGCCGACAGTTCAGGCGAATTATCGAACAACCAATTTTAAACTTTCATATGAAAAAAATCAAATTTTTTGCGCTTTGGGCGCTTCTGCTGACCCCCCCCCTGCTGCTTTCGGGGTGCGGCGACGACGCGACCGATGACCCGACGCCGGGCAAGACTCCCGTGCTGACGATCAAGGACAATGCATTGGGTGTGATCAACGTGGAGGCTGCGGGCCAGACCGTCACGCTGAATTACGAGGTGGCCGATGCCGTAGAGGGCAAACTCGCCGTGGCGAAAAGCGATAAGGAGTGGATACATGATTTCGATTGCGAAACGTTCGGGCAGATCACCTTCGTGGCCGATGAAAATGTCGGAGAAGAGTTGACGCGTTCGGCTACGGTGACGATCAGTTATCCAGGTGCCGAATCGGTGGCCGTCGAAGTGGCGCAGAACGAACGTGCGATCTCGATCGAGGTGACCGAGGTGACCGTCGCCTCGATCAAGGCCAAACTCGAAACGGACGATCCGGCGCAGACGTTCCTGTTCAATCTGGTCAAGAAGAGCGATTACGATGCCATCGGTTCGCCTGAGAAATTCCTCGAAAAGGAGCTGAAAGCGCTCGAAGAGGAGGCTCTGGATTCCGACGGCTGGTTCACTTCGCTGGAAGAGTATCTGGATTTCCTGCTCAGCGACTGGAATCCCGAAGGCCAGAACCTGAACCGCGACGAATTGGAAATCAATACGGAGTATTACATTTATGCCTACGGTATCGATGTGAAGGGCGAGATTACGACTCCTCTGGTGCGACGCCTCGTCAAGACCAACGATTTGAAGGAGATCAACTTCAACCTTACGGTCGAGGACGAAGGACAGACGACTGCGACGCTCAAAGGCAATCCCGACGAGAAGTTCACCTATTACTATCTGGGCTATACGAGCAAGACCGAGTACGAAGATTCGTTCAAGGGCGACGACCAGCAGGTGATCGACAATGCGCTGGGAAGCATCCGCATGGGTATCGGCAACGACGGGTCGAAACTGCCCGACGTCGCTTCGGTGCGCATGGGCGAAGGTTCGTTGGAGGTCGAGGGGCTGCTGCCCGATACGGAGTACTACGCACTGGCGTTCGGCATCGACAACAGCGTGTCGGCATGTACGAAACTCACCAAGACGCCCTTCAAGACCGATGCGGTGGCCATTACCGACGACTGCAAGTTCGAAGTGTCGGTGCTCGACGTCAATTCGATCCTGATGAATATCGCAGTCAAGCCCTCGAAGGCGACGACCCGCTATTTCGCGACGGTCAAGGCGACCGACGAAGTGAAGAACATGACCCCGGCGCAGGTGGCCGACGCCGAAATAGCTTTCCAGAACGGTTTCACGCCGCCCGTCGACTGGTCGACCGATCCGCGTGTCTTCACGGGCAATCAGACGCTCCATTCGCGCCGCAATCTGGGCGTTACGATCATCAAGCCCGAAACCGACTATACGGTCTATGTCTTCGGCGTAAGTGCGGAGGGAGTCCGTACGACCGAGGTGGCGACCGCCACGACGCGGACGACGGCCGTCGTTCCCTCGTCGATGACGCTCGAGGTCAAGGACGTGAAGCCCGGATCGGAGACCGATCCCAACGATTTCTTCGGCGGAAAGCTCTATTATTTCCAGTACGGAGTGAAACCTTCGATCGATACGGAGTACTACTATACGGGTATCGTCAAGAAGAGCACCTACGAAACCTTTGCCGACGACGAGGCCTTCATGAAGGATGTGGTCGGGCAGGCCGGCGAACTGATCATGATGAACTGCTTCATGGGCGAGAACAACGCCGGACTGGTCTCGACACCCACGCCGTTCAAGGGTTCGGCCGAGTATTCGGGTACGGCCATCGCCGCCGGTGAGCAGTACTACATCTTCGCGTTCGGCTATATGGGCGCCCCGACCACCGCATTGTTCAAGGTCGATGCTACGGCCGCCGGCGACGGCGGCAGCGGCGGCTGGGAGCCTGAGTGGCCCTCCGAGTGGTAGCGGTTGGAAGTACGACGATTCGCGCGCGACACACGGCAACGTGTCGCGCGTTTTTTTTGCGGCGTTTTCAGACGGATGCGCCGGAAAGGGTATCGTGCTGCCGTTCGCGGGTTTGCGGCTGAAAAAGAGGGGTGAAAATTTGGAGTAACGGGGTGGAATGGTTAATTTTGAACGATCCGTTTTCGAGCAGCGGGATACGGCGCGTGGTGTCGCCGGCCGCGGAAAACGATTGTTTCCGATAAACGGGCGGAAGTCGTCCGGGGATCGTGCCGATCGGAGCATACAACCGTGAACGAGCGATTATGAACTGTTACTATCATCCCGACCACGATGCGGTCGCCCAATGCGCGGATTGCGGCAAGGGGTTGTGCCGGAGTTGCGCCACGCGTTTTACGATTCCGATCTGTCCCGAATGCAACGGGGTGCGGCGCCGCAGCGAACTGCGCGGGTGTATCGTGCCGTTGCTGCTGTGCGGCCTGCTCTTCGCGATCGGGTACAATTCGGAGTTCATGGGGCCGGATCGCCTCTTCGGGGCTTATATGCTGATGAGCGTCTACGGCGGCTGGAAGTTCATCAACCGATTTTGCCCGTTCGTCTTCGTCTGGTTCTCCGTCGAGGCGATTTTCTGGTATTTCCTCATCAAGGTCGCCCTCTCGATGCTGATAGGCTTCTTCGTGACACCCGTCTATCTGGGGTATTGCGTCTGGCGGATCTGGCGGTTGGCGTTCTGAGGAGCGATCCCGGCCGTCGAAGGTCGACCGTCGAAGAAGCGTCGGGTCGGTTTCGGGGAGGATTGTGCGGATAAAGGTGCTTCCGCAAGAATGTAAGCCCGATGTATATCAACGAATTGCGACGGTTTTTCGGCTTCTGTCCCCGCATCGCCTACCGTCATTTTGCATGGTCTTGCGCCCGCCTGCCCGTTTCGCCTGCACGGCCGCCGTATCTCCTTGCATGACAGTACAAAGATAGCGATTTCGTGCGAGAAATCCAAATGCCGGAAAATTTTGAGATGCAGGCGGATTTTTCTATATTTGTTCGTATGGACAATGGGGAGATCATCATTTACCGGACGGCCGACGGCGAGACCCGTTTGGAGGTCCGCATGGAGAGCGACAGCGTGTGGCTGACGCAGGCGCAGATGGCGGAGTTGTTTCAGACGACCCCGCAGAATATTACAATGCACACGAACCACGTGTTTCGAGAGGGCGAATTGGAAAAGGAGGCAACTTGTAAGAGATCCTTACAAGTTCGCCAAGAGGGTACGCGCACGATTCGCCGTATACAGAATATCTACAACCTTGACGTGATTATCTCTGTCGGCTACCGTGTCAAGTCGCCGCGCGGCACGCAGTTCCGCATCTGGGCGAACAAGGTGCTGAAAGAGTACCTTATAAAGGGGTATGCCGTCAATAACCAGGCGAAAGCCGAGCAGTTGGAGGAGTTGAAAAAGACCGTCCGCCTGCTCTCCCATGTCTTGGCTGCGAAGGAGGTTACGAAATCCGAGGCGGTCGGGCTGCTGCGCGTGATTACGGACTACACCTACGGCCTCGATACGCTCGACCGCTACGATTATCAGCAGTTGGAGGTGTCGGCCATTACGTCTGAGGAGCCGTTCCGCGCGACCTATGAGAATGCGATGGCGGCGTTGCAGGTGTTGCGCGACAAGTTCGGCGGCAGCACACTGTTCGCCCGCGAGAAGGACGAATCGTTCAAGAGTACGATGGGCGCGATTTACCAGACCTTCGGCGGCCGCGACCTCTACCCGAGCGTCGAGGAGAAGGCGGCCAACCTGCTCTACCTGACGGTCAAGAACCACTCGTTCAGCGACGGCAACAAACGCATCGCGGCGTTCCTGTTCCTCTGGTTCTTGGAGAACAACCGCATCCTCTACCGCCCCGACGGTTCGCGTCTCTTGGATAACAACACGTTGGTGGCCCTGACGCTGATGATCGCCGAGAGCCGCACCGAGGAGAAGGACGTGATG
>ERZ1673701.3518-NODE-3518-length-10547-cov-5.374476_pt1 | contig 10547 bp, 9 predicted proteins | sample MGYA00580231_ERZ1673701 | MGnify/ENA primary metagenome ERZ1673701 (study PRJEB41218, sample SAMN15661798) | gut metagenome | host: Homo sapiens | place: Canada: London | collected 2015-08-20/2019-03-30 | study: EMG produced TPA metagenomics assembly of...
GAATACGATTATGAGGAGACCGTAGAAACCTTACAGCGGATTTTTGGTATTGTCGGAATCTGTCCAGTGGTACTTGTGGAGGATGAAGGATTTGACGCCCTGGCAAAAGTGGTATGCGACTATGTGGACCGGGCCTATCCGGATAAAAACTTTACATTCAAAGTGGATGCACGCCGTGCCAGAAAGAATTATCCGATGACTTCCATGGAGATCAATGCAGCAGTGGGAGAAAAGATATTGGAAGCATTTCCACAAACCCGTGTGGATGTGCATCATCCGGAAGTGATGATTCACATCGAGATCCGTCCGATGATCAATATTTATTCGACAGAGATTCCAGGACCGGGAGGTATGCCGCTGGGCACAGCAGGACGAGCAATGCTTCTTCTGTCCGGCGGAATTGATTCTCCGGTTGCAGGATATATGGTATCCAAACGAGGCGTAACACTTGAGGCAACCTATTTTCATGCGCCGCCTTACACCAGTGAGCGTGCAAAGCAGAAAGTAATTGATCTGGCAAAGAAAGTGGCGAGATATTCCGGACAGATCAAGCTTCACGTGGTGAATTTTACCGATATTCAGCTATATATTTACGAAAAATGTCCGCATGAGGAACTGACAATTATCATGCGCCGTTATATGATGAAAATTGCAGAGCATTTTGCAGAAGAAGGAAAATGTCTGGGAATGATTACCGGAGAGAGTATCGGGCAGGTGGCAAGCCAGACGATGCAGTCCCTTGCGGTAACCAATGAAGTGTGCCATATGCCGGTATACCGTCCGCTCATTGCCATGGACAAGCAGGATATTGTATCAATCGCAGAAAAAATTGACACATACGAGACGTCCATTCTTCCGTATGAGGATTGTTGTACGATTTTCGTGGCAAAGCATCCGGTTACCAAGCCAAGCCTGAAACATATTAAAAAATCAGAGTGCCGGCTGGAAGAAAAAATAGACGAACTGATGCAGACAGCAATCGATACGACAGAGACGATTCTGGTAGATGCAGAATAATCTGTTTTTGGAAAATTATTTCCGTGAAACAAAAAATCCCCTGTCTGCAATACAGACAGGGGATTTTGTAAGTAATTACTGGGAAATAATGTATGGCTTTAAAGCTTCCAGAATCTCATTCAGATTATCCTCGGTATGGATGGCGAGATCAATCGGCTTGGAAAGATCCAGGCTGAAAATTCCCATGATGGATTTTGCGTCAATGACATATCTGCCGGAAATCAGATCAAAATCGTACTCAAACTGAGAGATGGTATTAACAAATGATTTTACTTTTCCAATAGAATTTAATGAAATCTGTACTGTTTTCATAATGAAAACCTCCTTGAAAATATTCATGAAAAACTCATGCTGTTTATATCTTTGATAGTAATAGTTTTTATTGGAAAAGTCAAGAAATGTATGAAGATAATTGTATAAAGGAGTAAAAATGAAAAAAGCAGCATTACACAATCTGGGATGCAAAGTGAATGCATATGAGACAGAAGCTATGCAGCAGATGCTTGAAGAAGCGGGGTACGAAATCGTGCCGTTTTCGGAGAAAGCAGATGTCTATGTGATCAATACCTGTTCCGTAACAAATATGGCAGACCGCAAATCAAGACAGATGCTGCACCGGGCAAAAAAGCTGAATCCGGATGCGGCTGTTGTTGCTGCCGGATGCTATGTACAGACCAAAGAGGATGAGGCAAAATGTGATGAAGCAATTGATATTCTGATCGGAAATAATCAGAAAAAAGAACTGGTAGAGCGGCTGGATGCTTTCTTTGCGGGCAGAGGAGAAAAGGTGGAGGCTGTGGTGGATATTAACCACGAAAAACAGGCATTTGAGGAGCTGACACTGGATCATGCAGCAGAGCATACCCGCGCGTTTATAAAAGTACAGGATGGCTGTAACCAGTTCTGCAGTTACTGCATTATTCCGTATGCCAGAGGACGGGTGAGAAGCAGAAATGTTCAGAATGTTCTGGAGGAAGTAAAGCGTCTGGCAGCGTCCGGATATCAGGAAGTGGTACTGACCGGAATTCATTTAAGCTCCTACGGGATTGACTGCGGGGAAAGTCTGCTGCATCTGATCCAGATGGTGCATCAGGTGGAGGGAATCCGGCGTATCCGTTTAGGATCGCTGGAACCGAGAATCGTGACGGAAACATTTGCAGAAGAACTGGCAAAGATGGAGAAGATCTGTCCGCATTTTCATCTGTCACTGCAGAGCGGATGCGATGCAACGCTTGCCCGGATGAACCGGAAATATACGACGGAAGAATACGAAAATGCATGCAATATTTTACGGAAAAACTTTACGCATCCGGCAATCACAACGGATGTTATTGTTGGATTTCCTGGAGAGACAGAAGAAGAATTTGCACAGACAAAGGAATATTTAAAACGCATTCATTTTTATGAGATGCATATTTTTAAATATTCCCGACGGCAGGGAACCCGTGCGGCAGTGATGGAACATCAGGTGCCGGAGGAAATCAAGACGAAGCGCAGTGCCCAGCTGCTGGCACTTGCGGAAAGTATGTCGAGGGAATTCCGCGCGTATTATGTGGGAAAAGAGGAAGAAGTACTCTTTGAGGAACCAATGGAAGTTGACGGAGAAACGTGGTATACTGGATATACCAAAGAGTATGTAAAGATCGCGGCAAAAACGGCAGAACCGCTTGATAATGTGATGAAAAGGGGAAGAGTGGAAGCGGCTCTGACCGATGAGATTTACCGTATGAAACTATAGCGCTTGTATTTTTCCTCAATTTCGTATACAATAGATGGGACAGGACTTGTTGGAATGAACAAGGGCAGGGACGGCGAATATGGAGAATTTAAATAATACACAATATTTTACAGTACAAAAGGAACCGGAATTACAGGTAAGAGATGTTTTAGAGATCGTATTCCGTGCATTGAGTGAGAAAGGATACAATCCGGTGAATCAGATTGTAGGATATATTATGTCCGGAGATCCGACATATATTACCAGTCATAACAATGCGAGAAGTCTGATCATGAAGGTAGAGCGGGACGAACTTGTAGAAGAAGTTTTACGTGCATACATCAAAAACAATTCCTGGGAATAATCCGGTACGGGAGAATTATGCGGATTTTAGGATTGGATTTCGGTTCAAAGACAGTGGGTGTTGCAGTGAGTGATGCGCTGTTAATTACAGCGCAGGGAGTGGAAATTATCCGAAGGAAAGCTCCGACGAAGTTCAGGCAGACACTGGCGCGGATCGAACAGCTGGTAAGCGAGTACGAGGTGGAAAAAATTGTGCTCGGTTACCCGAAAAATATGAACAGTACAGAAGGGGAGCGCTGCGAGAAAACAAAAGAATTCAAGGAAATGCTTGAAAAACGCTGTGGTCTCCCTGTTATTTTATGGGATGAACGGCTGACAACAGTTGCAGCAGACCGTTCGATGATGGAAACAGGAATTCGAAGAGAAAACCGCAAGGAATATGTAGATGAAATTGCGGCTATTTTTATATTACAGGGATATCTGGATTATCTTTCAAATCATCCAGAAGAAAAATAAAAATACAAGGAAAAAATAAATGGAAAAAATTCAGTTTACAGATCCGGACACCAATGAGGTGGTGGAATTTGCTGTGGAAGAACAGACACAGCTGAATGGAATCAGATACTTACTTGTCTCTGATGGCAATGAAAACGGGGACAGTGAAGCATATATATTAAAAGAAATAAAGACACAGGATGAGGAAGTATTTTACGAGATGGTAGATGATGATACAGAGTTTGCTGCACTCGCGAAAATATTTGCTGAACTTGCGGATGAAGAAACACAGCTTTTATATTAGAGCGGAATATTATATTTGGAGGATTTATGAAAAAACAGGAAAAACAGAATAACAGTAAGCTTAAGATTATACCGTTGGGAGGTCTTGAGCAGATTGGTATGAATATTACTGCCTTTGAATACGAAGACAGTATTATTGTGGTGGATTGCGGTCTCGCATTCCCGGAAGATGACATGTACGGAGTGGATCTGGTGATTCCGGATGTCACTTATTTAAAGGAAAATATTGATCGTGTCAAAGGATTTTTTATTACGCACGGACATGAGGATCATATTGGTGCCATCCCATATGTTTTAAAAGATGTCAATGTGCCGATTTATTCGACCAGACTGACCAATGCCCTGATCGAGCACAAACTCGAAGAGCATGATATGCTCAAAAAAGTAAAAAGAAAAGTTGTCAAATACGGACAGCACATCAATCTTGGATGTTTCCGTGTAGAGTTTATCCGCACGAATCACAGTATTCAGGATGCGGCGGCACTTGCGATTTATTCCCCGGCAGGAATTGTCCTGCATACAGGAGATTTTAAGGTTGATTATACACCGGTATTTGGAGATGCCATTGATCTGCAGCGTTTCGGCGAGATCGGTAAAAAAGGAGTGTTAGCACTGCTTTGTGACAGTACCAATGCGGAGCGCCCGGGATTTACAGATTCCGAAAAGTCAGTAGGAAAAACGCTGGATAACATTTTTTCCGAGCATAAAAATACAAGAATTATTATTGCGACATTTGCATCCAATGTGGATCGCGTGCAGCAGATAATCAATTCTGCAGACAAGTTTGGCAGAAAAGTTGCGATTGAGGGACGAAGCATGGTCAATATTGTATCCATCGCTTCGGAACTGGGATATATTTCCCTGCCGGATAACATTCTGATTGATGTGGATCAGCTGAAAAATTATCCGGATGAAAAGACGGTTATCATTACAACGGGAAGCCAGGGAGAGTCCATGGCCGCATTGTCCCGCATGGCATCCGGCATGCACCGTAAAGTTACCATTAAGCCAAATGATACCATTGTATTCAGTTCCCATCCGATTCCGGGAAATGAGAAATCGGTTACCGGTGTGATCAATGAACTGATGCGCAAGGGTGCAGATGTGATTTTCGAAGATGTACATGTCAGCGGACATGCGTGCAAGGAAGATATCAAGCTGATTTATTCTCTGGTAAATCCGCTGTACGCGATTCCGGTGCATGGAGAATACAAGCATCTGATTGCACAGGCGAAGATTGCGGAAGAGCTTGGATATGACAGTGATCATATCAAAATCCTTTCTTCCGGAGATGTGCTTGAGATCGATGAGAATGGTGCAGAAGTGACCGGACATGTGCCGGTTGGCAATGTAATGGTAGACGGACTTGGTGTCGGAGATGTCGGAAATATCGTTCTTCGGGATCGTCAGCGTCTGGCAGAAGACGGAATTATTATTGTCGTCATGACACTCGAAAACGGAACCGGACAGGTACTTGCAGGACCGGATATCGTATCGAGAGGTTTCGTGTATGTACGTAATTCCGAGAGTCTGATGGATGAGGCAAAAACCGTTCTCGATAAGACCATGGATTATTGTATGGATCACAACATTACCGATTGGGGCAAGATCAAAAATGAAGTAAAAGATGCTCTGGGTGATTTCGTCTGGAAAGAGACCAAGAGACGTCCGATGATCATGCCGATTATCATGGAAGTATAGGGGTATTATGAATAAAGCTTTGTTCACTTTCATTAAAATTGCGTTTGTTATTATGCTGATCCTGCTGATTTTATATGGAACCGTTCATTTATGCAGGACCTGTTATGATTACGGGTATCGTTTCTTTGCAGAAAAGCAGATGGTACCGGATACGCAGGATGTGGAAAGCACGGAGGCACAATAGAAATAAATATGATAGTAGATGAACGACTGGTAACATATATCAATTCCCTGGATACGGGAAATACCAGAATTTTGGATGCTGTCGAACGAGAAGCTCTGGATTCCTATGTTCCGATTATTCGGAAGGAGATGCAGAGCTTTTTGAAGCTTTTGCTGGCGATGACAAAACCAAAAAGAATTCTGGAAGTCGGTACTGCGGTAGGGTTTTCTTCCATTCTGATGGCAGAATATGATCCGGTACCGTGTGAGATTGTCACGATTGAAAATTATGAAAAGCGAATCCCGATTGCCCGGGAAAATTTTAAGAGAGCAGGGAAAGAAGAGCAGATTACACTGCTTGAAGGGGATGCAGCGGAAATCCTTCCGACACTCACCGAGCCGTTTGATCTGATCTTTATGGATGCCGCAAAAGGACAGTATATTCATTTTATGCCGGATATTCTGCGTCTGCTGAAAACCGGAGGGACACTTGTCTCGGATAATGTGCTGCAGGATGGGGACATTATTGAGTCCCATTATGCGGTGATCCGCAGAAACCGGACGATTTACAAACGGATGCGGGAATATTTGTATGAGTTAACGCACCGGAAAGATCTGGTAACAGCGGTGCTGCCGGTGGGAGATGGAATTACAGTCAGTACAAAAGTAGAGGTAGAAAACGATGAGAAAGAATGAGTTGCTTGTTCCGGCAAGCAGTCTGGAAGTATTAAAAATTGCAGTTATTTATGGAGCCGATGCGGTCTACATCGGGGGAGAGGCATTCGGACTCAGAGCCAAGGCAAAAAACTTTACCATGGAAGAGATGGCAGAGGGAATTGCATTTGCACATGCACGGGGAGTTAAAGTTTATGTGACGACAAATATTCTGGCACATAATTATGATCTTGACGGTGCGCGGGAATATCTTACGGAACTGCAGAACATGAAGCCGGACCGGCCGGATGCTCTGATCATTGCAGATCCGGCAATCTTTACGATCGCCGGAGAAGTATGCCCGGATATTGACCGCCATATCAGTACACAGGCAAACAACACCAATTACGGAACATTTCAGTTCTGGGAGAAACTCGGTGCTACCCGTGTGGTAACGGCAAGAGAACTTTCCCTGCGGGAGATCCGGCAGATCCGGGAACACATTTCCGATGATCTGGAGATAGAGACATTTGTACATGGCGCTATGTGTATTTCCTATTCTGGAAGATGTCTGCTGTCCAATTATTTTACAGGAAGGGATGCCAACCGCGGGGCATGTACACATCCGTGCCGGTGGAAATATTCTGTGGTTGAAGAGAAGCGTCCGGGTGAGTATTTTCCGGTATATGAGAATGAGCGCGGAACCTATATTTTCAATTCCAAAGATCTGTGTATGATTGAGCATATTCCGGATCTTCTGGAAGCAGGAATTGACAGTTTTAAGATTGAGGGACGTATGAAGACCGCACTTTATGTGGCAACGGTGGCGCGTACTTACCGTAAGGCGATTGACGATTATCTGGAATCTCCGGAGAAATATCAGGAAAATATGCCATGGTATCTCGAACAGATCAAAAGCTGCACATACCGCCAGTTTACCACGGGATTTTTTTACGGAAAACCTTCGGAGGAGACACAGATTTACGATAACAACACGTATGAAAAGGGATATACCTATCTGGGAATTGTCGGTCCGAAAAATGAAAAGGGAATGTACCGGATGGAACAAAAGAATAAATTTTCTGTCGGAGAACAGATCGAAGTGATGAAACCGGACGGACGCAATGTGACCGTTACGGTGCGGGGACTGATGGATGAAAAGGGAGAGCAGATGGAATCCTGTCCGCATCCGCAGCAGATCTTTTATGTGGATCTGGGGATGGAACCGGATGAATATGATATTCTCCGGAGACGGGAAGAAGAAGCGATCGCCCTGGATTAAAAAAATCTTAAGAAACACCCTCTGTCAGAACAATTGCGAAAGCACAGAGGGTGTGCTAATATAAGACAAAAGGACGTTGTTCTTAAGTAGCGAGTGAACCAGATAAGGAGGAGAGATTATGCGTTTGCAAAGCAAAAAACTGATTGCTGTATTGTGTGCGCTGGCAATGATTATTTCTGTATTTCCAGTACAGGCAGATGCGGCAGCAAAACCGAAATTTGTAAAGAATTATACGGTTCTTTATGAAAACAGCACCGGTAAGGGTGTGTATACATATACCGTAACCAATCTTACCAAAGGTCAGAGGGTAAAATGGAGCCTTTCCGGCACCGGAAAAAGTTATGCAAAGCTGAAGAAAACAACGACATCCGTGAGCGGAAAGACATCTGCAAACAGTCTGACAATCCGCACCCAGGGAAAGGCAGCCGCAAAGAATAAAACCGTGATGGTAACTGCAAAAGTTTACAAAGGGAAGAAGTGCGTGAGCACGGTCAGGACTAAGTCTGCCAAGATTAAAATACTGCCGAAAACAATTTCTATTGTAGATAACGGAGTCTTGAAATATCAGGTGGGACAGACCTATCAGTTCCAGTTCCGTATCACTCCGGCAAATGCCATCAGCACCAATGTCTGGACCGCTGTGGATGGAAACGGAAATGATGTTTCGTCCATGATTACAAAGACCGGTGCATTTACTCCGGCAAAAGAAGGTACTTATACCATCACCGTGCAGGCCAAAGCGGGAAATAAAGTGGTTTCCGACAGCAAGGTTATTACTGTCGCAACTTCCATGACCGGAATTGCACAGATGGCAGCAAATAAGGTAGCGGCTGTATATTCCGGAAATGCCAAAAATCTTGTGAAAACAGGAGATTTTTCTATCCGGACCCAGGCGGGTGCAAAGATGGAAATCAAGTCGGCTGTATTTTCCGATGACGGAACACAGGTATTTCTTACCACCTATAATCAGCTGAAAGACGGTGCAATCTATACGGTTACCGATGGACAGTCAACATATGACTTTACCGCATCCGTGGGAAGACCGGTCAGCCTTAGAGTTGCGACAACAGAAGTGACCGTCGGAAAAGAGACACCAATCGAATACGAAATTCTTGATGCGAATGGAATTGATGTCAAGACAGCATATCCGGGAGATATTACTTATACGGAACGGATTACAAATGGTTACCGTACAAAGGATAATAAGATTTATATGACCAGAGTTGGGGATACCGGAACGGTTACACTGACTTATAAATGTGCAAGCGATCCGAATCTGGTACTGACCGGAAGCGGAACCTTTGTATGTAAGGCAGCCAGTGTGTCAAACAACACAAACCTTACACTTACTTCTTCGGAGGCAGTGCCGAATTACAGTGCATCCAATTACAAGGACAATCATAATGTAGCATCCGGCAGCAATTATTATGTACATTTCCGGGCATTGGATACAGACAATACCGAGATGAAGTATGACAGCATCAAGTTTGAGTCTTCCGATCCGGACACATTGCTTGTAAATCCTGGAAAGAACAATGTTGCTTATGCAACAGCAATCAAGACAGGTACCGCAAATATTATCGTTACCGCAACCTATGCAAAGCAGGAATACACTTATGTATACGAGATTACGGTAGCGGAACCGGCATACCTTGCAACATTGTCTGCAGATAATACGCAGATTACCATGTCAAACGCTTATGCAACAGGGTATAAGGAATATGTCAATATTGAGGGAAGAGATCAGTATGGACAGAGTCTGAGACTCGAGAATGAGACATACCAGATCGTAGAAAACAGTACCAATAAAGTATCTATGGCTACCTATGATCCGGCAACCGACCGTATGGTATTTGACGCATCCGGAAGGGCAGCAGGTGTTTACAATTATACCCTGACCCTGACAATGAACGGACATAAGGCATCCGTTAATGTTACCGTTGTTGTACAGACTCCTCCTTATAATGGAGCATCTTCCTATAAGGTTGATATCAGCAAACCGGTCATTGATCTGGCAATTACTTCTGGAGCATCTGCATCGGATCTGCTTGCATCAAAAGTGACAACACTGCGTCTGGCAGAGTATCGCGGAGGCGTATTCTATCGGTATGTGAATATTGCATCTGTAAGGATCAGTAAGGGTGGACAGTATTATGGAAGTGATCTGTCAAAGGGTGGATCTTCAACAGAACCTGCAGCAATTGGCAGTGGATCAGAAATTCCGATTTCTGCGGTTTCACTGAATGGAAATGTTGTGACAAAGGCACAGACAGGTACTTATCTGCTGGAACTGAAGTTCTATCCAAGTGATGGACAGAGCACATCACTGGCTACAACTACGGGATATCTGGAAGTTACCGACAGTCAGGCAAATCCAGTGATCAGTGTAGATCGCACCGTATCTACCGTAAACTGTAAGACGGCACTGGATCTGGCAAAGAACTGCCTGAGCATTCAGGGAATGGATGGCGGAGTGATTGCAGACTGTACCGTCACCGGATCGAGTGTACCGGGCGCAAGTTATTCCGTTACTTCAGGAATGTCTGTCAATATCAATTCTGTTGTTGTACAGGCAACCACAACACTTTCCGATAAGACAACGGTTGTATCTAATTATACGGTTTCTGTGGGAAGGACATTGAGAAATCAATAGTAAGCTGTTTCTTGGTAATGGCATGTAAATAGTGGGGTATGATTCTTTGAATCATGCCCCCTTTTAAGTCAAAATCTGGTGATGCAGACTTTGACCGGGTATTTAATGGAGAAGAAGGAATGAGACAACAACTTCTTGATGAACTTATGCAGATATCAGAAGAGGAAAGTAAATATAAGGCAGGACAGGCAGCGATTGAGGAACAGTTATACAGCGAAGCGTCCATACAGGAGATTGATCGTCAAAAACTGCTCAGAAGG